>Ga0209755_10002799_pt1 | contig 23030 bp, 19 predicted proteins | sample TergutCo191P1_FD_187301 | JGI IMG/M metagenome (GOLD analysis project Ga0209755, IMG submission 187301) | Cornitermes sp. P1 segment gut microbial communities from Petit-Saut dam, French Guiana - Co191P1 (SPAdes) (version 2) | ecosystem: Host-associated > Arthropoda: Insects > Digestive system... | reverse complement strand
AAAATAGGAGCCGGTTTGGGAGCGGATGTTGCGTTTTTGGTACGTGGCGGAGCGGCTTTGGCAGAGGGCATTGGCGATATTTTAACGCCGCTAAAGCCTATAGACGCTTCTCATTGCGCAATTGTTGTCGCTACTCCGGAGTGCTCGGTTCCCACAGCAGATGCGTATAAAAACATTGTTCCGGCAGGCGAAGAGCGTTGGCAAAATTTTAAAAACAGCGTTTTGGCCAATCCAGATTCATGGGATTTATACAATCATTTTGAAGAATCCGTGCTTGAAAAATATCCTCTTATATCTTCGCTTAAGCAAAAATTAAATGATTGCGGCGGAAAATCCTTGCTTTCCGGTAGCGGAGCAAGCGTTTTTTCGCTGTTCGGCTCTTTGGAAAAAGCGATAAAAGCCTGTGATTCTGTTAAAAAGGAATGCAGATTTTTGCGGATTGCAAATTACAGCCTAACCTCTATGTAAACCTCGTTTCTCCACCTGTCTATCAACGATTGCAGTTTTTTATTCGATATGTACGAAGATGTAATATTCTCAAGAATAGAATAATCCTCTTCCAGATTATATTCCCTTACCTGCTCTTCGCTGTCCAAGCGGAAAATTCTATAAGAACCATCCATAATTTCCGGCTTTGAAATTTCGCCTACGCTTAATGAAGATGCTATTCTGTTGTGGCCGGATTCAATTTGCCTTCTCTCCTGCCAACCGAAACTCCCGCCTCTGTAAGATGTTTCCCTGTCCCTGCTGAATTGCTCCGCCGCTCTTGAAAAACTTATTCTCCCTTTCTCTATTTCATTTTTCAGCGAATCTAATTTGCGCAAAGCGTTAAGAGAATCCGCTTGAGAGGGGCTAACTCTGAGCAAGATGCGCGCCGTTTTTATGCCGTCATCTTTTTTCCCTAAAAGCCTTATTATGTTCCATCCCTCCTTTGTTAAAACCGGATTGTCCGTCCACTCGCCAATGCTAAGCTTCATAGCCGCCCTCTCAAAGTCCGGCTCTCCGGAACCTCTGCGCATATAAGCAGAAGTATCGTTAATGCCTTGAGAATTATTTTTGGCTAGCAGCGACCAATGCACGCCTCTATCCAGAGAATCTATAATAGCAAGTGCCACATTTCTAACGGAATCGGATATCTGCCTGCTGGGCTCTATGGATATGCTTATGGTACTGATTAAAAGGCAATCGTATTGACGGGGAATGCTGTCTTTGTAAACAGCGTAAAATTCCTCAACCTCTTTTCTTGTAGGATTTATTATGCCGACGTGTTTTTGCCGAATGCGGGATAGCAGCATTTCGTCTTTGAAACGCTCCATTAGCCGTTCCCTGTACTGCGCCATGCTTATTCCAAGCTGCTCCCTGATTGCTCTTTCCAGTGCAGCTACGGTTGCGCCTTGCCTTGCAGCCAAGCCTTTTACGTGCGAATCTACCCTTTGCGAAAGTTCTACTTCGTCCACCGTTATGGAGTCTCTGGACACGCGGGAGAGCAAAACTTTCTCTTCTATAATTTTATCCAAAACCCTTGTTAGTTGCTCGCGCTCCGGTAACTGCAAAAACCCCGGGGTAGCCTGGTATTGATAAAGCTGCGTCATCAAATCTGAATGCAAAATAACCTTGCCGTCCACAACAGCAACTATGGATTCAAGCAAAATTGGCTCGCTTTTAACACTGTTCGCCGCAAACAGCGAAGAAGCGCAGGCCAGCAATATAAATAAAACACGAAGCATCGGGGGTAATTTAGAAAATATAACATCAATCATATTCGGGTCTCGTTGTCATAATCAATGTTACTCCCTGCAAACCGTGAAAGGCTATGGCAAATCTGGTTATGAACAGCTTTGGAGTGCGAATTCTAAAGCCAAAACCGTATGAATTTTTTATGTTAGACACAGATAAATGGCTGAAATCATTGCCGTATATGCCGTATTCATTAAAAATTAGCGCATCTGCAAAACGATCGATGGGCCAGCGATATTCGGTGGAAATGCCTGCAACCAAAGGCGCGGTAAAGTAGCCGTCGGCATAAGCTCTAAGAGGGAAATTGCCGCCAAGCCTGCTCATGGATATGAACGGGGCCTTGCCTTCGTTTTCTTCCAGCATATAACGGGCTCTTATCTGGGTTATAAATACGCGCCTGTCTAAAACCTCTTCTTTTATGTTGATCGGGTTGAATATTTCAATGGCTTCCGCAAAAGAAAGATTCATAAGCTTTTCTCTGTTGGCATTGCTCTCCGAAATCGTCATGGCATAGCTCTTGCCGCCGAGCAAAGAATAGTTTACCAGCCGGCTTTCAATAACGTGGAAGTTATGGTCTGCGGAACCGCTGTAACGGCTAACAGGCGCATATACGTAGCCAAGCGAAAATTTACGGCCTCTGGTTGCGGCATACGGCTCGTCAAGGCTGTTATGCAACAGGGCAAGGCCAAACGGATAGCTATCAAATTTTTTGTAGAATCCTCGGTTGGAAACATGTTTGCCTTCCCAGACATCGTCGTTCAAATTCGGCAAGTCAAATCTGTAACGGCTAATAGATGCGTTAAATTCCAAGCCCCATCTTTTAGACAAGGCAAAGCCTACAGAAGAGCCTAAATGAGCGGAGCTGTCCGCATAGGAATATGTAACGCCTTCCGTATCCCTAAATGAATTGTCTCCGTCTTCTCTATAGCTTGCGCCTAATCCCCAGTAGAAGGAGCTGCCAAAAATGTTCTTTTTTCTGTAGCGAAGTGTTGCGTCCCAATCCGCATTTACATAAAGATGCGGGGAAAAATACATATTATCATTGTTTAAAAAAATATCAGAATGCCAATACGCAAAGCCTATGTTTGCCTGGCTGCCGACTTTGGCGTTTATTAACGGATAAAACATTATTTGCCTGTTTTCCCCGAAAGTTATTAGGTTTTCTCCTTTTTCAATTAAATTTTCCCTTGAAACGTAAATTAGCGGCGGTATAACCGGATATATTAAAAATTCAACGGAAGGCTGGATAATATATACAAAAGGCCAAGATACAACGGTTAACAATAAGCTCTTCTGTTCTATTTTCACAACCGATGAATCTTCGCCGGCCCCTTGCGCGCTTGCGCAAAAAACCATAAGGAAAAGCAATGCAAAGACTTTTTTCATTTTACTAGATTAGGAATTTACAAATGTTTTCCTTAGTAACAAGGTTTTTGCTGTTTTTGCAGAATGCGCCTGGATTGATAATAATCTTTGCCTTGGCGTTGTCCGTTTTAAGCATGCATCCTGTTTTAAATTTGCGCTGGGAGCTCAGCCTTGCCGATTTGCTTCCAAAAGGGCATCCGGCAATAGTAGCGCAAGATTCGGTGCAGAAAAAATTCGGCGGATGGCAGTCCCTGATTGTTCTCGCAAAATCCCCGGACAGCACGGCTAATGCGGAGTTTATATCCGATTTGGCAAAAGCTTTGGAGCAAAGCCCTCTTGTGAACTTAGCCGAATACCGTACGGAATCGGATTTTTACAGCGAATATAAACTGCTATACATAAATCTTTCGGACTTGGAAACCATCAACAATAGAATCAAAAAGCTTGCCGCCAAGCAAAAGGAAAAACTGAATCCATTTATAGTTGAGCTGGTAAAAGACACTTCCGAGGCCAGCGATATTTTTTCTTTGGAAGACATTGAGCAGAAATACCTTCCAAAGCTTAAAAGCTTTAGGGGCAATGCAGACGGAACGGTGCGAATCATTGAAATTTACCCCACTGAAGACAATTCAAGCCTCACGGACATGAGAGATCTGTACGAGTTTGTAAAAGCGAAAGCGGATTCTCTGGAAAATCAGGAAAACATGGAGGTGCTTTACGGAGGAGCAATCTATGATTTTGTGGCAAACAGCAGAACCATATTGTCTGAAGTTAGAACTTTGGCTGTGATTTCCGCCGCAATATTGTTTGTAATATTCATAATCTCTTGCTTTAGAATACCGACCGTATCCCTTATTTCGGCTCTCTGTTTGGCTATGGCGGCTCTATGGACATTTGCGGCCGCAGATATATTGTTCGGCAGAATAAACATATTCACAATAATGCTCGGTTTGATTATGCCGGCTATCGGTGGGCGAAACGCCGTGCATTTGCTTTCCAGATACACAGAAGAAATGCGAAAGGGCCTGAGCGTGAAACTTGCGCTGGAAAGCACGTTGCTTGGCATTGGGCAGCCTTTTACTGTTGGCGCATTCATAAGTTCTTCAATGTTTTTTTGCCTGCTCACCGTTCCGTTGCAGGGGCTTAGGGAACTTGGAATTGCCGGCGGTCTTGGCATCTTATTCAACTGGATTGCCATAAGCGTTGTGCTTCCGGCCATGCTTGCTGTTTTGCAGAAGAAGCACAAATTTCCGTTATCCGTAAAGATAATTTACAAGTTTTCCGATTTTTTCCCCAAACCTCTGAGCGTGAATAAAAAATATCCGCTAATGCTTTTTTTGGCTACCGCTGCTCTTGCCGCTTATGGAATTTTTCCGGAAATGGAATATCGCTTTTCAAAGACAGAATTTTCAAGGCCATCCGAATCCGTGTACGAAATTCTAAAAGAAATAGGCGAATACAATGCCGAGCCGGTTATCGCATTTTTTGCAAGCGCAAAGCATGCAGAAGCCGCTGTGGATAATTATCCGCAAATCAACTGGGTAACGCTGACAAGCCTTTTGCCCAGAGAGCAAGATAAGAAATTGAGAATCTTAAGGGAAATTCATGCCGCCTTAACGCCGGAAATTTTAGAGACGCTGCGCAGCAGCGATTCTATAAATGCAAATAAAATTGTGGAGAACTGGAACCTGAGGCCCGTAAAAACAACCGATTTGCCGGAGAGCTACCAGTTAAAGTTTTTAGGCAAAGACGGGAGCATGGGAGAATTCGGTTTTATTTTCCCCGCATTTGATATTGACGATGGGCTTGAATGCCGCAAATTCGCAAGGAGCGTTAGCGAAATTTCACTGTTTGGCACACCTCTTAAAAGTGCCGGGCAGCCTATAATACGTGCGGCTTTGCTCGATTTAAGCCTGTTGCAGCTGAGGTACAGCACTGGGCTTGGCTGCTTTGTTATTCTGCTTTGGCTTTTAATCTTTCAAAACATGAGGAATCGCATATTTTTAATTTTGATGTCGCCGGCTTTTGGTTTTTTGTGGTTTTTTGGGATTTTGCATTTGTTGAACATTCCGTTGACGTTTTACAGCATTTTAGCGTTGCCTTTTTTAATAGGGATTTCCATAGACGGCTCTTTGTTTTTATGGCAAAGATATTGGGAAGAGGGAACCGGTTCGCTCAGATTTGTTTGGGTAAATAGCGGCGTAATGGTGGTTATTTCTTACATAATACCCATAGCGGCGTTTGCAAGCGTATGCTTTTCGTCCCATCCCGGCTTAAAAAGCCTTGGCATAATAACAGTTATAGGAATTGTCTGCATTGCCATCGCCCACATGACCTTATTCCCGATTATAGCGTCGTTTATCGATGGAAGGCGATATTCAAATCGCCTGAGATAAGTCAAAGACTATGTGTGACCACGAAAATTTATCCGGTTTAAAATCGGTGAACTGCGTTTTAAGGGCATAATCCAAACGGAATGTCAAAAACTGCCATTTATAGCGCAACCCAAGCCCAAGCGACATTTCCTGAGCCGTGTTAAAGGATTTGTCCGAATCGTTTATATGAACCCAGTCCGAGAACTGCACTAGCTGGAAACTTCTGAGCGGCCTCCAAGGAGTTATAAACCTGAGTTCTTCGTTTATCCTGAAGTATTGCGGAGAGCGGCCGCCCTCCACTATTACGGTATCGTTCACCACATCTGCCCTGTATGGAAACACGCTTCTAAAGCGATAGCCGCGCAGAGAGCGGCCGCCGCCCTGATAAAAGGTTTCGGCATCGTCTTGCGGTGCTTTGTTGAAAACATTTCCATAGTTAAAAGCAAATGCGCTTAGCAAATATCTTCTAAGTATGGGATAGTACGCAAAAATAGATGACTCCGTATAAAAATATCCATGCTCCAGGCTTATGTTCCAAAACTCTGCGAATTTCTGTATATTTTTCATCCTGCTAAAAGATTCATGCTGCAATTCTCCGCCAACGCCTGCGCTAGGAGCAAATTTAATGCCTTTAATCGGATCGTACCTGTTATCGGTAAAATCGAAAATAAATCCCATTTCGTATTTTAGCTTAAAATAATCTTCTCCCTGCAATTTCAAGAATTTGAAATCAAGCGTATGCCTGTTGCGAAAGCGATTATCGCTGGTAAGTCCAAATGATAAACTGGCTCTGTTCACGACTTCCCACCGCTCAACAAGGCTATCCGGATTTACCGGTGCCGGCAGATTTTCGTGGTTGAAAATTATTCTTTCGTCAAATCTTATAGCTGTGGGTATCCAGGATACGCCGGTTCCGAAAAGCAACGGATGGGCATAGTTTAAAGATAGCTCCTGGCGATTTTGCGCAAGCATCGCGCTGGCTCCTGCCTCGTGAAAAGAGCCAAATAAATTTCTGTGCAAAGTGGAATACGAAATTCCAAAACCGTAAACCTGTTCAAAGAAAAAGCCGTAATTAGCCTCGCCGGGAACTCTTTCGTAAACCGTTAAGTAAATGTTTGAAAGCCCGTTCTCTTGCAGGGAATCTTCCAGTTTAACCTGGGAGAATAACTGGGTTGAGAGCAACTTTGTCCTGAATGAAGAAAAATACTTTTGGTTCACTATGGAATCACGCTCAATTTCCCAGAGCTCGTTTAGCCAAGCGGTATCGGAAAGTCCTGTTTCCGGCCTTGTTTGCCCAGGCAATAAGCCGGAGCGAAAGGCTTTGCTGCTGAAATTTCCCATGCGAACCTGATGTTTAGGGTCTGTATAATAATCAACGTTTACCTTTTTTGCTATTGTGTCTATACGCTCCAAATGCTCAATTGTTAAGTGCAGATAGCCTTGTTTGTAGTAAACATCTTCTATTGCCTTTCGGTCGTTGCTTATAACATCAATGTCGTAAAATCCGCCTTTTGGAACGGAGAGCTTTTCAATTCCTATAAGAGAATCCGCGCCTTCCGCAAGGACAATGGCAGCAGAGCCGAATCTATATTTCTCGCCCTCATATATATTGAATGTATATACTTCTACTTTTACGGTATCTACTAATTCTTCTCTTATGGAGAGCGATATTTCTTCGCTGAAATAACCGTTGTACTGGTAAAAAAAGTCTAAATTCCCCTTTGCGAGTTTAATTATAAAGCTTCGTCTTTCCGGGGAGATAACATCCATTTCTTCCGGCAAATCCAACTGCTCGCGCAAAAAACTTTCGCTGTAAATCTTGGCCCCTTTTATTTCCAACCTCCAAGGAGGTGTTTCCGCCGTAGCGGAAAGAACCGATAATAAAATGATTGCGCAAAAAAAGATCACTATTTCTTTTTAGTTGCTCTCGATCGCTTTTTCGTCGTCGGTTCAAAATCCTCGGGTTCTTCTGCCGCTGGTCTCCGTCTTTTCTTTGATTGAACAGCTTCAGACGCATCGCCAGCTTCTTCAAGCGTTCCTATGCTCTTGAGCAGCTCCATTATTTCATTGGGTTTCGTTGGCAATTCCTTTGCGCAACCCACTGTCAAGCCAGCATCGGTTTTCTTATTATCAGCGGGGCAAGTAAATTTGGTTTTGCACTGGGCTTTTACTTTTAGCACATCTTTGCCTAAATCCTTTGCAAAATTCCCCACACTCTTTTTTCCCATCGCATCGGCTATTTCCTTAGAGCATTTAGCAGAAACACCACCGCCGGAAGAACCGGAATCTTCTTCTTCGCCTTCATCGTCGGATGCTACCACAGCAGGTTTTTTCTTTTTGGAGCCGCCGGGGGCAGCGCCGCCTCTGCTTGCTGCGTCTTTGTTTATAAAGCCGTTCTTTTCCGGTTCAAAACCTGCCGGAAAGTTTGTTCTGTTATCATAAACAACTCCGCTGGCCTGGAATTTATCCATTCTTGCGCGAGATAAATTTACGCCGGAAAAATCCACTCTATCCAGCTTTGTATCTGCATTGAATCTTGAATTTTGCATATCGGAACCCACAAAACTCACTTGGCTCAGCTTTGCGCCTTCAAAATTCGTGTTAATCAGGGCCGCTTCTGAGAATATAACTCTGTCTAAAGTGGAATTTGAGAAGTTTGCCTTGGTTAAGTCGGCTTTTGTGAACTGAGAGCGCTTCATGTCCGTGCCGTCAAAAACAGCGGATTTCATATCTGATTTTATAAAATCGCATTTGTCAACACTGGCATCAAAGAAGCTTGCCCCAACCATTTTGGTCTCTATAAATGTTGAGTTGTTAACCGAGCTTTTGTCAAACACAACGCCGGTTATGGTCATGCCGTTGAAATCCATGTCTGATATGGTAGCTTGCGCGAAAATGGATTTTTGAAGCTTCGCTTTCTTCAAATCCGCATTGCTGAACGAGGTTAGCGAAAAATCCGCATTGGTGAAATTGGCATTGCCGAAAATTGCTCCCGAGAAATTCACTCTTTGCAAACCGGCGCCGGTAAAATTAGAATTGTTCAAGTCCACATCCGCAAAATTGGCGTTAGTTAAATTGCATTTGGAGAAATTTGCGCCGGTAACCTGCGCGCCCTTAAAGCTGGAACCTGCGAGCTCCGAATTGGAAAAATCGGTTTTTTGGGCTACAACCCCACTGAAATCAGCGGCGGTTAAATCCACTCCTATTATTTTCGCGCCCGTCAAGTCTGTGTTCTTAAAGCTAAGACCCTCGGATACCTTCATAGCTGTGAGATTTGCGTTCATAAGCGATGCACCGGAAAAATTTGTCGCTCTCTCTATTGTGCCTTCACTGTTCAAAAGCGTTGCTCTGTAAAGGTTTGCGCCTTCAAGGTTGGCATCTGAGAAATTAACACCTCGCATGTCTGCGCTTGAAAAGTTTGCGCCAACCAGATTTGCGCCGGAGAAGTCCGGAACTTCCAACATGGCGTTTTGGAATTTCGCATTGCTGAGCTCCGCTTTTCTGAACACAGGGCTACGACCTGTAGCATTCTGAAAGTCTGCGCCCTCGCCTTGAGCCCCTTCAAAACTATACCCGTCAATTCCCTTTGCTCTAAAGGAAGTGGCAAGCTCCTTATTCCGCCAATCGGCCTGTTCGGAAAGTTTTCCGCAAGAAGCCAGAGAAACAGCGAACACCGATGCGGTCAATAAACCGCCAAAAAAGCATTTTCGCATAGAACTATCCTTTTGCATATCTTATAAAATACAAAAAAAAAAAGAAAAGCGGTAGATTTTTTTGTATCTTTTTTGCCTTATGCCAAATAGAGTTATTGTAGGTTCGCAGTGGGGCGATGAAGGTAAGGCCAAAATCGTGGATTTTTTAACATTATATGCCGATATAATAGTCAGGTTCCAGGGCGGTGCCAACGCCGGCCATACGGTGAAAGTGGAAGACAAGGAATTCATTTTTCACTTGATTCCGAGCGGGATTATGCATGCAAACAAAATTTGCATAATAGGAAACGGCGTTGTTTTTGACCCAAAACAGGCAATTTTGGAGATAAAAGACCTTATTTCCAAAGGCATTTCCGTTGAAAATCGCATTTTAATCGCCGAAAACGCCCATGTTGTGCTGCCGTGGCATATAGCTTGCGATAAATTAAAAGAAGCCAAAGCCGGAAAAGCCGCTATTGGAACCACAGGGCGAGGCATTGGCCCCTGCTATAGCGACAAGGTGAACAGGCACGGGGTAAGGGTTGGCGATTTGCTGGCCGAGCAGGATTTAAGGCTTCGCATAGAGGATATAGCCGGATTCAGGAATGAAGAATTTAAGAAAATGTTCGGAGCAGAGCCTATAGACCCAGAACCGGTAATAAAGGAATACTTGGAGTTTGGCAGGCAGCTAAAGCCTTATATCTGCGACACGGTTCCTTATTTGCATGAGAGCATAAAAGCGCAGAAGCAAATAATCTTTGAGGGAGCGCAGGGAACGATTTTAGATGTGGACCACGGAACCTATCCCTTTGTAACCTCTTCAAATACGGTAGCCGGCTATGCAAGCTGCGGTTCCGGAGTTGGGCCAACGTCCATAGAGCAGGTAATAGGCGTGGTAAAAGCCTACACCACAAGGGTTGGCAATGGGCCTTTTCCAACCGAACTGCAAAATGAAATCGGCGATAAGCTCCGCGAAATAGGCGGTGAATACGGAGCCACCACCGGCAGGCCTAGGCGTTGCGGCTGGTTTGATGCCCCCGTTGTTCGCAAGGCTGCGGCCGTGAACGGTTTGACTCACTTGGCCATAACCAAGCTTGACGTGCTGGATACTTTCAAGGAAATCAAAGTTTGCGTTGATTATAAAATAGAGGACTGTAAAATTTCGCATTTCCCTAATCGCTTGGCTCAAGTAGCCCTTTGCGAACCTGTTTACGAGACTGTGCCTGGCTGGGAATGTTCCACGGCAAAGTGTCGCTCCTGGGATGAGTTGCCGGAGAATGCGCAAAAATATTTAACGAGAATTTCCGAACTTGCCAAAGTTAAAATTGGAATGATTTCTATTGGCGCAAAAAGAGATGAGAGCATCTTGGTGGATATGCAATGATGGATAACGAATCTCCCTTTGCAACCCCCTCCAAAATAAAGGAACCTGAAAACAGGCTGCCGGATTATTCCATTGAAAATTTGCCGCCGCATTTGCAGGAAACCGTTAAAGGGCTAGGCTGGAACGAGTTGATGCCCGTGCAAAAAAAGACTATCCCCTATATGCTGCAAGGCAGGGATATGCTGATTCAGTCAAAGACCGGTTCCGGAAAAACAGGAGCATTTTTGCTGCCTCTTTTGCAGGTGATAGTTCCTGAGCATATTTTCCCGCAGGTTCTTATTCTGGTTCCAACTCGCGAGCTTGCGCTACAAGTTCATGGCGAAGTGGAAAAGCTCTCCAAAGGCTTTGACATTCGCTCCTGCGCGATTTTCGGCGGAGTAGGCTTTGAGAATCAAATACGAGCTTTGAGAACAGGCGTGCATATAATAGTTGCAACGCCGGGCCGCCTGCTGGATCACGCTCAGCGAGGCAACATAGATTTCGGCAGCATTCGCGATTTGATTATGGATGAGGCAGACGAAATGCTTGGCATGGGCTTTTATCCCGATATGCAGCGAATTCGCCGCTACCTGCCCAAGCAAATTTCCTGTACCATGTTCAGCGCGACAATTCCCCAAACAGTAAAAAGCCTTGCCAGAGAATTTCAGCGTTCTAATGCGGATTTTCTTTCACTCTCTTACGACCAGGTTATAGCGAAAAATCTGGAGCATCGTTACTATGCGGTAGAAGCCATGTGCAAAGATTCCTTGCTGATAAAAATTCTGGAATGGGAAAATCCGGAAAGTTGCATGATTTTTTGCAATATGAAAAAAGACATTGCGTATCTGGAGCAGGTTTTGCGCGATTACGGGTTTCCTGTAAAGGCTCTTTCCGGCGATATTTCTCAGTCTGAGCGAGAAAAGGTTTTGGGCGAGTTCAGGCAAAATACATTGAAGCTTTTGATATGCACTGATGTCGCAGCGCGAGGCATAGATGTTAGCCACGTGACGCATGTTATTGTTTACGACCATCCGAGCGATCATGAGGTTTATGTTCACCGCAGCGGCCGCACGGCACGTGCCGGCAGGAGCGGCCTTGCCATTTCTCTGATTACGCCTGTTGAAGAAATCGAAATTCAAAAAACAGCTGCGGACTTCGGCATAAACTTTATAAAAATGCTCCCCATAAATGAAGACGAATTGGCCAGCCGCATTCGCCAGCGAGCAGAAGCAAAGCTGGGCAGGGAGCACAGATTTTTGGGACAAAAGCAAAACGAAAGAATACGCCGCTATTTGCCAATGGTGGAGGAACTCTCGCAAAATGCGGAAGGAAGGGAACTGCTTGCGTATTTGCTAGACAGCCATTATTGGAAGGTTTAGGTCAAAAGCCCCTGCACACAATCTTATGAAAGAAGTGCGGATCGCAATCCCACATAACGGAAGACACGCTCTGTTTCGTGGAGCAGTTGTATTGCTCCGGGCAATCCGGTTGGCAATACTGCCATAACGTTCCGCTTTTTTTCTGCTTGAGCGAACCTAGTTTCAGCCACTCCTTTGTGTATGAATGAATGGGATTTTCCAGAATTCTGGCAGCCTCACCTTCTTCTGCAAGCCTGTCTGCGCAAAAAACGGCAATGCGTGCTCTGCAAAATTGCAGTACTTTGGCTTTTTGCAAAATACTATCCTTTTTGCTAGCCAAATAAACTATGCAATCGGTTATTTTATTCCTGATCAATCCCTGCAAAAAATCAAAAGGCCGGCACTCATCAAAAAATCCGCCTTCTGGCTCCTCTATAAAAAGGGCTGAGCTTGTTTTGAGCGAACAAAGCCAAAGCGAAGCCTTCTGCAAACCCAGCGGAGAAATCTTTGCGGGCTTGCTGTTTAGAATGTGTTTATCTATGCCATAGCCGGCCGCATGATTCTCAATTCTTTTTTTTGCCCAGCCGGAGACCAAATCAAGCGCAAAAGCCCCAATTGCCCTGTGCGGCGGAAAAGAGCCCGTGGCGTTCTTAGGCAATAGCACGGAGTTGAACATATCCTTGTTTTTTAAGCGCTGTCCGTCAATTCTAAGGGAATCAGTGGAATTGCATTCTTCCGGCAAAAATCCGGCAAGGGCGCGCAAAAGCTTGTCGTGGCAGGTTTCTCCCGCTAAAAACAGAAAATCGCTCTTTTCCAAGCCAAGTGAAAACGGCTTTATGCTGTTTGCGATGGAAAAGTCAACCCAGGAAATAGCCATATTATTTATGCGGCAATATCTTTTTTAGTGCCAGGAAAAATAAATTTATAATCAAAATAAACCCAAAAGCGCAAACGGAGCTGCCGTAAAGCAATGGTAAATCATTAAGCTCAAAGGCTGTTTTTATAGTATTTCCAAGCCCCGGAATTCCAAATTTAGCTTCAAAAAGCATTAAACCGATGAAAATAACGGGGGAGAGGAAGCTCCAAAAAAAGGCTTGCCCCGGCAGGGCAGAAACTCTGGCTTGTTTTACGATTCTTCTGTTATCCATGCGCAAAAAACGGGATAATTCGCTGAAATTCCGGTTCATTCTCTTTCTTGAAGATGAAAAAAAACGAAGAACTCCAAACGTGCAGAGAAAAAATGCTAGAATAAGCAAAAAATTATAAAAAGAATGTGGAAAAGATGCTAAAACAAAATGCTGAACCGTTTGCGGATAATGAAAATCCGAAAAACCAAGGGTCCCTTTAGTGAGTAACTCAAATGCCCAGCTCTGCAGCAACGGCACGTATACCCTTTTTGTCTATGGTTCTAAGTCCTTGAGTGCTAACTCGGAGGCTAATCCAGCGGTTTTCTTCCGGGATAAAGAAGTTTTTTGTACGCAGGTTAGGCTGTAATTTAACCTTCTTTTTGCGATTGGAATGAGAAACGCGGTTTCCAACCATACCCTTTTTTCCTGTAACTTCGCATACTCGGCTCATAGTATTCTCCAAAATTCTTTATAAATTTAGCAATTTTTCGCAGTTTTGTCAAGGGGTTTTTCTAAATTAGCCCAATGCAATACAGAAACTATGGCAAAACAGGCAAAAAAGTATCGCTTCTCGGTTTTGGGGGGATGCGGTTTTCCGAGATAGACAATCATGACAAGTGCGTTGATATGATGGTTCATGCGGCGAGAGGCGGCGTGAATTATTTTGATACGGCTCCCGGCTATTTTGAGACTAAAAGCGAAACTGTTTTCGGCAAAGGGTTGGCAGAGTTGTGCAGGCAGGGTCTTCCTTATTATGTTGCCACGAAAACGTTTCAATCCGATGAATCGGAAATTCGCAGAGAGGTTGAGGGCTCGCTTAAAAGGCTGGATGTGCCGGCAATAGATTTTTACCATATATGGTGCGTAACGAGTTTGGAAAGCTGGAAGGAGCGCAAAAATAAGGGCATAATAAAAACTTTTCAAAAATTGAAAGAAGAAAAATTGATAAATCATATATGTGTTTCTACGCATTTGATTCAAAATAACATTGCCGAATTGTTTACCGAGCCTGTGTTTGAGGGGGTTTTGTTCGGATATTCCGCATATAATTTTAAAACTCGCGAGAAGGCTTTTGATGTTGTGCAGCGAAACAATTTAGGCGCAGTGATAATGAATCCTCTTGGCGGCAGTTTAATTCCCAACAATCCTGAGCTTTGCAGGTTTTTGCTGAAGGAAGGCGAGGAGTGCAATAAGGAAAGTGCCGTTAAGGCGGCGCTCGAGTTTTTATGGGATCACAAGCCATTGTCTGTCGCTTTGGTTGGTTTTGCAAATAAAGGGGAAATAGATTTTGCGTTAAAGGCCATGGAGGCATACAAGCCCAGGACAGATGAGGAGCTTTTGGCATTAAAAGCGAATGCCTCCAGGAGTTTTGAGGGGGTTTGCACGGGCTGTTCGTATTGCGATGATTGCCCTCAGGGAATATCGGTTCCAAAATTCATGGATGCTTATAACAGGATAATTTTGGGAGAAACCAATCAGGATATCTACAACCAGCTTAAATGGCATTGGAATTTGTCTCCGGATGTGGCTGAGGCTTGCACGCAATGCGGGAATTGCGAGAGCGCTTGCACACAGCATTTAAACATCATTGAGCGGTTGGAGTATATTGCGAGGAATAAGCCTGGCCCTTGACAAGGAGGATGCCAATGCCCAAAAAAATTCTCCTGATCATTTTTCTTTTCTTTAGCCTCACGCTCTTGATCCCGCCGCAAACTTCAGGCGACGACAGCAAAATTCTGTTTGACAGCCATGGCGAGCTCCTTCGAGTATGGCTAAACAAAAATGAACAATACAAATTCCCCAAAAGCGGAAATTTTTCGGAAAAATATAAAACGGCTGTACTGCGCTTTGAAGATAAACGGTTCAACAGGCACATTGGAATAGACCCCATCGCTGTGGCAAGAGCGATAAAGCAAAATGTACAAGCCGGGCAAATCAAAAGCGGAGCGAGCACCATAACCATGCAGGTTGCGCGGTTGAAAAATCCGCGCAGCCGTACTTTTTTCGCCAAGCTCAAAGAGGCCCACACTGCGCTCAGAATGGAACTTTGGATGAGCAAAGAAGAAATCTTTGCGGAATATGCGAGCATAGCGCCGATGGGCGGAAATGTAATAGGTGTGGAAACTGCGTGCTGGAGATTCTTTGGACATAGCTCCGAACAGCTCACCTGGGCAGAAGCTGCGCTCTTGGCTTTGCTCCCAAACAGGCCCTCTGCGCTGAATTTGAAAAAAGAGAGAGAAATGCTTTTACAGCGAAGAAACAATCTGCTCAAATCCCTGATAAAAGATGAGGCCATCTTGAACGCCGCTCTGGAAGAGCCATTGCCCAAAGTAAATGCGAACTGGAGATTCAAAACTCCGCATTACGCAGAAGCTGTTCTCTCGCTATTCCCGAACCAAGCAATTTTGCATGGCACAATAGACAGCAAAATTCAGGAACGCTTGGAGCAAATAGCAAGGAATTACGGGCAAAAAATAAAAGAGCGCTCAAATGTAAATGCATCGGTTCTAATAGCAGAAACCAAAACGGGAAAAATCAGAGGCTACCTCGGCTCGCTTGACTATTACGACACGCTTTCAAAAGGCATGATAGACGGAGTGCGCGCTCATCGCAGCACGGGAAGCATTCTAAAGCCGTTTTTATATGCGCTTGCAATAGAACGCGGCCCATACACGCCGGAAAGCTTGATTGAAGATATACCGACATGGTTCAGAGGCTTTTCTCCATACAACGCAGATAAAAGCTTCAGAGGACTTGTGCCGTTAAAAGATGCGCTTGCCAACTCCCTCAACGTCCCATCTGTCAGAATTCTATCCGATTACGGGGTTGAAGATTTTCATTTCTGGCTGAAAAATGCCGGGCTCAACGGTTTGTTTCGCCTGCCGGAGCATTACGGTCTTTCTCTGATTTTGGGCGGTGGAGAAGCGTCTTTGCAGGAACTGGTTCCGCTATATTCAATGTTGATGAATGACGGCAAAAGAACGGATTTGGTTTGGATTGACAGTAACAGCGCTCCCATGTGGGAGCCCCTGCTGCAACCCATAACGGCATACCATATTAGGAATATATTAGTTGCAACCGAAGCTCCTGTTGCATGGAAGAGCGGCACCAGCTATGGCTCAAGAGATGCTTGGGCAGTTGGAGTCAATGAGCAATGGACAATCGGTGTTTGGGTTGGGAATTTTGCCGGCGGTTCAATACCGGACTTGAGCGGAGCTTCTACGGCGGCTCCTCTTCTATTCTCTTTGTTCAATAATTTAACAACCATGCGTACACAAATCGCTATGCCTACGCATTTTGAAAGCGTTGAAATTTGCGCCCTCAGCGGTTACAAAGCAAAATCCATTTGCCCTCACAAAAAAAATCTTGAGCTTCCAATAAACCGGATGCAGAACAAAACATGTTCGTTTCACAAAGATATTATTATTTCAAAAAGCAGCGGTTTTCAAGTTTGCAGCTTGTGCTGGAATATGGAAGATACTTTGCTGGTGGTTGAAGAGAGCTATGCGCCGGCAGTCAGGAGAGAGCTGAGAAGGCTCGGGAGAGAACCGAAATCCGAGCCTTTGCACAATCCGCTTTGCCCGGCAAAAAAAGAGGACATCCAATTCTCAATTATTTATCCAGAAAACGGAGCAAGGCTTTTTTTGCCCGGCAGCGACGCTCTGAGTTCCATGGGTTTTATAGCGATTGCCGCTCACAAGCAAAGGGATGCCGAGTTGCACTGGTTTTTAAACGGAGAATTTTTGGGGGGCACAAATGGTGAGCATAAAATAGCAGTCACTGTGGGCAGCGGAGAGCATCGCATTGGCGTGCAAGACCCTCTTGGAATCTATTTGGAAACAAAGTTTCGAGTTAGGGCAAAATAGAGGGGCGTAGGCAGCGATTTTCACATTGCAGATTCAGGAATCATTTGATGTTCCTGAATGTATTTCACGGTTGCTTGCAATGAATCTCCTATGCTTCTGGGTTCGGCAGATTCTGTCTTCTCCAAAATATCACGTATCGTTTTCACCTGCTCCTTTAACGATGCAAGCTTTGCGCCCTCAAGCTTGGGTGTAGCTATCATTCTCTTATCAAGCGGATTCATCCACTTGCCATTCTGCTTTATGGCAAAATGCAAATGCGGGCCGTTGCTCCTGCCGGTATTGCCAACCTTGCCTATTACCTGCCTGCTTCTAACCTTTTGCCCGTTGGCAACTCCCCTCTGATGCAGATGCAAATACCAGCTTTCGCTTTTATCGGCATGCCTTATCGCTACGTAATTCCCGTTATCACTGCCATAAGACGATTGTATAACCGTACCCTCCGCAACCGCATAAACAGGAGTTCCAACCGCGCCGCGATAATCCACCCCGTGATGAAACGCCCGCCCACCGGTAACCGGATGAAGGCGATAGCCATAGCGGCTTGTTATGTGCAACCGATCCAACGGATACCTTAAGCCGGAGCTTATAAGAGCCTCGCCTTCTTCTGTGTAATGCGCATTAAAAGAACTCCTTACGTCTGCTTCTTGATACCAAAACGCATCAAAGCTTTTCGCTTTGTGTCCGTCATAATTTATGTATAGAACTTTTCCCTCTATCCAAATGGAATCCTGAAAACGCTCTTCTTTCAACAAAACCTTGAACCTGTCTCCGGGAAATTGATCCGTCCTATCGCTGACTTTGCTTTTGAAAGCATCAGACACTGCGCCAACCATATTTTGAGGAATGCCAATCTCTCTTAAAGCGTTGTTCAGATTGCTTCCCTCTTTTATAAATCCTTCATATACGGCATAGCGAACATCAACAGGCTTTCCGACTATTTTATATTTCCACTCGCCCGTGCTGTCCAACATTAAAAAATGAAGAGTCGCAGGATTTTCCGCATATCTGAATAAAACCGCTTTTGATGTATCGTTTCTGTCAAAGCCAACCCAAAATATCTGCCCTACTCTCAAGCCAAGCCAGTTAATTTCAACATTGCGCGCAATGGCTCCTATTATTTCCAAGTATTGATTATTGCTTACGCCAACGCTTTTCAAAGTTTTATCCGGCCCCCAGCCGGCTTCCACAGTAGCGCGCTTCAATACAGGTTGAATTGAAATGAAGCTTTCAAGGGAATCTATCTTATGCTGAATCTCCGCTAATTGAGCTTCGGGGTCAGGCTGTTTTTCAGGTTGTTCCTTACAGGAAAAGAATAGCAATACGCTAAATAAAACCGGGAAGAAATAAATATTAATTCTCCTGATTTCGCATTTCCGTCTGCTCCCTGTCAACGGTATTTTTCAGGTAATCGTTGAAATCACGATTTATGTTAATGCCTTCAAAGCTGGCAGCATCCTGGTCCAAAACAAACACTGCGCTCGGGTTATCCATCCATCCCACAACGTCCACGGCCTCAATGTTCATGCCTTTATCACCGGGGCCCTGCAAAACTCTTTCTACATCCGAATTGCTCACCCAGCCCTGGCCGCAGGAGCCTCTAACCAAGGTATAAGAATCTTGCGTTCTGATGACGGTCATTTCATCATTAAAGCTCGCAGCGCAGACTACCTTGCCGCCTCCACCGGAAGCTTCTCTAAGTTCAATATCACCCCTTTTAGACTTAACCTTATTGGTAGCCTTCTGGGCAAAAGCACCCGCAACCGCAAACACCAGCAAAACAAGGAAAACTTTTTTCATAATTACCTCTCGCTTGTAATATACTAATTTTAATCCATGGACTTTTCCGATAATCTGTTTATGTTGCTTTATAATACTCTTAAAGCGTGTTTAGACCAAATTTTATGGCTTTGGGGTGCGCTTTTCCTTATAGGCTTCGCAATAAGCTTTATTTCCAAGCTCAGAGACAAGGCCATTGCCGAATCCGTTGGGCAAAAAGCGGAACTGTATTTTACCGGCTGGATTGGAACCCCGGTGCATGAAATGGGGCATGCGGTTTTTTGTTTTATTTTCGGGCATAAAATCACGGAAGCCAAATTCCTTGCTCCGGCAGAAGATGGCACTTTGGGTTATGTAAAGCATGAATACAATCCAAAAAGCTCTTATCAAAAAATCGGGAATTTTTTCATAGGCATAGCTCCAATGCTATTTGGAGCTGCGGTTATTTATGCGCTGCTCGGAATTTTGCTCCCGCAGCATTTGCCTGAAGAACTGAGCGGTAGCATAGCAGCAACAGGTTGGGAATTTTTCAAGATTTTTTTTAACACGGATAACTTTGAAAACTGGAGGTTTTGGCTGTTTATCTACCTTTCAATCGGAATTGCCAGCCGCATGAAGCTGAGCGCTTCGGATTTCAAAGGCACTGCGAGTGGGTTTGTCACTTTGGCGTGTTTGATTTTTCTTGTGAATTTAATTGCGAATATGCTTTTTACTTTTGGGCTAAGAGACCTTGCTATAGCAGGTTGGCTCGCAATAAAAGTAGATGTTTTGCTGGCCCTCTTTTATTCTATAATGCTTTATGCCTTGGCAATGTCTGCAATCTATCTGCTGTTCTCTTACCTGCTGCTCTTGATTTCCAGAATTTTCAAATCCGCAGATACTCCGCATAATTCGTAAAATTTTTTCAAGGATTTTTCATGTTCGGCGGTAAAATTATAATCCACCGCATTATAATAATCGCATACCATAGCTTGTGGCAGGCCGTGAGGATAAAACTTTTCCCATATCCGCAAGCATTCGCTGCGATTTTCTTTGAATTCTTTTATGCTGGCTTCCGTTTCGTTCAAATAATTTTCAAGCAGGGAGCCTCTACCCAAGGCTTCTTTTCTTATTATCCACAGCCCAAAAACAAAGGGCAAATTTTGCCATTCCCGCCAAACAGAAGCCAAATCATAGGCATATTCCCATTTGTTTTCCACGCTTTCCCTCAAGGCATTGTCTCCTATCAATAGCTTGGCATCGCAGCTATCTTCGCTATTCCAAATCGGCGAGACCTTGAACCGCAGGCTTGACAGGAGTTTTAGCAGAGCAACGGAAGTATCGCTATCTTCGGTTAAACGCACATTTTTTTTATCCAAATCTTCCCACTTGTACCTTGAAAAAAGTTTTACCGATTTGATTTCAAGAGTGCTTGAGGTGCAGAATCTGTTGCAAATAACATATTTTTCCTGATTTTTGGCGTATTCTATGGAAGAAGACGGGGAAAGCATAACTTCTCCTTCTCTTAGCCTTTTGTTCTGCTGGCTTGGAACCCCATCTAAAAAATGAACTTCTGGCAGCGGATGGGTCAAAAATCGGTGGAAAAACGGGGCGCAAACCAGAAAAGGGATGCGCCCAACAGTTAAAAATGATTCCATAGCGAATAAAATTAACTAAATTACGCTAAATGATTTTCATTCACAAAATTTTAACCGCGTTTCGCCTTGATTGGTATTGCTGACCATGCCCAAGTTTCTTGTTAAAAAAACTGCGCCGGCAGAAGATGGAAAATCCCTTGTGTTCAAGGGTAAGGTTGTGGAAGGGCCTATAAATAAGGGTATGGAGCTTCTGATTTCTATAGCCGGGCAAACCGTTATCCCTGTAAAAATCGCAGACATCATGCATTTTGAAAAGTCCAAAGACGATGCCAAAAAAGTTGGCTTGGTTGTGGACTTTGAGGATGAGCCGGATGATATGGCTATGATTATGGCACTGCGCATAACAGACGAAGAAATTGAGTGCAGGCAGCCTGCACCCTAAGCTCTATTTTTCAATTCGCTTTAAAAATTCATCATAGTTATCGCATTCTTTTATGTCTTTGAGCATATTGTTGAATGCGCCTTCGTCTATGGGCTTGTTGGGCAAGGCTGTGGATTTGCATTGCTTTGTGAGAGCTACGCCTCTTAGCATTTCCTGTTCATCGACTTTTTTTTCTATTGCGCGCCGGAAATTTTCAAATGTCTTTTTGTCTATTTCAACAGCAATCGCCTCTCTTGGCTGATAAGAAGCTGGTGTGCGGCAATTAGGGCATGTGAACACAAATCCCTGCAATTCTCCGTTTTCTGCTTCTGCATGAGGATTGCCTATGCAGTATGTTAACTGCATATTGCAATGTGGGCAAACTATTGAAAAATCGGGCATAAGCAAAAGGTAGAAAATTCAGTTCCGCAAACAACGAACGGAATAGAGCCTTGCCTTATCAGCATTGCCATTGGTTAAATCACTGTCGCCCAAAGTTCGGCGAATAGCTTCATTGATGTTGGTTTCGGTTGCGCTCCACCAATAGCCGGCCGTATCTATTTGGGCGAAACGGGTAGAATAGCCTCCTCCCGGCAAAGCGTTGAATCCAAAGGCATTATTGCCATATTTGCCATTCCAACCGCTACTGGCTTTCAAGCTAAAAGCAATCGTATTTCTATTTTCTTTTGAGGCATTCACATAATCTCTAAGTGTTTGCCACTCCGTATCGTATGGCAAGTGAAAGCCATCCGGGCAATTGGCTGCCTCTGCCCAGTTGTATAGCCTGCCATAACTTTTGCAATATTCGGGGCTATTGTTATAGCATTTGCTGTTTTGCGTGTCAAAATTCAGGTTCTCCGCCATCCATACTTGCGTGCCTATTTTGGTTGTGCGGTAGGTTGTGTTGTCTCGCTGGTCTATAATTTCATCTAATATATTTATGATTTTATTGCTTTCGCATTTTTGATATCCGGGGTTATAAACCAAGCTGTTGCATTTGTAGTGAACTTCATTGTTAACGCAAAAACCATCTGAGATATTGTAAGAGCTATTTCCGCATCTTGCGTTGGATAATGGGAAAGGCGTATTGCTCTGGTTTTCAATCTCCACTATCATTGTGTTATCAATAATGGTAAATTCCTCAGCTTGTCCTTCATCAACAGTTACTATAACGTTCGTTCTTACCTTAAGAGCATCTTGCTTTCGGACAAAGAAAATATATCCGGAGCCGCTCTCTACGGCTTTTGTACTGACATAGCCGCTTTTTAAAGGGGCTGCGCCGCTGCCGGCAAAACTTACGCCCTGCCAAACAATTTCGTCAAGTTCATAAGAACTCTCATTTTTTATTTTAAGCGAAGTCCCCGGTATTGTCACTTCTTCAATCGGAGCTTCTTCACTCTTTTCTGCAGAGGCAGAACAGCCCATGAGCCAAAAAACGGCAGCAGCGGATAAACAAAATGCTTTCATATTAAATAGGAAAATAATAATTTATTCCTCGCCTTATCGGCTCAAACCCCGCATTCTTTATAAACTGCTCAGCTTCTTCAACGCTTGTAATCCCTTGCGAGCGCATAACTCGCTCCTCCAGAACAACGCTGCTTATATCATTGGCTCCCGCATAAAGAGCCAATTCCCCCAAAACCTTGCCCATTCCCAGAACAGAAACCTCAATATTGGGGATATTGTGAAAAAACAGCCTGCAAAGCGCAACAAGCTTTATGTATTCGTCGCTTCGCACATGGCGAATCGGAAAATCATCGGTTTGAGGCTGGAATACCCAGGGGATAAAGCTTTGGAAACCGCCTGTTTCACGGATATAGCTCAAATGCTCTATAATATCTTCAGGGTTTTCGGTTGAGCCTATAACTATGTTTGCGCTGCTCTTAAGCCCTTGCTCGTGGCATTCTTCCATAACCTTGCACCACTGCTTTGCAGACAATTTTTTCGGGGATAAGATTTTACGCATTTTTGGGGTCATAATTTCTGCGCCGGCTCCCGGCACGGAAGAAAGTCCGGCTGATTTTAATTTTTGCAAAAGATGCGGCAAAGGCATTTTGTTGTCTTTCGCTATGTGAAAAAGCTCCACGGGAGAAAAGGCCCGGACAGGAAATCCCAGTTCTTTGTTCAGCAATTCCAAAGCATTTAAATAATAATCAAGAGGAATGCCGGGATTAACTCCGCCCTGAAAAAAGATTGCGCTCGCTCCCTGTTTTTTAGCTTTTAATGCTTCGGCGCGAATTTCTTTTAGAGTCAATGCATACGGCTTTGTATTTTTGAACGAGCAGAAAGAACAGCCTATTTTGCAAATATTGGTATAGTTTATTATTCTGAAAACAGTATAGCTCACGTTTTTTTTGCCGTGAATTTGAATGC
>Ga0209755_10002798_pt1 | contig 23031 bp, 16 predicted proteins | sample TergutCo191P1_FD_187301 | JGI IMG/M metagenome (GOLD analysis project Ga0209755, IMG submission 187301) | Cornitermes sp. P1 segment gut microbial communities from Petit-Saut dam, French Guiana - Co191P1 (SPAdes) (version 2) | ecosystem: Host-associated > Arthropoda: Insects > Digestive system... | reverse complement strand
TGCCTCCTGCAAGACAGCCCATTCGCCGGCGGTGTGCGTGTGCTGGCAACTCGGGTCTGTAGACGGCAGCCGCTCTATCGTCTCGGTTTCAAGTACACCGTTGCAGTATCTTGTCTTTTCGCCCGCGAGTTCGCATGTTGCCCCCACTATTACTGTCCAATCGGTACAACTCGGCGGATTATCATCCCCGCCGCAGCCTTTAAATGCCGGATTCGCGGTACAGCACTGCGACCCCGGAAGAGCGGCGGTCATACCTGTGCACGGGTTGTATCCGTTGCATCCCGGCGTAGTTTGCGGTGAGATGGCGCATTGGTCGGCGTTATCGCTGCGCGTAAATCTTGCGGTCAGCGTTGTGTTGCTGCCGGAGATGTTGATTGTTTTGGGATTCTCGGTGCCGTTTGCCGCCCCAGACCATCCGGTAAAGATGTAGCCCTCGGCGGGGCGGGCTACTGCGTTTATCGTTGTTCCGGCGTTTTGCGGCGCGGCTCCCATCAGCGCCGTGCCGTTTATAAATACTGCCCCGCCATCCTCCGGGACGCTGTTGACCGTGAGCGTGTACACCATTGGCGTAAACATTGCGACAAGCGTTTTACCGGCATTCATTGTAATGGGGACAGAGCGGGATGTAGATGTAGACGCGCCGGACCAGCCGGTGAACGTATACCCTGATTTCGGTTCGGCGGTTACGGTTACTTGCGTTCCGGCGGCGTAGTCGGGGCCGTTTTGGTACGTGACGGTACCGCCGTTTTCTGGGAACGCGGAGGCAAAGAGCGTGTACGTACTCGCGCCGGCCTCGCTTACCGGGTTGAACATGGCCACTACCGGCTTGTTAGCGTCCATTCTTACCGACAGCATCGTGCTTGCCGATGTCTGCGCACCCGCCCATCCGGCGAACGTGTATCCCTCCGATGGCTCCGCTATCAGGATAACGTCATACCCGGCGGGATAGTTCGGCCCCTCTTCGGTACGTGTTATGCTACCGCCAACGGCTGGGACTGTGGCCGTTGTTAACGTGTACCCTGCGCAGGGAGTACCCGTGGGTACAAAGCTCTCGTCGGCGCATCTCGTACCCAAAACGTGGTGCTCGCAGACGTCCGTCAGCGGGTTGTATTTCTTGCCGCCGCAAAGGTCGCGCGCTTTGCCGGCGAAGCAGAACTGGTAGTCGGGGTTGTACCACGTCTCCGGCCCCTTGCCCCCGCAATGGTCGGGGACTTTCTCGCAGGTAAACAAAAATGCCACGATGATCAGGCAAACCCCCGCGTCCACCAAATTTCCATTTTTATTATTTTTCATATTGTGCCTCTGTCCTTTTTAAAATAAAATGTGAATGGTTATACCGCCCGCAAGAATCGCCCCGCCCGCGATGTACGCGGCGTTGCGTCTTGTTACGGCCCTGTCGGCCTCTTGTGGGTCGTTTTTGTCGATATGCTTTATTACATTGCTATTTTCGAGATAACCGTATGCCAGCGCCCCGGCTCCAAGCACATCAAGCCCTATCGCGGTATAGCGGAATATCTTCTTTCTCAACAGGCGCGCTTTTCTCGTCTCTTCCGGCTCTATCAGCTCAAGGGCGATATTACGTGCTACACGGCTCATTTCGTTAGCGTCTTTTAGGGTGCTGGTCTCGGTTACGGAGCGCATAATCTCCGCAGTAACTACGTCCACCAATCGCGTGTCAAGATAGTAGCGTTTGCCTACCGGGTTGATATTTGAGATGCTGAGATATTGTACACCGAGTTGTTGGCCGAGGGCTTTGATTTGGTCATCATCCACCGCGCCGCTACGTTGATACGTATGTTCTTTGGCTAATTGTTCGAGGATAACGTCGGTACGGTCAACGGCAAGATATTTATCACTTCCGCTTATCACTCGTGCCAGTTCTCCGCCCATGATATTGTGTACGCCTTGTGCGCCAGTCGGTTCATCCCCCGCCATATAGATAGCCACCGCCTGCTTGCCCTGTTCGGCGGCGAGTTCGGTGAGTTTGGGCTCATCCGCAGGAGTTGGGGCGGTAGCCGATTCGGAGGTAAATCGTTTTCTGCCGCCCTCCATTACGTCTTCGATTGACCGGGAGGACGGTGCCGGTTCGGGTACTGCAATCGGTTCCGGCTTAACTTCAATTTGGCGCGTTTCAACGAGCATTATCTCCACACGTCTGTCCCGCGTGCATCCATGCGCTCTGGCATCTGCGGGGGGATTGACGACAGTAGTGATATTCGCCGTAGGCACCCCGTTGGCCCGCAGATACTTCACCATCGCCTCGACCCGTTGGACTGAGAAGCGCATTGAAGCGTCTTGTGTCCCGGCATCGGGGCAGGTGTGCCCGTGGACTTCGTAGCGGTGTTGCTGCGGATTCCGCTTGATTACGGCGGCTACGCTGTCGAGCGCGGTTGAAGATTGCGGCGTGAGCTTCGTGCCGTCGGGCTCGAAGTTGACCGCTAATAATTCCGACCGGAACTCAGCCGTGGTGTATACCGGTTTGGAATCCTGCACATCTTGGGCAAATGTCGCGGCGGTACAGAATGTACAGACAAGCATGGCTGAAAACAGCGTTTTACACTTATTCATTTATAAGTTCCTGTCTTTGAAAAAATGAAGCCATAGGAGGCCCATAGAGGCTCTTTATGGGTTGAGGCATATAAAAAGGGTATCTTATTACGTAACGTGTATCTATGAGCCTTGTAGGGGCCTTTAAACAAAAATTGGGGGGGGGGGGGGGGGGGGGTATTTATATTGTTGATGGATGTGTTTGTCAAGCAACGCGCAAGCGCAACGCGGCCCGGCACAGTCACCTCGGCGGCGCGCGCAAATAAAAACGTTATTGTCAACACAATAAACACAATCATATAAACCCTCCAAATCAGCCAGTCAACAATCATGTTCCCGTCAAAGGCCCCGCCCGTCCATCCCACGGTGAGTGGGTTATATCCTCGTTCTTTAAGTATAGATTATTTGCACAGCGGTATTCAAGAGCTTTCTCAAAAAGGTTTTTATCCCGACCTTTCCGCGATTTCCCCCCGCCTGCCCCTCCTGCAAAATGTCGCCCGGCAGGCGACAACTTTGGGGGATTTTATGGTATAATATAAGGCAGTAACGCGGATTGGCCCGTTATGGCGCCCCGGCAGCGGGGAAAACACTTTACGAAGGGGTGGTAATATGCTGTTGCACTCACAGCCGATTGAGGCAAAAGCGGCGAAATATTTGGGGGTTACGGATGGCCGTGGCGGGTCATTCGGGGATGAAGATATCAAGTCGCAGTACGTTGGCGATGGGTTTGAAGGGCTTTGCGGCAGGGATTGGAGGCCGGGCCTCATAACGCGCGTTAAGTGGGCGTTTGGGTATATCGCAAGGGTATACCGCAGGATGAAATGGGTTGTCCGCAACCATGTGAAGTGGGGCCTGACGCTGTTCAAAATCCGCCCGTGGGAGGGGTTTGGGGGGCTTATTCTCGTTATGGCAACGCACCTGCGGGATTATATTGAGGCGGAGGAGAGGTACGGTATCGCGGAAAAAGAGTATAAGGCCGGCAAAATCGCCACGGCACGGGAGGCAGTCGAGATTCTGCTGCGTATGAAGGAGCCGGATGGGTACAGCTTCAGGCGCAGCGATGCGGTAAGGGAGCGGTATCCCAAGTACAAATCTTTAGTGACGGAGTATAAGGATGGCGCCGTAAGTTACAGCGGCAATTTCGTGGCGCAGGGGGGCGGCTGGACGGGCATGGAGTCGGGATGCAACCCGCGTGAGGGGTATTTCGAGGTCGTAAACGGGCGTTTGGAGCCGGCTGCCAGCCCGGATCAGCGCGAAACGGAGAGGCTGCTCGCGGAGGTCAAAAGGTATCACGGGGAGCTCCACGGCGCTTACAGGCAGGCGGAGGCCGACTCGGAGGCCGATTTTGAGCGGCTTTTTATTTTGTTCAGGGATAATTTGTACAGCTGGTGGGATTGAAAGGGCAGGGGGTTAGCCGACAGCGGCATGTTGGGGGATGACATCCGCGTGCAGGGCGATTTTGCCGGAATGGGATAAAAAGCCGAAATGGGATAAAAAGATTGATATTTGGTGTGCGGCTATTCTATACTATATGTATATAATAGACAATATTTCCGCGGCATTTTATGAAAGGAAGAGTTATGAAGCAGAAAGAGTACTCCGTTGGGTACGCGCTGTTTATTGCCTGTACGGCTGCCCTTGGCGGTTTTTTGTTCGGGTTTGATACATCTGTTATAAACGGTACGCTGGACGCGCTGCGGTTTAAGCTTGGGGCAAACGACGCGCAGCTGGGGTTTGCGGCGGCGGTGGCGGTTTTGGGCGCGGCCACGGGTGCGTTTTTCGCGGGGACGCTGGCGGACAAGTTTGGGCGGCGCAAGGTTATGATGGCGGCAAGCGTTATCTTTTTTGTGAGTTCGGTCGGCGCCGGCTGGCCCTACTTCCTTACGCTTGCGGGCGTGTCGGGGCACATGATCGAGGAGTTTATTTTCTGGCGCGTGTTTGGCGGCGTGGGCATAGGCGCGGCGAGCATTATTGTTCCGGCGTACATTGCCGAGATCGCTCCGGCGCCGCTGCGCGGGCGGCTTGCGGCCATGCAGCAGTTCGCAATCGTTTTGGGGATATTCGCGGCGCTGCTCTCCAATTATGTACTTGGCAATATTGCCGGCGGGGGGGCCGCTATTATAGACGAGGCCCGCGTCATTACGGGCGTGACCACGATAGGCCGCTTTGAGACCTGGCAGTGGATGTTTTGGATAGAGTGCGTCCCGGCGGCGGCTTACGGCCTGTTCGTCGTGTTTATTCCGGAGAGCCCGCGCTACTTAGTTGCCCGCAGGCAGACCGAAAAGGCCGGCGTGATTTTGGGCAGGATACTTACGCCCGGCGTGGTCGCGCAGAAGATAGCGGATATCAAAAAGAGCCTGACCTCCGAGGTCGCGCCCAAGTTCAGCGACCTTTTAGAGAAGGTAGCGGGCAAGAGGCGTCTGGTTCCGATTGTATGGGTCGGGATAGGCGTCGCCGCGCTGCAGCAGTTCGTGGGCATAAACGTGATCTTCTATTACGGCAACGTCCTATGGCAGTCCGTAGGCTTTACCCAGCAGGACGCTATGATGACGAGCGTAATCTCGTCTGTCGTGAATATCGCCAGCACGTTGGTAGCGATAGCGCTGGTGGACAGGATAGGCCGCAAGCCACTGCTTTTTGCCGGGTCCATAGGCATGTTCATCGCGCTCGGCATTATGGCGGTAATATTCGGCACTGCGGGGCTGGACGCGAACGGCAATCCAGAAATTCACGGCGCTGCTGCTTATATAGCAATTATATCGGCCAATCTTTACGTTGTGTTCTTCGCGTTTTCGTGGGGGCCTGTTTGCTGGATTTTGCTGGGCGAGATGTTCAACAACCGTATCCGCGGCGCGGCGCTTGCGCTGGGCGGGCTGTCGCAGTGGCTGTCAAACTTTCTCATATCCGGCACGTTCCCGCTGATGCTTGCTAAAATCGGTTTGGGCGGGGCTTACGGCATCTACAGCTTCTTCGCGTTTGTGAGCATATTCTTTGTATTGACCAAGGTGCGGGAGACCAAGGGTAAAGAGCTGGAAGATATGTGATGTATTGACAAATGATAGTTATGCATAGTGTGCGGCGCTGCTTTGCAGCGCCGCATTTCGTTTATACAGCAGGATAAATTGTCTGCGGTTGTCGGGCTGAGGCGGATTTGGGGGCGGCGTAAAAATTTCTAAGATTGTTGTTGACAGGCGGCATTTTTTTCAGTATCTTTATATATGGCGTTGCAAATAGCGGTTAAATACTGATTTAAATGCCGGGGGGGCCTTATGAAAAAGAGTCTTTTAATAGGGTTAGTCGTAATTTTCGCGTTGTCCGGCTGCGATGGCCTGCTCAACAGCGAGGATGATCTCAGGAGTGTTTCCGTATCCGGGGCCAAGGGCCTTAAAGACGGCGTTTATGTAAGAATAAGCGGTTCTATTGACAGCTTTCTGCTTGGCGAGTGGTACATATTCTCCGACGCCAGCGGAAGTATAGCGGTAGAGATTGAGGATGAGGTTTGGGTGAGGGCCGGGGTCAATCCTGCGGGCCTTGAGTTCCCGGTCAGGTTTGAAATCACAGGCGAGGTCGACAAAGACCGCGGCCAGGACGCGGTGATAGAGGTGGAGCGGATTAAAAAGCTGTAGTACGGGTTCTGCCGCCCCTTGACAGATACCTGCGCAGTTTTTCGAACATTTCGCCGGTGTCAATCGGTTTGCCTATGTGGTCGTTCATGCCTGCCGCGATGCAGGCGTCTATGTCTTCCTTGAAGACGTTCGCGGTCATGGCCACGATCGGCAGGTCTTTGTTTTGCAGCGCCGGCAGGTTACGTATGTGCCTCGTTGCTTCGTAGCCGTCCATTTCCGGCATTTCCAGGTCCATCAGTATCAGGTCGTAATTTTGGTCCGCCGATATCATGCTTAACGCCGCCTTGCCGTTATCCGCGCAGTCAATAGTCAGGCCGGATGATTTCAGCAGCGTGGTGATAACATAGCGGTTGGTCTCTATGTCTTCGACCAACAGCAGCCGTTTGCCCTCGAACTCGCCGTCGCGCAGGGGAGAGGGCGTTTGCGGCTGTTCCGAGCCGTGCCTGCCTTCGCCTTTTTGCACCGTTACAGAGAAGAAGAATCGTGATCCTTTTCCCAGTTCGGACTCAACCCCTATAGTGCCGCCCATGAGTTCGACAATGCGCTTTGAGATGGCAAGGCCAAGTCCGGTGCCGCCGAACTTGCGGCTTGTGCCGCTGTCGGCCTGCCCGAACGCGCTGAAGAGCCTCTCCTGCTGCTCCGGCGATATGCCTATCCCGTTGTCTGTTACCTCTACACGCAGTTTGCAGCTGCCGGAGTTATTTTCGAGCGAGGTGATGTTAAGCCTGATGTCGCCCCCGTCGGGCGTGAACTTCACCGCGTTTGAGAGCAGGTTCATTATAACCTGTGCCAGCCGCTGGTCGTCGCCGATGAGGAACCGCGGGATGTCTTCGTCGGCTTTGATTGAGAGCGTCTGCCGTTTCTGGTCAATGCGGAAGTTTATTACGGACGTTACCTTTTGCAGCATTTTTTCAAACTCATACTCTTCGCACGAGAGCTCCAGCTTGTTGGCCTCAATTTTAGACATGTCGAGCACATCGTTTATGAGGCCGAGCAGGTACGCCGACGCGTTTTCTATTTTGTCTATCGCCTGATCTTTCTGTTGGATATCCGGCGTGTTTTTGCAGATGGCCGCTATGCCTATTATGGCGTTGAGCGGGGTGCGTATCTCGTGGCTCATGTTGGCCAGAAAGGAGCTTTTTGCGCGGTTGCTGGCTTCCGCCTGCTCTTTTGCGGCAATGAGTTCCGTAGCCATTTCGTTGCGTATGATGGCGTTGGCTATCATACGGCTGGCGGAGCGCAGGATAAGCACCTCGCCGTTGTCGAAGATGCGCCCTTTTTTGCAATGGTCAAAGCCGATGAATCCCCAAAAGCGCTCTTGCAGGAATACCGGCACAACAAGCAAAGACTTTATATTTCTTGGCGTGAGCTCCGCCTGCTCGGCGGGAAGCATATCGCTTACAAAAGAGTTGAGGCAGTTTCCGCGCGACAATGTCTTGTTCCAGACGGGGTGCTCGTCAAAGTAGAGGTGCGGCGCCAGCTGGCCGTTATTTTTAAGCGTGGTGAAACTGCCGTTTTCCCACTGGTAGTCCAAAGAGAAGCACAGCCTGTCATCGTTGCTGCAGCTCCATACGCATATACGGTCGACGCCTACTATTTCAGCCATGATGCCCATTGTGTTGCAAAGTATATCCTCAAAGTGGCCTGTATCCGGCTCAAGCAAAAGCGAAGAGACGCGGTTCACGGCGTTAAGGAGGTCGCTCTGCTGGTCTATCACCCCCATCATCTGCCGGTGCTCGCGCATATCGCGGACGTACGCCATAACGGCGCCCTCGTTGTTGCCGTAAAAAACGCGCTCAAGCGTAACGACGGCGGGTATGGGCGCTCCGTCCGATGTCAGGTGCGTCCATTCGAAAACCGTCCTGCCGTTGTCAACCGCCAGAATCCCGTTCCTGGCCATTACGTCGGCGGAGGGCTGCCCGTCGGGCTGGTATTCCGGCGAAAGGTCTTTGTCGAAACGGTCGAGAAATTCCTGCTTGTCCTTTACCTCAAAGAGCCGCAGCGCTTCGAGGTTGCAATCTATGAGCCTGCCCTCCGTGGTACCTATGAAACACGCGACAGGTATGGTGTCCAACATGATTCTCGCGCGTTCATGCGCTTTCTCTACCTCAATCTTCTGGCGTTTGTAAAGCGCGCGCATTTTGTTGTTTTTGAGGAGCAGCACAATAAGTATTAATATAAGCACCGCCAGTATAGCGGCGAATATTGTCATGTAGATTAAGTGGTCTCTGGCTATCTTTTTGGAGTAGTCGTAAACGCGGTTTGTCCAGTTCTGGACGATTTTGTCGACATCAATCTTGTCTTGGGCCTTATCGATGATTGAGCGGAGAACCGTCTCGTTTTTATTAAAGCCGAAAAATGACTGCTCGGTTATGCTGTTGAAGGATATGTTGATTTTGTACCCTATTTTCTCCCTGAAGTGAGTCTGGTAGAGGAGCATATATTCTGTGGTCATGAACAGGTCAATATCCCCCTTTTCGAGGGCGTTCAGGGCCTCGTCTCTGGTGCGGTACACTTTGTGTACGCGGCTGTCGGGAACTAACAGGTCGAGCATTTCGGCGGGGGCGGTTCCTCTGACTACTCCCACGGGGACTTTCGCCGCCTGATAGATTTTCAGGTACGGGTAATCCATTCGCGACAGGAGGGCGAATTTGGAGGTAAAATAGGGCGTATGCGGAAATATGAAGTCGGCCTCGCGCACTTCGGTGTGGATCAGTTCCGCGTCAAAGGCCGCGCCGCCCTTTTTCAAAATCTCGAGTATCTCCTCCATTGAGGTGTTTTTGTCCGTTACGGTCTCGAACTCTATGCCGGTCAGAAAACTTATTTCCTTTAAAAGGTCTACCGCGATACCCTGAAACTCGCCGCTGTTTTCGTTGTAGAAGCAGAGCGGGTAGTTGTCGGCCTCCTTTGTTACCGGCACTTTAGCCGTGCGCGCGGTCAGGTCGGCTACGTACGCTCTTTCGGCGGGCGTAAGGAAACGGTCAAACATAAAGCGCGTGTACTCTTTCTCGCCCCTTATGTAAAGATCGTGGATGGCGTCTATACCGCCCGCCTCAAGATATTTGTCTATTACGGAGATAACCGGTTTAAGCTCCGGGTTCGCCGTAGCGAGGGAGATCGGGGTGTATACGATGGGCAGCAGGTTCTTGCCGGTGATATTGCCGTACTGCTTGAAGTCGTAGTCGTCCGGTTCTTCGGCGATAACCGCGTCTATGTCGCCGGAGCGCAGCATTGCGGCCGCGTTCCGCGTATTATCAATGTCCACGGACTCGAATTTCAGGTCGGGGTAGGCCCTCTTTACCGACGCTTCGGTTATAGTGCCGGTAAAAAATCCGATCTTAAGCCCGTTCAGGCCCTCCGTTGTTTCGATGCTTGCGCCCTCTTTTACGAATACGGCGAGCGAGCGCTCCGCTATGGGGGTCGTCATGAAGTATTTTTGCCTGCGCTCCGGCGTAGGGGTAAGCTCGCTGATAAAATCGATTGACAGATTGTCTATTCCGTCTGCCAGGCTGTCCCAGTCGTGAACCGCTACAATGAACGGTATTTCAAAGAGGCTGGAGAGCAGTTGGGCCAAAAGGGGTGTAAAGCCTGAATATGTGCCGTCCGGCAACACAAACATTTCGGTGGTAAGCGCGGCTCCGATAGAGAAATTTTGCCTGGAGGTCTTGAGCGCCTCGATGGTCGCGACCTCCGAAGCGGTTATACCGGGGATATCCCGATACGAGGTAGCGACAACCGTACGAATCGGTTGTTTGGCCTGCTCTCCGCATGCAACAACGAAAATAGTAATGGTCAGAACGGCTGATATAGCCGCCGTTACAAATATTTTTGTATACATTTTCCCTGTTCGGTTATTTTTAAATACAATATAGTATTTGCCAACATCAAAGGGAAAAAATTAAACTAAATATTTCCGCAGCTTTCCAAACAGGTCACTGATGTCAAGCGGCTTTCCGATGTGGTCGTCCATACCGGCCGCGAGGCAGGCGTCGATATCTTCCTTAAATACGTTTGCGGTCATTGCTATGATCGGCAGCTTTTTGCCCTTAGGTTCGGGCAGCGCGCGTATGCGCCTTGTCGCCTCGTAGCCGTCCATTTCCGGCATTTCAAGGTCCATAAGCACCATGTCGTAGTTCGGGTCCGCCGATATTTTTTCCAGCGCGGCCTTGCCGTTGTCGGCGCAATCAATAGTTATACCGGAGGGCTTTAGCAGCGTGAGGATGACATAGCGGTTGGTCTCAATATCTTCCACCAATAGCAGCCTCTTGCTTGCAAACTCGCCCTCTTGCAGGTTGTGCGTGTTATTGGGCGCGCCGTCGGCAGAGACTCTCGGCTCGCTCCTTTGCACTTTTGCGGTGAAAATGAACCGTGCGCCCTTTCCAAGCTCCGATTCGACCCATACCGAACCGCCCATAAGCTCGATTATGCGCTTGGAGATGGTGAGGCCAAGCCCGGTGCCGCCGAACTTGCGGCTCGTGCCGCTGTCGGCCTGACCGAAAGCGTTGAAGAGCAGCATCTGCTGCCCGGCTGAGATGCCTATTCCGTTGTCGGTGACCTCTATGCGCAATTCACAGATACCGGCGGTCTCCCTGAGGAGCGCCGCGTTGAAACTGATCTCGCCCCCCTCCGGTGTGAATTTTACAGCGTTCGAGAGCAGGTTCATTATAACCTGCGCCAGCCGCTGGTCGTCGCCCATGAGCAGGCGCGGGATGTTGTCGTCTATTTTGATATGCAGTTTCTGCCGCTTTTCGTCGACGCGGAAGTTGATTACGGAGGTTATCTTCCGCATCATCTTCTCAAAATCGAACTCGACCGGGGAGAGCTCCAGCCTGTTCGCCTCTATCTTTGACATGTCAAGCACATCGTTTACGAGGCCGAGCAGGTGGCCGGAGGCGTTTTCGATCTTGTCGATGGCGTGGTCCTTCTGCCGTATGTCCGACGTGTTTTTGCAGATGGCCGTCATGCCTATTATGGCGTTGAGCGGCGTGCGTATCTCGTGGCTCATGTTGGCCAGAAACGCCGATTTCGCGCGGTTGGCGGTTTCGGCCTCTATGGTGCGCTTTTGAACCAGAACCTCAAGCCGCCGGCCCTCGCTGCTCTTTATGCGCCACAGTATGAAGAGCATGCACAGCAGGACGAACGAGATGCCGATGAGCCACGGGCGCTGCGCCTGCGCAATCTTGCCCTTGTAGTCGTAGGTCTTGAGCTCCCACTGCTCCGAGATGCTCTTTACGTCCATGGTCATGAGGGCCTTGGTGAAGATGCCGCTCAAAACGGCCTGATCCCTGTTGAACCCGATGTACGACTCTGCGGTGCGGTCGAATATAAGGTTGGCCTTGTATCCTGAGAACTCGTGGTAGTTCGTTATGGCGAGCAGGCGGCGCTGGCTCGACATGACCATATCTACCTCGCCGCGGTTGAGTGCGTCGAAAGCCTCGTCGGAGCTCTCGAAGTCCACGGTGTGAGGGTGGTTCGGGAACCAGGAGTGAAACACCTCCGAGTAAGCGGTGCCGCGTGTGAGTCCCACCTTTACGCCCAAAATTTCGTTGAGCGTGGCGTTTGGCGTTTCGGAGCGCGAGAGCAGGGCGTATTTGTCTTCGGTGGTAGGCACCTTCGGCCAAAGGAACCCCATGCTCCGGCGCTCCTCCGTGGGGATAAGTTCGGCTATAAGGAAAGCGTCGCCGCGCTCAATCAGCCCAAAGAGGTCAGGCCATTCAGTGTACTTGTCGTTTATGCGCCTGAAGGAAAGCCCGGTCAAATCCGTTACCCGGCTCAGTACATCGAAAAATATGCCCTGCCACTCCTTATCGTACTTGTTGTAGAAAGCGACAGGGTAGTTGTAGTGCTCCGCCGCGTAAGGGATTACGGGGTTGTCGCGTATGTACGCCCGCTCCTCTTCGTTTAGCGCCATACAGAACTTGTGCCTGCGGTACTCGGCCTCCCCATACTTGTAGATATCGGCCAGCCGGCGGGCCTCCCCGCTCTGCAAGGCTTTGTTTATGACCGAGATAACGGGCTCGAACTCAGGCTTGAACGCCGTCAGGGTTACCGGGTTGTAGAGCAGCGGGAAGAAATTGACGGAGATAATATCGCCGTATATATCAAAAGCGGCCTCCGTTATGCTCTCTTCTAAAAAGGCGTCAACCTTTTCGCTTTTAAGGAGTTCGTAGGCCTCCGCCGTATTTTTGACAAAGAAGGCTTCCAGCGTATCGTACACGCCTGAGTTGACAACGTAATTGTACGTGGCGGCTCCCTCAATGAACGCGAAACGCGGCGTGCGGGTGCTTGTTATGACTAACGGGTGCAGACTCTCGTAGAGCTTGAAGTACCTGAGCGTGCGCCGGGCTATAGGATCGCTCATAAAATACTTTTCGCGGCGCTCATTTGTGAGCGTCATGTCGCCGGTGAAGTGTATAGACCCCTCCTCAAGCCCCTGCACCAAATCGCTCCATTCGTGGCGCTCAAGGTTAAAGGGCGTGCCGAAAAGGTCGGTCAGCCAGTTGGCGAACATGGTGGCGTACCCCTTCGCCTCGCCGCTCCTGCAGTCTTCGAAGAATTCGGTGGACGGTATCATGCCGTAAACAAATTCGCTGTGTTGCTCCTTGAGGCGCGTTATGGCCTCTATCTCTTCGGCTGTTACGCCCGGAATCTCCCGGTAAGACATAAACAGGGACGGTTCGCCGCGGTACTGCGCGATTGATTCCCGGCATACCAAAAGCGCGGCGAACAATAGCGCAAGGGCCAGCGCCGCGTGTATTAACTTAAATTTATTAATCATATTTTAGCTCCAGTCACAGATACCTCCTCAGTTTTCCAAGCATATCATTTATGTCGATAGGCTTTCCGAGGTGATCGTTCATGCCTGCCTCAAAGCAGGCGTCAATGTCATCCCTGAAGACGTTCGCCGTCATGGCGATGATCGGCAGTTTTTTGTTTTGCAGCGCGGGCAGCGCACGTATCTGCCGGGCCGCTTCGTAGCCGTTCATCTGCGGCATCTGCAGGTCCATAAATATCACATCGTACTTGTCGGGGGCCGCCGATATCATCTCCAGTGCGTCTTTTCCGTTTTCTGCGCACTCTATTCTCAGCCCCGACTCTTCTAAGAGCGTGATAACTATTTCGCGATTGATTTCTACATCCTCCACGAGCAAGAGCCACTTGCCGGCGAATTCGTTTTTGTAGATGGATGGGTTGACGCCCGCGTCTTCGGGCCGCTCGTCGGTGCGCCTCTCTTCGCCGATTTTTACCTTTACGGCAAAGGTTATCCGCGACCCTTTTTCGGGCAGCGACTCCACCGTAACCTTGCCGCCCATCATCTCTATGATGCGTTTGGAGATAGCGAGGCTGAGTCCGGTGCTGCCGTCTGACCGGCTGAACGCAGTAAACAGCTTCTCCCGCTGTTCGGCGGAGAGGACAATGCCGTTGTCGGCCACCTCAATGCGCAGTTCGCAGGTTTTGTCGGTTTTGTTGGCCAGTTCCGCGCTCAGGCGGATCTCGCACCCCTCCGGTGCGAACTTTACCGTATGCGAGAGCAGGTTCATTATAACCTGCGATAACCGCCGGTCGTCGCCTATAATAAGGCGCGGTATAGCTTCGTCTATTTTGATAAACAGCTTCTGCCGTTTCTCTTCGACGCGGAAATTGACCACGGCGGTTACGCTGCGCAGCATCTTCTCAAAGTCGTATTGTGCGGGTGAGAGCTCCAGCTTGTTCGCCTCGATTTTTGCCATATCGAGTACGTCGTTTACGAGGCCCAAAAGGTGCGAGGAGGCGTATTCGATCTTGCGGAGCGCATAGTTTTTCCGGTCGATGTCTTTGGCGCTTTTGCATATCGTCGTCATGCCGATGATGGCGTTGAGCGGCGTACGTATCTCGTGGCTCATTGTGGCCAGAAACATGGACTTGGCGTTGTTTGCCGCCTCAGCCTCGGAGGTGCGCCTTTGAACCAGTATAGAGAGCCGCCTCCGCTCGCTGCGCCTTATGAGGAGCAGGAAAAACAGTAGCAGGAGCACGCACAAAAGCAGGATGGACGTTCCTATGAGCCACGGGCGCTGCGCCTGCGCGATCTTGCCCTTGTAGTCGTAGGTTTTGAGCGCCCACATCTCCGAGATACCCTTTACATCTATAATTTTGAGCGCCTTGCTGAATATGGAGTTCAGAACGGCATGGTCCTTGTTGAACCCGATGTAAGACTCTGCGGCGCGGTCGAAAACGAGATTGGTCTTGTAGCCGGGGAACTCGTGGTAATTCGTTATGGCGAGCAGACGGCGCTGGCTTGATATAATCATATCTACTTCGTTGCGTTCCAAGGCGTTAAAGGCCTCGTCGGAGCTTTCGTAATCCACGGTGTTCAGGTGGTTCGGGAACCATTTGTGGAACATATCGGCATAGGCGGTGCCACGGGGCAGAGCAACCGATACGTAGAGGACTTCCTTAAGGGATACATTCGGCATCTCAGACTTGGAAAGAAGCGCGTAGTTGTCGGTCATGATAGGGGTGGAGGGCCACAAAAAACCGGCCTCTCTGCGCGCCGCCGTCGGTATGAGCTCGGCCACAAAATACGCTTTTCCGGTCTCTAACAGGTTGAACAACTCCAGCCACTCTGTGTTTTGGTCGTTTATGAGCCTGAACGTGAGTCCGGTCAGAACGGTTATTTCGTCCAATATGTCCAATACGCTGCCCTGCCACTCCTTTTCATACTTGTTGTAAAAGCTGATAGGGTAGTTGTAGTGTTCTGCGGCGAACGGTATTTCCGGGTTGTCGCGGATAAAGGCCCGTTCCTGATCTGTGAGCATCATGCAGAATTTGTGCTTGCGGTATTCCAGTTCCCCGCGTTTGTACATCTTTGTGAGGTGGCGCGCCCCCCCGCTCTGCAGGGCCTTCTGCACGGCCGATATAATGGGCCTCAGGTGCGTCTTGGCCGTGGTCATGGAGACCGGGCTGTATATCAGCGGGAAGAAGTCGGCGGAGACAACGTCGCCGTATTTGTCAAAAACGGCCTCCATGGTATTGTCTTCAAGAATAGCGTCCGCCTCGCCGCGCTTGAGCAGCTGGTACGCTTCCGCCGCGTTTTTGACAATTGTGGCCTCCAAAGTATCGAACGCCTGCGCTGATACCGCGTAGTCGTAGGCGCTGGCCCCGGCGAAAATGGCGAAGCGCGGCGGGCGTTTCAGGGCGATATCAGCCAGATGCGGGCTGTCGGCGAGCCTGAGGTATCTGAGCGTGCGCTGGGCTATGGGGTCATCTGTCATTATATATTTCCAGCGCCGCGTGCTTGTGGGGGTCATGTCGCCGGTGAAGTGTATGGCACCGCTTTCAAGCCCGGCGACCAAATCGTCCCACTCATAGGCGACGGGGGTGAAGGGGAGGCCGAACAACTCGGTGAGCCACCGGGTGAACATCACGGCGTAGCCGTTGAGTTCGTCGCCGCTGCAATCATTAAAAAGCTCGGTGGATGGAACCATGCCGTATATAAACGAACTGTGCCGCGCCTTGAGCCGCTCTATGGCGGAGATTTCGTCATCCGTAATGCCGGGGATATCACGGTAAGATTTAAAAGCCAGCGTGTCGCCGTCCCCCTTTTTATGCAGTTGGCCGCAACCTGAAAGTATGGCCAAAGAAAGGGCAAGAGCGAACGCGAGCGCCGTGCGTGTCGACAGAATGTGAACCATTGCTCAAACTCCTCCCTCGTTACCCAACACGATCCGATTCGCAGGCCAACTTATGCCTCAAACCGCTCCCGTAATTTCAAATAAAAATTTTTGAGACTTTTATCCCCCCCATTGTCGGTAAAAAGACAAAACGGCAGACTGTCGGTCTCCCTGTGCTTTATAACGCAAGCGCAACATTTGCTGTGATTTGAGCACGCACTGCTTGGGCAGGCGCACTCACCAACACCGGAACATCCCATAACAGAGAATCCTTCAATAAATTGTACAATAAATTGTAATAATCTTCATCGTTTTTGTACCATAGTATCATATAATATAGTATAAAGAGATAAAAAAATCAACTTTTTGTAAGAATTTAATAGAGAATTATTTTAAGCGGCTGTGGTATTTCAGGGTAAATTTTGCCATAGACAGGAGTATATGATATGTCATAAAAAACAAAATATGTCAACTGGCAATTTGTGCGTGAATACAGGGGGATGGTTATATTACGGCTGTGACAGCGGTCATTTAGGCCTATTTTACGCTTTTGAGGGGGGGAGGAACCCTTTCGGCACCCGCTAATTAGCCCGCTATGGAGCGTTTGAACACGGCAAAATCAGCGCCCGCTTTATTGACGTCGGACAGGCAAAAGGCTCCCGGTTTCAATTCTTTCAAAATACCGTGCGATTCGGCGGCGGTGGGAAAAGGCACGGAGACGCCCCCCCTTGATGTGTGTCTTAGGTTTTCGTACCACAATCGCTTTAAAATGAAATGCCGATGCCATCCGCAGTTATCAACAGAAATGGCGGACGACGTACTCCTCGGTAAAGAGGTTGGCGCTGCCTGCGGCAGCGTTTTTGACCAGCATCAACCCGCCTGCGGTTTTTTCTATGGAGAATATCCTAATCCCCTCATCCCCCCCGATCTCTTTTTTCAGCGCTTGCGCCGCTTTTGCCGACGCGAGCACCGTCAGCTCTACGGAGGAGTTTTTGGGCGCGGCCACCAGGTCCTTAGCCGTCTCCGCCACGCGGGGGATTATCTTCAGATTCTTCAGTATCCCCAAAATCATGTCGATATCGCTCAGGTCCTCCCTGACCAGCAGCGCCTCCGCCCTGGGCGGCGTGTAAGACGTTTTTTTACTCGCGGGGAGCACTATCTGCACCGACATCCCGTGCTGGCTGTTTCCGAGAACGTTTTTTGTGTAGATACTGATGTTACCGCCGTGCGCCGCGATTATTGAGCGCATTACGCAGAGCCCAAGGCCCATGCTGCCCGGTTTTGAGGTGTAGAACGTCTTCAGCAGTATAGGGAGGTTCGCGGCGTTGCAGCCGGCTCCGTCGTCTTCTATTACTATAAGCGCCATATAGTTGTGTACCGTCAGTTTGACGCTTACATTAAGTGCGCCCGCCTCAAACGAGTTGCGCAGCGCGTTTACGAATACCTTTTCCAGCTTGTTTGGGCTGCAATCTACCAGTATGGCGCCGCCCTCCGCAGCGCAGTCAACGGATATATTCGCCGACTGCTCTATAAAATTGTTGTTCACGCACGAACGTACCAACGCCGTAAGCTCGGCCTCCGTTTCGTCGTGCGAGGCGTTTGATTTGTAGAGCTCGCCCACGCGCCGGCTGAACCCCTGCAGGGCGGCGGTGGACTGCGCTATATTGTCTACCATGGCGCGCTCTTTGTCGGTAAGGCTCTTCGACCGCTGCAAAAGCGCCGCGTAGCCGGAGATGACCATCATGTAGTTTTTGACTTCATGGTTGATGAACGCCGTGGACTGGCCGAGTTCGCACAGGGGCTTTGTGGCTTCCAAATCCATATAAGCCTCGCGCAGCCCGGCAAGCAGAGCCTCCCGGCCTGAGAGCGCCGCAGCCAAAACCCTGACTTTGCCCCGTTGCCGCAGCGACAGGGCCAAAAGGCCCGCCGCTGCCAGCAAAAGGCATCCGGATATGACTATAAGTTCCAATAAACCCGTATCAAGCATCAGAAAGAGTTCCCGGCCGTAAGAGCGGCTTTGGATGCGGACATGCGCTTACGCGACGTCCGTCATCCCGTCGTCTGCAGACCCGTCCTCCATCATCTCGCCGTGCTCGATTTCAGCGGTCTCGCTCTCGCTCTTCATCTGCTCAATCAAATCCTCGCGGCCGATGAGCTGGAGGTGGCGGATGCGCTTGAACTCGTTGCGGTGCTCCGGGCAGTACTTAGGGTAGATGAACTGCCGCGGGTAGAGCTTGACCTCAAACTGATGGTCGCAGCCCACAAGCTTGCAGTGCATCACCGTGGTAGTCACCTCGGTGTACGGGTGCGTGATGGTCTGGTTCTTGATATTGACGTTCTCCGGCTTCGAGCGCTTCCGGATGCGGTAGCGGTCCTGCCGGTGCTCGGTACAATACTTTGAAATGTGGATGCCGTAGAAAATTTTACCGCACCCCGGGTACTGACACTTCTTCTCGCGCAGCTTCTGACGCCGCCTTGACTTTGGCAGTTGCATAGATCAGAAATCTCCATATTTAGAAGGTGTTAAAGGTGATAGACTGCGTTAGCAAGATTTTTAGGCCCCCCTTGTCAAAATCTTGTCGAACAATGATACATAATATAATGCCAAAAGGACAAAAAAGCAATAGGTAAGTTACTTTTTCTTAAATTTTTTTTGTGGAAGAACAGGTCAAAAAGGGGCGAAGTGGATGATTTTTAAGGAGTTAGACCGATATTAATAAAATTGCAAAAAAATTCATTTTTTGACAATATTTGTGGGATTTCCGTTTTTAAAAAATCTTTCTGGCGCTTTTGGGCGGCGATTAACTATATTTTATTATTGAAGGCGCCATTAAATATTATACCCGCGCCGCGGCACAGGTATAATATTTAATAGTGGAACATATAATATTATGGATAAACAGCGCACCGTAAAAGCCCCGGCCTTTCTGGACCGCGACTGGGTATCGTCCTGCGGCCTTATAGGCGGCCCCCAAAAGGGCGGCCTCGTGCTTGACCTCTCCCAGACGGAGCGGATCGACTCGGCGGGCGTATGCTTTTTGGAGCTTTTGCGCCGCCTCTACGCCGAGCAGGGGGGGCAGTTTACGGTTCAGGGGGCCAGCCCGCGCATAGCGAGCCAGCTGGGCGCGGGCAAGGCCGCGCAGGCGGCTGCGGCCTACGTGCCGCCCAAAGAGGGCGTGCTCGCGTCCATAGGCGGCGCGGCGGCAGGGTCGGTAGGCGTGGTGGTCGACGCCGTCTCCATGTTCGCCGAAATGCTCTACTGGAGCACCATAGGCTTCTTCAGGCGGCAGGATATAAAGAAAGGCGCGGTCTACGAGCAGATGTACCAGCTCGGCTACAAGGCGGTGGGGATCATTACGCTGCTCTCGTTCCTTATAGGCGTCGTTTTGTCCCTCCAGAGCGCCATACAGCTCAAGAGCCTGGGGATGGGCATTTTCCTCGTCCCGCTTATCGGCATAACGATGATCCGCCAGATGGGCCCGCTTTTAACCGCGATCATCCTCGCCGGGCGCACCGGCAGCGCCACCACCGCCGAGATCGCCACCATGGTCGTGGGCGAGGAGGTAGACGCCCTGCGCACTATGGGGATAAACCCCATGCAGTACATAATGGCCCCCAAATTCTGGGCCATATCGCTCACAATGCCCCTGCTCTCTATCATCGCCACCGCCGCCGGCATCTTTGGCGGATACGTCATAGCGCTGCTCTACCTCGATTTTAACACGTCTATGTTCTTAAAGGAACTGGCGAAAGTCATCAAACTCGAACACATACTCGCCGGATGCTTCAAGTCTATGGTGTTCTCGTGGCTGATTATATGGGTCGGGTGCTACTTCGGCTTTAGGGTGAGAGGCGGCGCCGAGGCCGTCGGGCGGGAGACGACGTCGAGCGTGGTGGTGGGGATATTCATCATCATTGTGGCGAACGCGGTGTTTTCATTTATTATGTAAATTGTCTGAAGATAAAAACTATGAACATGAACACGAACAGCCCCGTAGTATCCGTGGAGAACCTTATCATTCGGTACGGCGAGAAGACCGTGCTCGACGGCGTAAACACTACGTTTAACGCTTCGGAGATCCGCGTCATCCTCGGCGGCAGCGGCTGTGGGAAGACGACGCTTCTGCGCTCCATTGTCGGCCTCATCAAGCCGTACTCCGGCCGCGTCAAAATCTTTGGCCGCCAGCTCGTAGACATGGAGAGCGACGCCGATGCCGAGGTCCTGCGCAAGATAGGCGTCCTGTTCCAGAACGGCGCGCTGCTCGGCTCGCTCACGGTAGCGCAAAACGTGGCCCTGCCGCTCGAAATGCACACACACCTGCCTCCTAAGGTAATAGACGAGATCGTGCGCTACAAGCTCGCGCAGGTCGAAATGCCGCACGCCTACAGCCTCTTCCCCGGCGAGCTCTCCGGCGGTATGCGCAAACGCGCCGCCCTCGCCCGTGCGCTGGCCCTTGATCCGCCGCTCTTATTCTGCGACGAGCCCAGCGCCGGCCTCGACCCCGTAACAAGCGCGGGGTTAGACTCCCTGCTGCTCCGTTTGCGCGAAACGCTCGGCATCACCGTAGTGGTAGTAACCCACGAACTCCTGTCTATAGAGGCCATCGCCGACAAAATCCTCTTCCTCTACAAAGGGAAGCCGCTCTTTGACGGCCCGTACGCGCAGGCAAGGGCGATAGGCGAAGGCCCGGTGGCCGACTTCTTCCTGCGCAAGGAGACGGAGTAGGCGATGAAGAAATATATGTACCTGATTGCCGGCGCAAACGGCAGCGGCAAGACGACGCTGGCGCATGAACTGTTGCGCGAGGAAAAAGGGCTGACATTTCTCAATGCGGACGAAATAGCTGCCGGTATTGGCGATACCGCAGGTATTGCCGCCGGGAGGATACTGTTGACTGAAGTTGGACGGGTGTTGGCAGACGGAAAGTCTTTTGTCATGGAATCAACCATCTCCGGCAGCTACCATCTGCGGATATTGAGGGAAGCGCGGGAGAAGGGGTACGAGATAATCCTCATCTACGTATTTTTAGACACTATCGAATTGAATATCGCGCGGATAAAAAACAGGGTTAAGCTCGGCGGGCATGATGTTCCGGCGGAGGATGTTATCAGGCGTTATCATAAGAGCATGAAAAACTTTGAATCGGTCGCAATACTCGTAGATTTTTGGAAAATATATCACAATAGCAACAACGGCTGTATCGAAATAGCCAATGGATGCGGGAATGATATTGAAATTTTGGATGAATATCAGTATAACAGATTTAAAGGAAGGTTTGACAATGGATAAGAAATATTACGAGCTGTCATGCAAAATCACCAGATATGCCAACTGCGGCGCGCGCAAGGCGATTGAACAGGCACATCGCGCAGGGCTGGCGGTACCGTTCTCGCTTGACGGCAAGGTAATGTACCGCCTGCCCGACGGCACCATCACCGACAAATGCCCCGAATACCCCGCAAACGCACCGGTACAGGGATAGCGGGAAAAGCCGGTAAGATGAAAAAGTGGCTAAAAACACCGCTCTGCATTTTGATAATACTTGGCGTATCCTTTATCTTTTATTGTTACTATGTATTTCCGAAAAGTATGGAGATGAGAGACCGCCGCCTTGTGAGAGATGCCAATGTGCTTATGGAAAAAATAGACGCGTTCAGGGCCGAACACGGCAGGGCGCCGGACGAGACGGATTTGTATGAGATGGGCGTGGGAAGAATGGGGATGACGGGCTGGTACTATAAGGCAAAATACAGCAAAGACGACAGCGAGTCAGATGCGATATATTATGAAAAAAAGGGTTGTCCGTCATATATGGCAGATTACAGCAAAGAAGATTGTCAGGATTACTGTCTCTACTTTACTTCGGCAATGGACGGCTTCGAGTCAAACAGTTACTGCTGCAGCGAAGGCCGGTGGCATATCTGGGGAGGCTGGGAGGTTACGATCAACGAAGAACAGAAACGGATAAACAGCAGAAAATGAACGATGCACCGGAAAATTTTGAAGACGCCGCCGGGGCTGTTGAAAAACTGTCCCTGTGGGGGTATTTTGTTAAGTGCCTGAAAAACTACGCGGTATTTAGCGGGAGGGCGCGCCGCAGGGAGTTTTGGGGATTTTACCTGTTTTACTCGGCCGGCGCGGCTTTAGCGGTATTCCCGCAGCTCATTGTGGTCATTGTGGCGGGACAGGCCACGGATGCTGAGTTTCTGCGGCTGTTTCCGTTGCTGTACGGGTCTTCGCTTCCGTTGCCGTGGATATACCTGTGGGTACCCGTAACGTTTCCAGGGGGTATAGCGGGGCTCGCCACACTGTATTGGCTTACGTTTCTTCTGCCGATGATAGCCGTTTCCGTCAGGAGGCTGCACGATGCCGGCAAGAACGGGGCGGGCGTTTTGCTTATGTTTACCCAACTGGCGGTACTTGCAATCACCGTTCTCGCGCTGATAATATTAAATCCACAAGACGATGATACCGGATATATATTTATTGCATTACCGCTGGCAATTTTGGCCGCTCCGGCGACGCTTGTTCCGACGCTTGTCTGGCTATGTCTCGACAGCCAGCCGCAGGCAAACAGGTACGGCCCGAACCCCAAGGGGGCGGCCGGCACAAGCGAGGCGGGTATTCCCCCTGCCGCTTAGGGGTATGGCCTGCGGTTTTTTCCGGCAACCCGGCGGAACCGGGCAGCGCTGCGTCAAAAACATTGGAATATTACTGGCTCGGCGTTTTACCATGTATTATCTTTATATCATAACAGGGGGTCACCCAAAAGCTTAACCTGAAAGGGGTTGTGCGATGGAAGGCAATTTTACTGCGCTGTACGTCTGCGGCGGGATTGTATTTGTAATACTGGTAATATGGGTCATGACGCTGCGCCGCGTCGTGAGCACCGAGGTTGTGCACATCGTCCAGCGCAGGTCGTCTACCGTGTCTTACGGCGTGAACTGCGGGAAGAACGCCTACTACAAGTGGCCGGCGTGGCTCCCCTTCTTCGGCGTTACGGTGCGCGAGCTTCCCGTCACTAACTTCGACATACTGCTCGACAGCTACTCGGCTTACGACAAGGACAGGCTGCCGTTCGTGGTAGACATCAAGGCATTCTTCCGCATCGCCGACACGAACCTCGCGGCGTCGCGCGTGGAGAGCTTCGAGGAGCTGAAAAACCAGCTGTCGGGCATTGTGCAGGGAACGGTCCGCTCCGTGCTCG
>Ga0209755_10002797_pt1 | contig 23033 bp, 25 predicted proteins | sample TergutCo191P1_FD_187301 | JGI IMG/M metagenome (GOLD analysis project Ga0209755, IMG submission 187301) | Cornitermes sp. P1 segment gut microbial communities from Petit-Saut dam, French Guiana - Co191P1 (SPAdes) (version 2) | ecosystem: Host-associated > Arthropoda: Insects > Digestive system... | reverse complement strand
GAGCTAACTCCTTACAACGTAAAGAGTTAGCTTAAATTGGGGAGTGGAGGATTTGAACCTTCGAAGGCTGAGCCAACAGATTTACAGTCTGCCCCATTTGACCGCTCTGGAAACTCCCCGTGTATTTATGCTACTAAATTTAGAAAATCTTTGCAAGAGGGCGGACGGTTTTTTTATCTTCTTTGTTCCGGCGGTTAATTCCGCTTAATCCCGTCTGCCGCCCAGGATGTGATTACGGCAAGGCGTTTGGAGATTGCTGAATCGATATGGATCTGTGAGGCTACGAAATCGGAGATGTCGGCGCCGGCGAGGCTGTAAATAAGGACGCCTTCCATGATTGGTTCAAAATAAAGCTGGGCGATGAACTTTCCTTCCCTGATCACGGGGACAAGCAAATAATTCATGCTGCGGAAATTGGAAAGGGTGTAGCGCAGACCGGTCTGAACAAGAGCCATTTCGCCTTTGTAAAATGTGTTGCCGAAATTTACATCTTTTAGCCTCAAATAAACTGTTTCAGTTTGGGGCAGGGTTCTTGACGGCTGAGGGTCGGGAATCGCGTTTGTCTGCCTGTCGCTGACAATTCGGGTCGCGTCTTCAAAAAGGGGCACGTCCTGATTTTTTGTCGCTGATCTGTAAAGCCTTCCCTTAAGACCGCGGATGTTTCCGAGGGCATTGTAAATATTTAAAAGGGAGACCGCGCTTCTGCCGGAAATAACAGAAATGGATTCAACTATGTAGCCGGGATTGGTTCTTAAAACAATATTGACTATCGAAGGATCAATCCTTGATCCCCTTTGGCCCTGTATGTTAAATCCGCTTGTCTTGCGGCTTGATTTTACATAGCCCGAATCAGATAATGCCTGCGAACGAATTTCTTCCGTGACTGAAGGAAAAATATCATTGAATGAACGCAATTGAGAAAATACATTTACAGCGGAAAAACAAAAAATTATTAAAAATATTTTTTTTAACGAAAGTAAACGCTTTAACATCAGTAAGCGCCCTTGCCGTTTAATACGACGCCGAATGTTTTAAATATTATCCACAAATCAAGCCATACAGACCAGCTTTGAAGATAATAAATATCGTAGGCAACCCTTTCGGTATAATTCGCGTCCGATCTTCCCGAAACCTGCCACATTCCCGTCAATCCGGGCGTTACGGAAAAAACCCTGTTATAATCTTCACCGTACTTTTCAACCTCTTCGTGAACAATAGGGCGCGGGCCTACAAGCGACATCTCATCTTTTAAAATATTGATGAGCTGGGGAAACTCATCAATACTGGTCCGCCTGATGAATTTTCCAATCCTTGTAATTCTCGGGTCATTATGAAGTTTGTGAGTTTCCTCCCATTCTTTTCTTAATTCAGGATCGCTTTCCAGAATTTTTTTAAGTTTCTCGTCGGCATCAACAGCCATAGACCGGAATTTATATGTAAAAAATTGTTTCCCGTTTTTACCCAGTCTTTGCTGCTTGTAAAGCACAGGCCCCGGTGAATCAATTTTTATCAAAAGCGCTGTCAATAAAAGGAAAGGCAAAATAATCAATCCTCCTATTATTACAACAAATAAATCAATCATACGTTTCACCGTAAGATTAAAAGAAAACTTGAGTTTATTGCTTGTATCGATTCCTAAAACCCCGCTGAAATCACGGACAGACATCCAGATATTCGAGATATTGAAAAAGTTGGGAATAATTACCGTATATCTGAAAGCGGAGACAGAGGTGTTCTGAAGATGTTTTAATTTATGAGCGTCAAGTTCAGGCATGGCGACAATTGCCATTTTTATATTGTAACGCTTTACAATTTCAGGCCCCGCGGATAAATCATGAATTATCGGGATGCCCATGTATTCATCATCGCCGAGCGGATTGTCATCAAGAAAAAGAACCGGCACATAACCCGATCTGACGCTCCTGTGAAGACATTCTGCAACCAGCTTTCCCGTGCTGCCGGATCCGTAAATTACGGTGGGGATGCCTCCGAGCTTTGTTTTATAAAGGAACCAGTGGGTTACGCTTCGGGCTGTAAGAAGTATAAAGGTAGAGAAAAAACCGCTTATCAAAAAAGCTGTATTTACAGAATCCCATCTGTTATTTTCTATAAAACGCGACATTACAATGCCGCCGTAAGCTAAAAGAGAGCCGATGAAAAAACGCCTCATTTCCTCGGACGGAGCAAGCGATACTCCCGGATACAGCTTGTGCAATTGAAAAATCAGGATGAAAACAGGGAGGTACGGCCAATAAGTAACAAATGATTTAAAGTTGATACTGCCGTAATCATGAATAAAACCGTAAATTCTCACCCAAAAGAACCCCCAACCGAATGTAAGCATCAGCGCAAGCAGGTCAGAGAAGACAAAAGCAGTTGTTGTAAGCGCGGAACTTGTCCGGCGGTATTTAGTCCTATACCAAATATCAAATTCAGAAAGAGTCATTATTTAATAAAATAACTCAAAATTATGATTTTTTCAAGGTTTCCGGCGTTTATATTCATCAATTGACATTAAAACATAATCTTTATATAGTTTTGATATGAGGCGGATAGTGTTTAAAAAAGGTTTAGTTACTTTTGTTTTTTTTTCAGTCTTAAATATGTCAATTTTCGGACAAACGCACATATCCGTTCCGCTTGGCCACCCGGTTTACCTTGTCATTGAACAGGCGCAGATGAGGGGGCTTTGCGGCTTTCTTCCCTCTGTTAAACCTTATTCAAAAGCGCAGATTGTTTCGATTATTAACAAAATTCTTAATAATGATGAAGAGCGCAGATTCGGCGGTTTGACAGAAGCCGAGAAAAAGATGCTTGAGCAATTTAAAAATGATTTTACAGTTGTAAAAGAGGGATTTGACTGGATTCGCGGGACTTTGTTTTTTGAGGAAACAAGGAATGACGTTTATTTTTCAGGAGAATTGGGGATTGGGATAGACGCTGTATTTGCAGGAAGCTACTACCATATAGCCGGCGGATATCAATATAATGAGGATGATTCAGATCTTTTTATGGGAGCAAACCATCCTGGTCCGGGGGATTTTTTCGCGGATTACACAATACAGCCGTCAATATCATTTAAAGGAAATCTTGGAAGAAATGCGTCGTACGGTCTTACCATTATCGGTTTTATAGGCGAGTCTCCGCGCGCTGTTCTTGGAAGGTATTATTACGACATAGCCAAATATAATTCTTCCGGTGACAGCGGCGATTTGCGGACTGTTTACAGCGAACCTCTTGCGTATTTCCCGTACACTTATAAAAAAAGATGGGATGGCTTTTTGTTTGCTATCGGGGATTATTCAAGCAGCAGTCAAATCGCGTGGCCTGAAGGTTTATCCGTCGGGTATATGATGATCCCTGAATTGGCTGGTGATTTTTTTGACGGTCATTTTTTCTACCGTTTTTCGAGGATTGATCGCGAATGGGGAGGCTTAACAACTAACGGAAGTCTGGTTTTAAATCAGAGCGCTCAGCCTTTTATGGCTTTTGAAACGGTTATAACGCCCTTTCCGTGGATATCGTTTTCTTCACTTACCGGTGTTCTTGAATTTGACCCGGCTCCTGATTCCGGAAACAGCGCCGACTTAAAAGGCGCGTCCGAAACTTTTCAAAACGCTTTTTCCATTGTTATGCTTGAGGCAAGCGTTAAGAATATTTTAAATATAACTCTGGGAAGCAGCGTTGTGTGGCCGAAACGTTTTGAGCTGGGATATCTTTTCCCGTTCGCTGAAAATTTCATGTACCAGAATAATATCGGCGATTTTGACAATTTGGCGTTATTTTTAAATGCGCAGCTTCAATATCCGGGAATTGGTAAACTATGGCTGTCTTTTTGTCTTGATGAACTTAATATACAGAATTTGGACAGAGTATTCGAAATGGACAGAATGATGTATATATATCAATTCGGAACCTCTTTTCAGGTGCCGTGGATTAGTTTCGCGTCCTTTAGCATGAGCTACACAAAGAATGAACCTTACAATTATACGCATCCGCGTATCAAAACTCCGTGGAACGGTTCTGCCTACATGGAACAAAATTATGTCAATTTCGGCAAATCGCTGGGGCATTACATACCGCCTAACTCCGATGAAATTTTAATTCGTTTTGAAATGATGCCTGTTTCGCAGTTAACGACGCGTTTTCAGTACCAGTTGATTAGACACGGCGCGGAATACGGTGACAGGGCAGTTGACGGCAGTTCTCTGTACTCCGAACTCAACGGCAGCAGGAATACAAATCCGGCGTTAAGAAAGTTTTTTCTGCGGGATGGAGCGTATCAGTGGATGCATATTTTTAAATTAAGAGGGGAATATTCGTTTACGGCGCTCAAAGCGCCTGTGAAGTTATTCGCTGAAATAGGCGGGGTATATTCTTATTTTACGGATATTGAAGGGGAGGCGAACTCTGGGAACAAGGGGATTTACAGTATTATAAACACTCCGCAGTATCCGACTTCAATTAGTTTTATCGGTATAATCGGATTTCAGTTGTTTCCCGAATTTTAAACTGATCAATATTTAATGCCGGCGGATAAAGACGCCTGTCCGCCTGTTTCAGTGTTATCGTTTATGTGTTTATTGTTAAGTGAAATTATTCCTGTTATTCCGGCTTTTAAATAAAGCCAGGATAACGGTTTCCATTCCGTTTCAAAGGAAAGTTTAAATTTATTTTCCGCAATTCCCGAAGGAGACTTTTCATTGTAAGCCTGTTCGCCGCGCTCCCAATCCCATTTTAAATAATCACTGTTATGCTCACCGCTTGAAATCCACGAGAAACTGCCTGAAAAACTTAATGTGTCAATAAAAAATTTCGCGCCGGCTGTCAGCGATATTGTGTCTCTGGAATGACCCAATAAATAATAATGATAATCCTGCTGTATAAAACTGGCAAAAGGACTTGATAAAATATATGCATAAGGTTCTGTATAAATAAATTCCAGAAAATAAAAAGAGTTCCACGAATTAATCGGGTGTGAAAAATTAATTCCGGCAAGATAGCCTAAACAGTCCGGCGGAAGTTCAGATAATTTATCTTTCTCGCTTTGAATGGAAACCTCATTCATTACAAATTGCCCGTAAACGGAAAGAGGTTTAACAATATTCCAGTTGACTTCCAAAGAAAGAAAAGCGCCTACCATGTATCCGTTATCTTTGTTGTCTCCCTCTTTCCGGTTCCAGCGGTCGTATTCTTTCCACGCGTAAAATGAATGATAAATGGCCAGAGGATTAAAATATCTGATTTCAAGCGGAGAATTTCCGACCATTGTGCCTTCCATTATGCTAAAAGATATTTTGTTTAAAATATTTACATCTATGCGATGAAGATAAAAATAACGATCGATTGATTTTTTGTCATTGGCGGAGATTTCGTCAAAATTGTCAATCATATTTTTATCAAGAAAAAGAGGCAAATGGTTTATGATAAAGGAATATTTAAAATAACGCGTAAAAAAAGAAAGTTTCGCGAAATCATGATATGTTGAATCGTTTGAAAAAACAAGGCTGCCCGTATGGCCGGATCCCCAATAAAGGTGATCTTTTCCGATTATAAAATTCCACCATGAGCCGCCAATAGAAGTAAAAGATCGAAACGGCCAATACTGCGAAGAAAAATTATCCGGAATATTGGTATGAAAAGAGTCATTGCCGTAACTTCTGGATTTAACTGCAATATTAGGTTCTATATACATCTGTATATATTCCGAAAAGAAAAATTGAATAGGAAATGACAGTATCGGGGAAACGTTTGAAAGATCGCCGTCCCATGAAATATTGTTGTTAAATCTGAAGTTAGATTCAAATACTGCGTTTGCATTAAAGGATACCGCGAATAGCTCATCTGACCAAGATATCGGAGGCAGTTCACGCGCAATTCTGCTATTAATTCTGTTATACGCGTTTACTCCCGCCTGTGAAAGATTGTCACTGTCAATAAAACTTAAAAAGTTTTTTAACTCATGAGGAGAGAAGGGAGGGGTGAAGGAAAGGAAAGGAATACCGGCTTCAAGTGAAAGGTATCGGATATCTTCAAGGACAGGATCTCCTGTCGAGATTATGTCCAAACGCTGAGCATACAGTATGTCTGTAAAAAAAAGAAACAGTAAAAAAAATAATATGCCGGAAGATTTATTCACAAAGCATTTTTTCATATAATAATTCAAGCCTCTTAACTTCATATTTTATTGAATATTTTTTAAAATTTGAATCTAACGTAATATTATTTTTAACATTATTTAGTTTTTCAAGAATAATTTTTGCCCAATCATAAGCGCTAGTTTTTAGACTGACAAAACTGATTAATTCGGTAAATTTTGTTTCTTTGGTTATTTTATCGGAAATAACAGAAGGCAGTCCCGCCATTTGCGTTTCAACCAAGACTACAGGCAGTCCTTCGTATAACGACGGCAATATAAACACATCCATCGCCTGATATAATTCATTTATATCATTTCTACAGCCTAAAAATATTACGCTGTTTTGCAGGTTTAAACCGTTTACTTTTTGTTCAATTTTTTTTCTTAATTTACCGTCTCCGGCAAGAAGCAAAACGCTGTTTTTTTCGATCTTGTATATTTCATTAAATATATCAATTAAAAACGAATGATTTTTTTGCGGCATAAATCTGCCGGCATTGCCAATTACAAATTTTCCTGTTAAACATAAATTATTTCTGGTATTATCGCGAACTGTTTTATTACAGACAAATTGTTCATGATCAACAGCATTGTTTAAAACAATAATTTTTCCGTTTAAAAACGCTTTTTTCCCGTAAAGCCATATTCCCGAATTTTCAGAGCAGGACATTAAGTGTGTCGGGTATATCTTAGAGAATAACCGAAGAATATATTTTAAAATATTTCTGAATAATTCTCCCTTGCCTTTTCCGGCAGTTGCATGACAATGTGATATCCTGACGGGAATATTCGCTTTTTTTGCAGCAAAAAGAGTAAATACAGAAATTGTAGACATATGAGAATGAACAATTTTATAACAATTATTTTTAAATAATTTTTTTAGCTCAGATATATAGGCAAATATATGTTTATAGGAAGGTACTTTATATATTTTACAGCCCAGGTCAATAATTTCTGAAGGTATTTCAAAAGGAGAATTATCGTGAATGATAAAATCGAATTGATACTTGGTTTTATCAATAAATTTATAATAATTGAATACTACAGACTCAACTCCGCCTTTTGCAACTGAACCGATAACATGCGCTATTCTTATTGTATTATCCATATTCTTTAATTATATAAAGTAAATTTTCCTTCTTTTTTACTGTTATATTTGCCGATTACTTTTTTCGCCGGTTTTTTAAAAAGATATAAAATCTTATCAAAAATATTAAATAATGAAGGAAGTTTCTTTTTTAAAAATATTAAAAATTGAAAAAGATTGCTGTTTAAAACAGAAAGAATATCGTTTCCTGCGATTATCTGCGAATCAGGCGTGAAAGCAGAACGCGGGTTTTTTAATAATTCCAGCGCGTTATCGGGAATTTGACCTGTTATTTTTATTTGATTTAAGATTTTGTCGTCCGCAGGCAAAAAAGGAGTTTGATTTAAATACATATTAGATGCAAAATAATGTATGATTTTTGAATCCGCAAGGTAAGGCAAACTGTTATATGAAATTTGACAGTTCCATATTCCGTTTAACTCCGTAAATAAAGATTCATTTTCATATATAGCCATATTAAAAGACGGCTGATCTCTTAAAATATTTTTACTTTTACTATAAAGCCAAAGTTCATGCCAGCGATCGAATAATTTTCTTGTATCTTCATTGTCTATGCAATAAATTACGCCGCTATTAATATGACGATTGCTTTTGTAAGAGCAGAAACCAAGACGTTTATCATCATCAATCAGCATGTTCTTTTTATGATGTCTGTTTATTAGAGCGTGTTTATCAAGACATGCACCTATTACAATTCCCAATTTTACTACTGAAGATAGATCATCCGTAATAACAGTGTCACAATCAATAAAAAGAAAATCTCCCGTAACAAGACGGCGCATAGAAGTTTTTATCCAGCGTGAAACCTCAATTTGATTAAAATCAGAGGGAACGTCGGATGTTATTAAATCTGAAACAAATCTTTCATATTCCCGCCGTTTTCCTGTGAGAGTTTCTCTGGTTTTATTATCACAAAGAAGAATTATAAAAGAATTTGGATTATTTAGTTTTAAAGATGTTACAGAAAGAAGAAACTGCTCATAATAATTGTCTTTCTGTGTGCTTGTAAGCGTATATAGATATTTCATTTTTTATTGTATTTTTATAGTATACTTCATTTGTGTATTAGGGCCGACAATAAAATTTTCCACAATAAGATTTACATCGCCTGCAATTATATTGTCTATAAATTTTACTGTTAATGTTAGATTTGAAAAAGGTTGAATTATGTAAGGTTTTAGAGTGCCGAATCTAAAATATGATATTCGCGGTTCATGAGCGTCTTTTCGTATATAAAACTTTAAACTTGTATTATTTCTGAATATAATATCGGCGGTGTTTTTGCCTGATTTAGTTATCTTGATATTTACAGCGTTCTTAAAAAGTTCCTTTAAATGTATATCACTGCCAATAATAAATTCGTCAAGATAAACGGCAGATCGCCTGTCCATCAATGCTGAAAAAATTGCTTTTTCGGATCTTTCACGGGAAAAAACAAGCGTCATTGTACGGTGTTTTTCGGGAGGAAATTGTTCTATGCGGGCATGGGTATCGGTTCCTGAAATTATTGCAAGATTTTTTTCAAGACACCATGCATGAGCTTCAGGGGAATAAGTTCCGCCGTTAACCACTTCAATGCCTTGAAACAAACCTTCTTCAAGGAGCTGTGTGTGTTCAGGCAGCCATAAAGTAAAATCAGGCTGTTGTTTTAACCATCCCGGATGATTCCATGAAACAAAAGCATTCTGCTCTTTTGCGGCGCGAAATACGTCAATATAATCTTTTTGATCCAATTTGTCGCAATCTGTAAGAAATAACGCGTTAAAATGTCCGGGCGGCATACTGCGTGTTATTTCATTGCCTTTGATTATAATAACATCATTTGCCCTGTTTGATTTAAGCGCTTCTTCGTATGATCTGTTATGTGAAGTCGATGAATATTTGGGATATATACGATGTTCAATATGATCCGTAATTGCGATAGCGTCAAGTTCGTCATAATACGCTTCTTCAACCCGAACCGTCGGCCAAACTATACCGTCAGAAAAAACCGTATGTAAGTGAAAATCGCATTTTAATGTGATATATCCGTCAAGATTGGGAAGTTTTAACGCATTTACAGATGTTCTTGAAGGATGGACAGAATTGTATGTCGCGCATGTTGTAAAAAAAATAATTAAATAAATAATTAAAAAGTATTTTTTCATGATATTGTCCTTATTTTTTTAGTAGTTTTTCATATAGATTATATTTATCAAAAACAGCTTTTAATTGAATGTCATTCATACCATTATCAATATTAATTCTTACCAATCTGCTGTCTGAATCCTGGATATTCGGATAATAATCCATACTGTTTTTAGTATGGGTAAACACTTTTTTTACCGGCACATTATTTAACAATGACATTGCTTTAAACCAGATATCATCAGCGTATTTACAAATGTCAAAAAATATTTCTTCTTTTAAAACTTCTTCATTGAAACAATTCGCAGGATATAAAACTCCTCCGCATCCTGTCGCGAAGTTAAGCGGTGAAATTTCACAGGAGTTTAAAGCTTTTTGCCATTTTACATATTTTGCCGGTTTTTTATTCATTTTTAATTTTATGTAATGCATTCTTGTGCACAAAATATATCTAGGATATTGTTTATGTTCATTTATTATATTTTCTAATAAATCATAAAAGTATAATTCATCGTCGTCAATAGTAATAATTGTCGCTGATGGAAATGCTTTTAAAGAGGGAATTAACTTTTTGTAGGATTTTGTATCCTTGCAATATCTTACTTCAAGACCTCTCTTTATCTGATTTAACAGAAATAAAGGAAGTTTATTGTCTTTTATTTCTTCTGAGAGCCAAAGAACAATCCTGTTTGGCTTGTAAGTTTGCTGCATAATTGATTCTATTGTAAGATACACTTCATAAAGTCTTTTATCAAATGTTGTTAACGATACAATTATTTCATTATCGCAGTATTTAGTATCAGAGATGCCCGATTCTTTGCTGTTTAAAGCGCAGGAAGACAAATATTCTTTTCTGGTAATATACTCGAATTTACTGACTAAATGATTAATTAAAAGAGTATTTTGAAAGAAATTAATTTTTTGTAAAAAATGTTTTATTTTTGTTTTAATATTCGTCATATTATTTTTCATTTTGTCTTTGATTGCCCCAAAACATACCGCCTTCGGACTTTACATCAGGATAACTGTCAAATGGAAATAAATATTCTGTTAGTTCATTTTCGATTTTTTTTATATCATCACCAAATCCGGAATATTTTCTAAATAGCTGAGTGTTATTTCTGGAGCGCGCGGGTATAAAATATTTTCCTTTATGTTTATGATGCGATACTCCCGCAAAGTCTGAAACAATTTTAATTGTTTTTTCATAATCATAAATTAAACTTTCAAAATTAATAAACATTAAATCATCTCTGTTTTTATTATCAGCGGGAGTTTTATGAGAAATTTTGACATATTCGATAAACAATTCAACATTATCGCATGGAACCTGAAATCCCTCGCGTCCGCGCGGACGCAGGAATTTTTTTACATAAAGGTAAATATCACGCGGGTCGCGATCTACTACAATCGCTTTTGGGTTTTCAAAATATTTAAAACTTTTAACCGGATTGCAACCTTCAAACGGCTGGTCAAGAACTGTTAATTGATTGTTTTTCCTTCCCATAACATTAAGAATTTCAGAGATAAGCTCTTTTGACGCCGAATCAAAAGAATCGGGCATAACAGACAGATCAAGTTTATGCGGAAATAGAGCAGGGTAGAGCAGACTTAATTTATTAAAATGCAATATTTTTGCAAGCGTAAAAAGAACTCTTTTAATAAAAATCTCAAAAGATGATCTGGTTAAAACATCAGCATAACCATGTCCTTTCCATGAAATTTGAACTATTTTATTTAAAAAGCTGTCTAATATAGCCGTAATTGTCTTTTTTGAAGCGATTTTTCTACATTGCCAGTATATCAATTTTTTAAAACGATTTACAGCGACAGTGGATGACATATATTTATGGTACTCGTTTAGATAAAAATCAAGACTTTCAAGTCCGTCGGGATAATAAGCAAAAACAAATTCTATTGCGTCTAAAACCTGAGTATCGTCAAATTCCATAAGAAGATCGGAATAAGCGCTGCTTCCGGTTGAGTAATTTCCGCATACGCCGATTATTTTGTTCAATGTTTTTCCTTTGTATTATCTGTTTTCATCATTCCTAAATCTTCCTTTATTTTGGTTGTAGATATTTCTTCAGTTCTGGAGAGATAAACTGGATCGCATAAATCAGACAAGAAATCAAACTTTCCTTTTCAGTCATTGCCGATTAAAAATATATTTATGCTATATTTAACAATATCAACTCTCTTTTGTTCCCATGAAAATTCGGGAATGACAAGATCGACATATCTGATTGCTTCAAGAATACGTTTGCGATCATCGTAACAAAAATAAGTATTTTTATTAATAGTGTTAAATTCATCCGTAGATAAGGTTAATGCTAGATAATCGTATAAATGCCGGGCGTGGCGTAATAAATTTATATGCTCGTAGTGCAATAGATCGTAAATACCGTAAGTAATTACCCGTTTCATATTATACCTTCATTATTGATGGTATAATAATCCCCGTGGGTTTTTTGCTTTTCTACAGGCGGTAATTCCATGTAATTACCGTACAAAATCTTTAAAAATAAATGTGTATCTTTGGGTGAATTGTAATAAGTATTTTCAAACAAAACAGTTGTTAATGGAAAAATATCACAATACTTGTATGTATTTCTTTTGTAATGATATATGCCTGTCAGAAATGAAATATATTTTGTAGTACGCTTGTTAAAAAGATAACACAAGTTTGTAGAAAACTTGTAAAAGCATTTACATATCCATAGAGGTACAAACTTCTTTATTATTTTTTTTAATTTCAAATTAACTTTATTTATTTTTGGTTCAGAGTCATAGGTTTTCAAACGATATAAACGAAATCCTGTTTTGATTAAAAATGAATGGAAAGGCAGAAAAAATAAAACACAATTATCATAGGGGAAAATATCCAGAAAAATGCCGCAGTAATCTTCTTTATCACGTGTTTTTTCCGCATAAACTGTGTTTTTTTTGCAGAATTTGGTAAAAGAATTATAATGATAATACGTATTCACCGGACATCTGTTTGTCAGAATATAGTAATCAGTGTCTTGTATGTTTTCATAATAATTGATGAATGCTTCATAGTCTTTTCTGGGCATTGCAACATCAATGTCATCATCCCAAGGAATGAAACCTTTATGCCGCACCGCTCCCAGTAGAGTGCCGGAAGTCAGAAAATAGGTAAAATTACGCGCGTTGCAGATTTGGACAAATTCATCTAACAATTCAATCTGAATTGCGCGAAGTTTTTGCATTTGCGCCTGATCAATTTTCATTTTTATACAACCTTCATTATTTGATTTGCAGATCATTTTTGATTTTTGTAGTGGATATTTCCTCTGTTCGCGGTAAATATACTACCTCGCATATCTCTTTTAAAAAATCAAATTTTCCTTTCCAGTCATCGCCAATAACGAATACATCTGCGTTATATTTTACCGCGTCAGTCCGTTTTTGTTCCCATGTTTCTTCGGGTATTACCAGGTCTACATACCTGATAGCTTCCAGCATATTTTTACGATCTTCATAGCTGAAATATGTTTTTTTATTTTTCTCTATGCTGTTGAATTCATCGGTAGACAAAGCAACAATAAGGTAGTCTCCGAGTTGCCGGGCGCGGCGCAGCAAATTAATGTGGCCGTAATGCAGGAGGTCATAGGTGCCATAGGTTATTACTCGTTTCATAGTATTAATAATTATTTTTTTCTTATGAAGAGAATATAATATTACCTGTAATATGAGTTTTTTGTTTTTCAACAGGCGGTAAAGTCATATAATCGCCGTACATATTTTTTAAAAACATATCATAATTATTAGGAACATTATAATATTTACTTTCAAAAATAATTTTTTTAAGTGGATAAATAGTATTATATAAATAAGTTTCTCTTTTAAAACCATATGATCCAGAAAAAAAAGTTATATAATTTGTTTTTTTATTATAAAATATTAAATATAACTTTTTATAAATATCTATTAATAATTTTTTTGGAAAGAATATGCACAAAAATTTTCTCACTAAATATTTCCAATAATTTTTATTTGAATAGTAAAAAGGTTTTAATCCTGTTTTAATACGGCATAAATGTAAAAAAAATTTAATTAATTTATATTGTATGTGTCCAAAATATTTAGTACTAGTATCAAATGGCCATATATCTATAAATATTCCAGTATAATTTTCAGGTGTTTTACTGCTTTCAGGATATATAGAATCGGATTTACAAAACCTTGAAAAGTTTAAATAATAATTACCTTTTTTAAATTTAGATTTATATGAAACGGTATAATATTTTTCTGATTTTTCGTTATCGTATAAATCTAAGAATAATTCATAATCTTTTCTTGGCATAGCAATATCAATATCATCATCCCAAGGAATAAAACCTTTGTGCCTTACTGCCCCTAGTAAAGTTCCTGCTGTTAAAAAATAAGAAAGATTATTTTCTTCGCAGAAACAGACAAATCCATCAAGCAATTCAAGCTGAATTTCGCGAAGTTTAATTAAAATATTTCGATCAATGGACATTAGTTGTTATTTTTTTTGTAATATTTCAACAGTTCTGATTAGCCCGTCTCTTAATGAAAATTTAGGATTCCAGCCAAGTTTGAAAATTTTTGAACAATCAAGTAATGCTTTTGTAGCAGTTGAAAACCCAACAGATTCTGTGTTTGTAGGTTCTTCGAATATTATATTATTACAATTATAATCAGATAAATATTTAGCAATTTCATATAAAGAAATATTTTCATAGGAATTTGCAATATTATACGCATGAGAATTCTCTCCATTTAAAAGTAAAACCAGTAAAGCGGAACAAACATCAGCAACATAGCAGTATGAATACAATTGCCCACCTTTGCTTTTTAATACAATATTTTCATTATTTACGGTATTTCTGATGAATTGGGCGATTGCTTTACTGTCATCAATTCCCATTGTGGGGCCATAGACGCGGCAGCAGCGGGCAATCACCGTATCAATGTTTTTTTCTTTTATATATGCCTGGCATAGCGCCTCTGCCGCGCGCTTTCCTTCAGGGTAACCGGCGCGCAATGTGTTGCAGTCTATATAACCGCAGTAATCTTCGGTAAACGTATCCACATCGCCTCGGTTTTCCCCATATATTTCGACGGTCGAAAGAAATAAAGTCCGCATAACGTTATGGCTTGAAGCGTAATCAAGAATATTTTTTGTTCCCAATACAGATAGCATGATTGTATTTATAGGATCGGTAGAATATGCGATAGGATGTGTGTTGCTTGCTCCGTGAAAAATATAATCAACATTATAATTAAATTCAATAATATTTTGTAAATCTAATTCTATAATTCTAAATAAGTTTGAATTTAAATAATCATTAAAGCGTGAGCTGGCTTTTGTTTTATTTCTGCTAACAGCATGAATAGTTATATTATTATTAAAATGATAATTTCTGTACATTAGTAAATCAATTAAAAAGGTTCCAATTAATCCTGTAGCTCCTGTTATTAAAATACTTTTATTTATTAAACTATCCCAAGAAATACTTGTAATTAATGCTGTTGAATGAATATCATCTTCATATAAATCGTGTTTGAATAACATGATAAATTATAAATCTCCGATATTGCTTTTAACGTTTAGTAATGCTTTGAATATTTCTATATCGTCATAGGTAGTAATTTTTATATTCTTATCTGATCCCAATGAAAAATATAATGTTTCGCCTAGATCGACCATCATAGTATTGGTGTATGAAGATCCGTATATTCCAATTTTTTCTTCAAACGCTCTTTTATATGATTGATACAATTTTTCCATTTTATACGCCTGTGGGGTTTGGACACGGCGTAATTCCTCACGTAAAATATATTCAGTAGTTGTTTTTCCGTCTTTTGTTTTAAATATTTGTTCATTATATGTCAGACTGGTTACTGCATTACCGAATTCTTTGCAAATTTTTATGCAATCAGAAACGACATTTTTGTCTATAATAGGACGAATACCGTCATGTATTATGACAATATCATCTTTATCACAATGTTCATATAGATCAAAAACGCCATTTCGAATTGATTCTTGTCCGGTTTTGCCTCCCGGAGTAATCCACTTCAATTTTGATATTTTGTATTGCTTGGAATATTCAAGTACAGTATCTTGCCAATTATCAAGACAAACCAATTCAATAGCATCAATATCCGGATGCTCCTGGAATCCTTCAAGAGTATAAAACAGGATCGGTTTGCCATCAATTTTAAAAAATTGTTTTGGTATATCCAATTGCGTCCTTTTGCCGACCCCTCCTGCAATTATCAGCGCTACATTCATATAATAATTAAACCGCCTTTTTATTTCCAAAAATATATTTATATATTCTATCAGTTGAATTACCATCACATGATGACATAAATTTATCACGGAATACTTTTACTTTTTCCAGGCTTTCATCGGAATAAGCATTAAGAATTGCATCAAACAATGAATCGTTATCTTTAACAATTGGGCCGGGAACAAAATCCCTATATGGAAGATAAAAGCCGCGATCATTATCATATTCATCAAGATCGTAGGCTAAAAATATCATGGGACGTTCAAGAAGAGAAAATTCAAAAATGAGTGACGAATAATCGGTTATTACTATATCAGATGCGCATAATGCATCTTCTATAGTTAATTTATCAGTTATGTCATAAACAAAATTTTCCGGTAAAGTATTCTCAGATTCTAATTTACTTAATTTTATAGTATAAGGATGATATTTGGTTAAAAATACGTATTTATCTTTCAAATGAAATGATAAATAGTTATAATTAATTATATCATAAAAATAAGATACTGTTGTTTTGCCACGGAAGGTTGGAGCATATAATAACACTTTTCGTTTGCCAATTTCAGGAAACATTTCTTTTATTTTTAAAACAGATGAACTAAGATTGTATTTATTAAAATACCAGTCAGTCCTTGGTACTCCAAATGGTTTAATAATTGATGGTTTGCAATTAAATGCTTCCGCATAATATGGAATTACAGTTGGAGATGATACCATAACATCGGTATATGTATTGTGTGTCGGAAATAATTTGAGCGATAATTCAGAAAATCCAAATTTCTTGTTAATACAGGAATACCCAAATTTTTTAAAAGCGCCGCATCCATGCCATAATTGAACTACATTGACACCTTTTCTCGGTTTTATTGCATATAAATATGGAAAATAATTGTCAACAAATATGGTAGTGCAGATAGCATAGTATTTAATAAAATTAAAAACACTAATAAAAGTTTTAATGCTTCTTACTATATTTGATTTTATATGTTTAATATCACCCATTAAAAATAGTTTACAAATATACCCGTTTTTATTACATAAATCATATAATAATTCCATATTATATGGTAATTTATTAAAACGATGTACAGCAAAAACAACAAGATTTTTTTTTATTGGGCTAAAAGAAAAAAAATGAAATGTAATAGGTAAAAATATGTAATTAATTAAATACTGCTTAAAATATTTTATTTTGTATAACTCTAAATACAATTTTCTGAATATTTTTATTATTAGTGTTTGTACGCTATTCATGTTGGGATATTGGATTAAGCGAATTTACAAATTCTGATGCGTTAATATTTATTAATTCCTGTAATGAATATAGCGCTTCTAAAGGTAATTTTGAATTTAAATGAGAATGAACAGTAAATTTTTCAGGTAGTGCCCAGTAATCACCAAATTGCGTAAAAAGATATAAATCAGGGTTATTTGGAATGTATGTTTCAACATTTAAATAATTCATTCTCTGTAACGGAAATATCCAATGGTAATTCCATGAAAATTGATTATTTGGCCATTTTGCCCGTTCGTAACCAATTAAAAGATTCCCATCATTAGCCGGTTTATTTCCTTCCATAACAGTACAGTCCCAATTGGATTTAGCGGTATTTCGCAATTCAAATAATTTTTCTGAATTTTTGTTTATATTTCCGTTCCATATTTCTTTATGATAATTTTTTACAGTATATCCCAATGTTTCTAAATATTCTTTTTTTGAAAATCCTTTTGTTTTAATAACATTTTTTTTAAAAATATTTAAATCATGCTCAGTCTCTATTTTTTTGAAATACTGATCCATTGGAAAAATATCAAATCCTATTGTTGCGTTTTTATATTTAAATATTTTTAAAAACCATCCGGTAAAGAATAGAATAAAATCTGTACCTTCAAACAATTTTGGTAACAGCGCAACTGCTTTCTCGTAATCAGGTCGCAGCATATATATATCCATATCATCATCCCATGGGACAGGATTGCCATTATGCCTTACAAATCCAAGTAAATTACCCGATCCTAGCCAATAATTCAATTTGTATTTTTTACATATTTGGTCAAATATTTCTAACAATTTTGCGCCTGCTTGTTGATGTAATAATGTAATTCCACGAGGCGGAGCTGCTTTAGTTATATCCGTAAAATAACAATGAAAGTTCTGAAGCCAGTTAACACGTTCAAGAATAGTTATTATATTGTGCAGGCTGAATAATCTAAGAAAAAATAAACGTATTGTTTTAAATATTCTAATCATTTTTTAACCCCTGCCCTGTATTTATTTTAAATTAATAAAATTTCCATATTCCGATTCATCAAAAGTAAAACAAACTTTTTTCTCAGGAAGACTTCCCATCATTTCTTTTATTATGGCTTGATCGTATTCAGGTTTTGCAATAGTTGATAAAATCGCCGCAATATCTTTAATGGTATTGTCGCTCCAGTTATAACGGGATATTTCCTGTAATCCCAATCTAATCCCAAATCCTCCATGGAATAAAGGTTTCTTTTTTGTGTTCAATGTAATATGCTCTTTTATCGCGTTATTATAAAATATATTCATGTCTTCTTTTGGACATTCAAGAAATAATTGATGTGTTTTAGTGTAAATATTATCTTTTTTTACAGCTTTAATGCCTAATTTTTCAAGTTCATAACCTAATAAATTCCCTATGCGTACAGTATTCTTTTGATATTCGCGCCCAAAATATTTCATTTCAATCATTGTAAAAAGCAAACAGACAATCTGATGCATTTGAACATTTCTAAGATAATTAGGGTTAATTTCCTTATCAAGTATTTTAAATAGCTCTTCATTATTTGTCATAATTATGCCATGAGACGGTCCCGGCATGGTTTTGTGTGTTCCGCCGTATAAAATGGAATTATGCAATTTATCAAGAGGATTTTCTAAAAGCCCCGCCGCGATTAATCCCAATAGCTGGCTATAATCAAAAAGAATAATGCAATTTGTATCATCTATTTTTTTTAAATCATGCGGAAATAATATATCGCTAGGCGCAATATTTATAAACTTAATATTATTCTTTTTAATTTCATAATTCAGACTATCGTAATCAAAGTCGTGATCATCCAATTTAAACGGCGCTTTATAGACATTTGCTCCCAATCTTTCAAAAGTCAGTCTCATAGAAGCGTGCCCGCCCCATTCTTTATCCAAAATCATTATATTATCGCCTGGTTTTGCAAGCGCCGAACACAGCATATTAGCTGCATTCATGCCTGTTAAAGTCCGCACATCCGTAAATTGCGAATGAAATAATTCATTCGCTAAAACGCTAATTTCCTTATAAAACGGCAGCAAATATTCAGCGCCGATAAAATTATCATCCATGCTAAATTCGTACGCACTTCCCATAATATAACGTTCCTGAAAATCCATTGAAAGCGGCAGCTTTACAAAATTTGACATAACGTTTTCCGCCGCGCACAGCGGTAATGTTTTCTTTTGATAATCATTAAAGTTTTTAGTATTTGTCAATGCTCTTTCAATTTCAGGTATCATATTTGTTTCTCCTTATATTTATTATGTATTATATCAAAATATTTGTCAATAAATTATAAATCAATATAATATTTTCTCCCAAGATTTTGCGCAATTATTTTAAATCGTTTATACAATTTCAATTTAATGATATTGAATATACCAATTTGTTTATAAATATGCACTCTGTGTTTTCTTTTTGTAGCATTGTTATCTAAAACGCTGACTAATAATAATTTTTTTACTTCACGCAGGGCTTGATTATCAAAATTGTTTTCTTTTGAAATGCGCATAACATGATCCAGGGCAAAAATTCTTGATTCCTCATTTTTTTTCAGATTAACATGATTTTTACTTCTGCATATTCCATCATCATTGCAAAAATAATTATAAAAAGTATCGCATGTCATAGAAAATATTTCACTATAGAATGCGTATTGAACAAGAAAAATATTTCCTTCGTAAGTATATCCGGTATCGAAGGATAAATTATGGCTTTTAATAATACTAGTCTTATAGAGCTTATCACATACCCCCCCTCCCCTTAAAAGAGAGATTTTTTCTGAAAAGGATGATGTGGTAATTGCGTGATATGGCGGAAGTATCCTGTATGTCTCTGATTGAACTCTAAACCTTTTAGTCATACCCATTACATAGTCTGCATTTGCTTTTTTTAAGGTTTTATATAAGTTTTCATAAAAGTTGAGATCAATATAATCATCTGAATCAACAAACCCTAAATACTCACCGGTAGATATACCAATACCGGTATTTCGACTAGCGGCCACGCCCATATATTCTTGTGAAATAATCTTAATCCTTTGATCCTTAGACGCATAGCTTGTTAGAATTTCCAATGAGTTGTCAGTACTGCCGTCATTAACCGTAATGATTTCCAAATCGGTATAAGTTTGATTGCAGATACTATCCAAACAGCGAAGTAGAAAACTTGCTCTATTATAAACAGGTATAATTACCGAGATTGTTTAATTCATTTTAGTATTCTCCTCAAATCAAATGTATCCCTGCAATAGCATGTATATTTATCATTATTATAATTAAAATAACAGCCGATTGCGCTATTTCCATCCAATATCGGTTTAAAATTAGAAAGCTGCCGCTCGTCTTTTATGGAAAGGTTTTGGCAGATTCTTTGCATTGTCGCGGATACTTCGCGCGCGTTAAAGTCTTTATCAAAATCCCATAGGGATTCAAGTGTGTTAAACTCGACAGTATCGCCGGTATTCAGCCGCCTTATCCACATGGGGAGTTCCTCAATATGCTCGTCCTGAAAATCAACCCAGTATTTATTGGCGTAAACAGGATTGTCATACACAGGATGAATAAAATCAATCAGTTTTTTTGATAATTCCGCAGTTAAAAAGGCTAGTCCTCCAAACGTTATCCATGTGTCGCATCCGCCGTAAACAGTTTTAATAATACGATCGGTATCGTCAAGCGTCAGTGAGCGCTGGGTAGTTTTACCGTTAACAAAAACAGATGTAAAATAAGATCGCTCCGCGGTATTTTGAAATATGTTTTTGGGGAAATACAAGTCAGAGGAGGAAATAATTGTATTTCGCAAAATATCTCTTGCGGCGTAAATGCTTGCAAAATTATTTTTTAAAGAAAAATCCGGATTAAAAATTAATTGTACATTGTGTTTATTACGCAAAAAATCAAATTGTTCACGATATGCTCCTGTGATTATAGCAATGTCATTTATACCAGACTCGCGCATCTGTTTTATTTGCCGTTCTATTAAAGTATCTCCCATAACAGGCAATAAACCTTTAGGCAAGTCAAAACAGAGAGGAGCAAATCTGCTTGAAAAGCCGGCTGCTAATATTATCGCATTGTCTATTATTATTTTTTCGTTCATATAGTTTCAGCTCCCTTTCCGTTCAATTATAAAATTAATATCATCCGTGATTGCTCTGCCGCCCATTGTATGTAATGCGTCATAATTTCATTTCAATATCCTGTATTGCATTCTCAACTCGTTCAGAATGATATTGCTCATACATACCGTTTATATAATCAATTAAGCCTTTTTCTTTCCATAGGTTTAAAGATTCTTTTGCAGAGATATTTTTAGCTTCCGCAAATTTTTCTAATAAAAAAATAAAAAATTCCGATTTATTAGAAATATTTATCATGACAAACCCGGATAATAAAAAGATTTTTTGTAATCACCGGTTTGATATTCACTATTCCATAATTCATAAATTAAATATGGTGATAAAAGATATAATCCTGTAGATTTATCAGAAAGTCTCTCCGCTATTTCAGAATTATAAAATGCGAAAATCGCTTCCTGTTCATTAAGTTTGTTATTTTCAACAATCAAGCGGACAATCATGGTTACAAGACTTATAAATATATATGTTATCACAATTCATAAGCCTCTGAAAAAGAAAGATATTTTAATGATTTTTCAGTTGCGAATAAATATTGTGTTTCAAGTTTTTCCGGCTGTAAAAGTTTTATAACAAATTCTTTAGAATCTTCAATATGATTATACATTCCTTGCATATATTGATCTATTGTTAAAATAGTTTTATCATTGGCGGTTGGTCCGATAATAATATCATGTTTTTCTAATGATTTTCCATTTCTGTTTGCACAAACAAAATCCAGCCATAAAATATCAGCGCATTGGAATTTTAATACACTTAATTTATTTAAAGAAAAAGAATCATAGAATTCATAAATATTTATTGTCGGCTTTCCAGATTGAAAAAATAATTTTGATGATTTTGCCCGATTTTCCGCTTGTTTTAATCCAATAGATAAATAAAAACCACTGCCGAAATCAAGAAATTTTCTACTTTTATTCAGATCAGGAGTTTTTATTATTTGATTACTTCCATGATAAAGTTTCATAATTCTTTACTTTTCAAAATATTCAGCTCCCTTTCCGTTCAATTATAAAATTAATATCATCCGTGATTGCTCTGCCGCCCATTGTATGTAATGCGTCATAATTATTGATAATAAAATCAAAAATTTCATATTTGGAAAATAATTCAATCATTTCATTTGCGGTCTTCTTTTCCAAATATTTATATTCTTCAATAACGAAAATTAAAAAATCATTAATAATATCGGTTTTCATTAAAATTAACCTTCTGTCGGGAAAACCAATTCTCCGGTATTTAATTCGATTTCAAGTATTTCGTAAAGAGCAAGAGGGCTTAAGTGCCAAATTTTTGTACATTCAATTTCAAGTTTTGAATAAAGTTTTGACAGATAAAAAAGTTTAACAGCAGGTATTACGGATATTTCTTTCTTGTCCATAATAATCTGTATAACCATAGGAATAAGCATTTGTAATGTTGCTTTAAATTCTATGTCCATTAAAGTTCTCCTGAAAAACTTAGGCAATTTAATGATTTTTCATTTGTAAAAACTAATTGATTAAAAAGTTCTCTTATTTTTAGCCGTTCAATTGTTTCTTCCGCGTTAAGAATACCATTTTGATAGGCTATAAATGTTCTGAATATTGTATCATTTGCGACAGGTCCGTAGATAATATCATATTTTTCACCATTATAAGTACCGTTTCTGTTTGCTGAAACAAAATCAAGCCATTTATTATCAGGTTTATCAAAATAAAAAGAGTGTTGTTTCTTTAGTGAATCAATATCTAAATTATATATACTAATATGTGTTTGCGAGGATCCGTTTCTATTTCTCACTTTTTGCGCAAAACTCTTTGCCTGATTCATATTTATAGTTGTATAAAACCCTTGTCCAAAATCCAGCGCTCTTGTCGGTTGAATTATTTGGGGCTCTTTAATTAGAATATCGCTGCCGTGGTAGATCTTCAATTCTTTTAGAGAAAGTATATCTTTAAAAGTTATATTA
>Ga0209755_10002796_pt1 | contig 23045 bp, 16 predicted proteins | sample TergutCo191P1_FD_187301 | JGI IMG/M metagenome (GOLD analysis project Ga0209755, IMG submission 187301) | Cornitermes sp. P1 segment gut microbial communities from Petit-Saut dam, French Guiana - Co191P1 (SPAdes) (version 2) | ecosystem: Host-associated > Arthropoda: Insects > Digestive system... | reverse complement strand
TATCCGTACTTATCACTGTTTTAAGGTTCATACGCTTATTTTAGCTTTAAAACTCCCATAAGTCAAGTTTTTTAGGGTTTTTTAGATGTTTGACATATTTAATAATAAAAAAAAGACTTCATCGTTTGATGAAGTCTTTATTTGTTTTATTACAACTGAGCCGCGCAGGATTCGAACCTCCGACCACCGCCTTAAAAGGGCGATGCTCTACCGACTGAGCTAGCGGCCCAAAGCTCTAAAGAGCCTTTGCTCCTTAGGAACTTACGTTATGGTATAAAAAAACCCGGAAATAAGCAAGAGGTGTCTTTACACCGCTGGTCTGTTTTTAAGCTCAAATTCTTTCTTTTCTATCTGGTCTTTTATTTGTATTATTTCATCCAATGTCGACCTGATTTCTGTATTTTCACGGTCTAAGCTTGCCAGATCCCTGTCAATAAAGGCGATAAAGGCATTGTTTCCAAGACGGGTCAGGAGCTTTTGAGCCTTGTTTTCCAGTTGTTTAATGTCCCACATTAACATACCGCGTTCGCCAAGGTCCTGAGCCTTTGCGCCTGCCTTTACGGCAAAATCTTTTGTTGCGTCCCAGCCCTGCTCAAGCAGTTCTTTCATTCTTTCACTAAATGTCATAGTACACTCCTTTTTCTTCTTACTTTTTATTTACGTTTTATTCCCAATATTGTTAAATCGTCGTACTGCTCATCTTCCTTAACATGAGTATAATACAAATAAGCGGGATTTTCAGGATGTTCCTTGGTGTGCGCGCAATAACGTCTGTATTGCAGGAAATGTTTCTTTAGGAATTCATCCACTTTCCTGTCGACTAATACCTTGGAATCTTCCCCGGCATTAGCAGGCTTATAGCATCGGAACATTTTTTCTACCGATACCATTGCCATAATAACATCTTCTACACTGCCTTCGCAAGTCGAAAAATCGAATTGTAAATCCCCTGTGTCTTCCGGGTTATGGTATTTTGTAAGCGTGTAGACTTCCTTAGCCATAACAGCGTTCATAATCGCCTCTACGCGTTCGGGAGTCATTTCTTCGTCAGCCTGACCGCAAAGGTGGTTTTCGTGCGGAGTATCATTAGGACCGTCTGTGCAAAGGATGTCTTTAAAGTTGCGGTCTCGGAATTTTCTTTTTGCTTCTTCAATACCGTCAGTGTAGAGGAATAAAATATCGCCCTTGTCAATTTGAACGGTATGGACAGAGTAGCCGCCTGTTGTTTCAATCATAAAGTTGGGTAATACGCCGGTTGCGGGCGACTGCGGAAGGGTGATTGTTTTTTTCTTTCCTTCTGACGCGTCGTAGTAATGGATAATGTTATCACCGGCGTTGCAGAAACGGGCGATACCAGTTACAGAGTCAAAGAGACATAGGCTGAATGCCGCAAAACGTCCTTTAAAGCCGAGCGTTTCAATAAAATCATTTATCTGGTAAACCACTTCTTCTATATGCATACCTTTCGCGCTTGGCTTCCACTGTTTAAAATAGTTAAGGAACATTGTCGCTACCTGAATCATGATAAGAGCGGCGGGGATACCTTTTCCCGCAACGTCACACTTGATAATCGCGTAGTAGCGTCCGTCCAAATCCCTGTAATCAAAGTAGTCGCCGGATACGCCCTTTGCGCCTTCGTAGTAACCAAAGAAATTTAAGTTCGGCGTATTTTTTAAACCGCTGCTTTGTTTGTTTCCGTCGTTATCAACATCAAGCGGAATAAATTTTTTCTGTATTTCCTTACCGATGCTCAAGTCGGACGCAGCCATTGCAGCTTTTACAAGACCGTGGGTCATGTCGTTTATTGTATTGCCAAGCGTCGCGATTTCGTCTTTGGATTTTATTTCTATTTCTACGCCGGCAAGTTTTGTTTTGTCGTCTGTATCGCGGATCATTTCGATATGATGCACCAGTCTTCTTATAGGTCTTATCATAAGGGAGGAGAAAGTGAACGCGCCCACAGTTCCGATAAGCAATACAATAAAGGCGACAATGCCGATTGTCGTTAGAACGGTTATCTGTCCTCTTTGAATAGCGGCGGCAATCGTGTCAAGCGATACTTCCAGCCTTATTAAGCCGCGGAAGAAATTATCATCAGCGTTTGAACGGTACAGAATCGGTTTAAAGAAAATAAATACTCTTTCGCCTGATAATTTGTCAGTTGAGAATTTTGGATACGAACCCAGTTCTCCAATCTCTGAAAGTATTTCGCTTAATTTTACTTCCTGCGCGTTAATTGTTACCTGAATGTCGTTTCGTCTGCGTTCTCCTTCTGCGCTTGTGTCAAGGGCGAGCCTAATACCTTCCTGATAAAGGTCTCTGATACTCTTGGATAAATCCCCTGCCGCTTCCTTTGCTTTGTCATTGAGCTCTTTAGAAATTTCTTCATAGAGCGGAGTAAGTTGATCTGTAAGCCTTGATGTTCCGCGGCGTAATTCGCTTGTGTCAATCTTTGATTCTAAATACGGATCGTTAGACGCCCAAACATGATCTGTGTATATCGAGTTAATGCCGTAACCTGTAATTGTTATATAGTCCGCTTCGGGCAGTGCAGAGGACTGAGTGGGGAGGTACATTAATTCCAAAACGCCGCGCTCGCCTCTGGATTGAATTGCCGTTGGCAAATATGTTCTAGTGCTGGAAGCAATTCCTTCGAGTAATACCTTGGATCTGTCAAGCAAGCTCGCGAGCAATGTTTGCTGCTGTGTGCTGGTCATCAAGATATACATAGGCATAGAGATCATTATTATTACAAGGAGAACGAGTCCAATGGTAAACGACGCGAGCTTCCTGCGTAATCCGCTTCCTCTCCTTTGTATTTTTACAACTTTCTGTTTCTTTTCCATAGGCATAAAATCTCCTGTAATGATCGCAAGCGCTTCCTGCTTAACTATCGCGCCTTCTGTAATAACCGCGCTTATTCCCCTGATGGTTGCCAGTATTCCAAGCGCGCAAAAAATAAATAACATCGCGTAAAGAGCGAGAATCGGATTAAAAGTAAATCTTCCATGTCTTTGAATTGTCCATGACGGTTTCCATTCGTTTGTGTAATCTCCGAATTTAACAGTTCCGGATCTTCCGACAGGAATTGTTGAGTTTGCCTGAGACCATCCTCTCGCGGAATGGTTTACTCTTAATCTATAATTGCCCTCTTCTATATTTTCAAAAACAATGCCTCTTATTTCTCTGTCAGAGACAATATTGAATCTTCCTGTTGTTTGGGCGGGTTGTCCTTCCTGTTCCAGAGCTACCGATACTACCTGCCCGCTTGTCGCGAAGCCGCGTCCTGTCAATCTGATAGAAAGCACGCCTTGTTCATCTTGCTGCGCGTCAACATAAGTAATGCTTGTATATGGAATAAATTTATTAGTTCTTAAAGTTATATGAGCCGGGTACCCGATATTTCCGGCGCTGTCTATGGCTGATACGGTAAACGCCCATAAGCCGTTATCCTGATTATCATATCTTGTTGATGTTGCCGCTCCCATAATATTTGAAGGCGGTTCGTTAATTGTCTCGAACTCATTGCTTCCCAAAAACTGGAGGTTCCATGTATAACCTACCGCGTAAGGATCTGTCGATGGTTCCCAGGACATGCTGAATGAATTGGAAAGAAGGTAACCGTATTCATCAATATCCGGCGGATTTATTCTAAGCTGCGGAGGAGGAGTTCCCTTTTTATAATATGCAATCTGCGAAGGGATCGACCAGTTTCCGGCGTTGTCCTGAGCGCGCACGCTAAAGTACCACAAGCCGTCACTGCTTGCAAAAAGTTCCTGATTAAGATTCGAAGTGTTTCCTATGTTATAGATCATTACGTCTGCGGGCGGAACAACATTTTTATCCTGGCTCCATGTCCACGAAAATCCGCTTATACTGGAAGTGTCAGGAGGAATATTCCATGTAACCCTCGCCCGTTCCGCTCTGCTTGCGCTTGAAGGATTAAAGTTGACGGCTGTTATCCTCGGGTTTGATACAGAGTGATCTGGCGAAAGCACGTAAATACGTCCTGTGTCGCGCGTCGTTGTCTGCCAGAAAATATAAGCGCCGTCTTTGCTGATAACAGGTTTCGCGAATGAAGCGTCCATACCAGCGGCTGACAATATATGGTTTTCCCAATTGATGTCGCCGTGTTTTGCGAGAACTATTCTATTGATACCGGTACGATTGTCAAACCAAACAACAGCAGGCGTATTGCCATTTGAAAAACCAATTGGGAACTGGCAGTATGCGTCCTGATTGTTAACGCGTTCAACGCGCCCAACTACATTTCCGTTTTGATTAATAATGGCGCTGTAAATTTGAGGAGACAAACTGGAAAAGCGTCTTTCCCAAACAAGCAGTAAATTTTCTCCATGCTGCGTTAAATGCGGGCGCTGGTTGTCAAAGCTGTTTGCCGGAGCCTGAGTCTGCATTACAGGGTCGTTGAATGTTGTAAAACGCCTTGCCTGCGACCACGATTTTCCGCCGTCGTCGCTTGTTTTAAAGAAGAGCTGGAATGTTGATAATGATTCCGCGCCCATCATAAGGGACTGGAAGAATACTATATCTCTTTTTCCTATGCTCGAATGAGCCGGCAGGAAGTTTAAAGCAAGGGTGCTTTCTGTTGTAAAAAATTCAAAGGGCGACCAGGTAACAGCGTCGTCCGACCTTGAATAATAGATGGACATCGACTGGGTGCGTCCTCTTGTTACAAAGAGAAGGTAACCTCCGTCCGCGCGGACATAGATGCGGGGAGCTACCGAATTATCCGCGCCAAGGTCTACAATTTGTTTTTTAAATGTCTGTCCCCTGTCCTCGGAAATTAATATTTCCATCTGGGCACTTCCAGCGGCGGCGGCTATTATTATCTTTCCCTTGTTATCTATTACCATACTAAGTATGGAAGGTTCAGTGCCCAGGAATGTGAATGGTCCCGCTATTACGCCCTTTGTTTCCCATTCATTGCCGTTTACTTTTACCGCAACGTTTATATTAATTGAACCGCCTGCCGACGCCGCGGAGGTGCCTGCGTTTAGCGTTACTTCCTGCCAGGCAATAGCGGAAAAATTATCTGAGTGCGCGCTGACAGGGAATTTTCCCTGACGCGTAGAAAAAAGTTCCGGTTCTTCCCAATAGAAATCATCGGCAAAAAGAACAGATACAGAAAAAATCGAGAACAGTATTAATAGTAAAAATTTATATATTCGTATCATAATAATGAGTTTATCCTTTGCTGCAAGGCGACAAGTTTTGGCACGGCTCTGTTACGCGGATTGCCCATCAATCTTTCTACAAGGGCGAAGGCGACAAGATTGTTGCCTGCCTGTAACTCGCGCATTGCCTGCTGGTAAGTTGCTTCATCCGCGCTTGATAAAACGTTACTGCTCGGCTGGTTCCCTCTGCTGTTTATCATGTCTCTTACGCGGGGCGCTTCTATGTTTTGCGGATTTAATCTGATGGCTTCGTCTAATTGTCTGATGGCAACATTGAACTGTTCGGTCTGGTTGCCGTCGAGAATTCTTCTTGCGGCTGCGGTAAGCTCATTCGATCTTGCGAGGTCTGCCGGGTTTGGAGGAGGCGGACGAATACCTATATCAATTTCCGCTTGCGTAATAATGGCTCTTATGCCAGGATAACTTGGATTAATTTCCGCGAGGTTCTGAAGTTCAGCAAATGATTCCAAAGAACGCTGTCTGGTTCCGGCAATAGCGTTTCTTAAACGCTGTTCAAAAGCTGCGTTAAACGCTCTTGGATCCTGGAATTGTTCTATTCTTAAATCGAGAATACCTGCTTCCTGATTTATGGGGAACATTAATCTTACTTCCATTGTTAAGCGCTTTGCTTCGTCGAACTTGGCAATACCCTGAGGACGCTGACCTGCGTTTATCAATCTGACGCCTTCTTCATAATTTCTTCTGGCTTGATTTAACAATTGGCTCATCTCAGGATACAGAGGAGCTGTTGGAGGAATTATTCGCGCTGATGTTCCCTGCAAGGCTGTGCGCACAAGACCCTGCCAATATATAATTTCTTCGTTTGGTTCTGTATTTGTAATTCTCCATCTGGTCGCGGCTCTTACAAGTCTTGTTTCTGCCTGCTGGAAATTTCCGGAAAAATAAGATGAGCGCGCTTCGTTTACAAGACCGCGGACTTCTGCAAGTATAGCTTCGCTTTCCGAAACTGAAATTGCCTGTCCCAAACTGACCAGTTGAGTGTCGCGCATTTGCCGCAGGGAAGCCGATTCCTGGATAGCGAGAGATTCGTTAAATCTTCTGTCGGCTGTTTCGATTCTTTCACGCGCTCTGTCAAAATCCTGTCTTTGATACGCGGCTCTTGCTTCGCTTAAAAGTCTTTCGCCGTCTGCTCTGAGCGCCTGCGCTTGTGAAGATCTGCTGCGGGCGTTGTCGGCTAAGGCTGTGCATTGAGCGTGTAAATCATTGAGCTCATCCACAGTTGTTTTAAGACTTGCCTTTAGTTTATCGGTTTCCTCGTTGTCGGCGCCTTTTTGCACACTTACATTTATTCCAAGACCTGTGTTCCCGGTCTGTAAATCTCTGTTTAATTCCGAAAGAAGAGCTGTTAATTCCTGTAATGCCTCGGTGGGGTAGTAGTAGTTAACAACTATTCCTTCAGAGATTGTGCGCCTTTCACCTGTAAGGAAACCTCTACCTTTTTCCAAATTTGTTTTTCTGTCCGGAATGACAGAAGAAAGACTCCTTTGAGCGATAGTAAAATATCTCTGGGCCGATAGATGTTCTTCGGCTATATATGTGTTGTTTAAGGTTTCTATAGCTTCTACAGCTTTAGGAATATGAGCGGCAGCATGAAATTTATTTATATCTGCGTTAATTTGGCTGACCCTTGTAATTATTTCATTAAGCTGACGCTGCGCGGAAGTAATATTGTTCCTTGTTTGAAACTCGTTTGTTAACGCAAGAGAAGAAGCGAGAGTGCCGTTCTGCCATCTTGTAAGAGTAGTGCGATCAAAATTTTGACGGACAGCAATGTTTCCAGCTTGTAAGAGAGAATTATTTGCCTCGATAAGAGATCTGATTTCCAGGAAATTTTCGATATCTTCGTTTAAAACCGTGCTTCCGTAAAGGCTTGTTATTTGCGGTCTTGTTGGATCTGCCAGTTCCCGGCGTTTGCTGAAGTACGGCGGGGATAAATTAATATAATTTTCTGTTCTTGCGAGGGTCGTTGTTACTAAGGCGTAATTTCCCGCTTTAAAAGCAGTAAGGGCGGCTGTGTTTTCTTTTTCTACAAGCTGCGCTATTGTTTTTACAATGTTGCCGATACTGCCGCTCCACTGGGTTTCAAAAGCGCCCAGCATTCCTTCCTGTATTTTTTCTTCGCTTCTGCCGTTAAGCCCGAATAAGAAAAATGAAAGATGGTTACGGTCGACCATATCGGGCTCTCTCGTGCGAATTATGTTTAAATTGCGTTCGAATGTATTTATAGTTGTGTAAAGGTTTTGCTTTAGCGCGATAAATCTGTCCATTGCGGGCGCAAGCCTTGTATAAGTTTCATTTATTCTTGCCATGTCGCCCGCGTTTATATAACGAATCATTTCCGTGGAGATTGTGCTTAGCTGAGCGCTTGCCTGCTGAAAGTTTTGGAGAGTTGTATTAACCCTTTCTGTTTCTCGCCTGACATCGCTTTCTACGCTGCTGCCATAATTCGCCGCGAAAAATTCTTCGCGCATTATTTCCATGCTTTCCGCATAAACCGCAATCGCCGCAACAGCATCGCCCTTATCAAGAAGAGCCCTGCCTCTTGTTAAAATATTTCGCAGCTTGTTTCTGTTTAAGTTAAACAAAGCGATTTCTTTGGTTCTTGATACAAAGTTGACTAAAAGGGGACTGTCATCCCTTTCCAAAGCATGAAGTTTATTTGACAGAGCGATAATTTTTTCGTTGTTTCCGGGATCATCTGTAATGGTTTTTATTAACTCGTCAGCTGTGCGATTAAACTCTTCGCGTATTTTGTATATCTTTCGCAGCCGCTGCTGAGCTTCGTCAAATCTATCCGGGTTACGTCTGGCAAAATCAGTTAAAATTAATGTGGCTTCGTCGTGTTGTTTGTTTTTAATCAGCTCATCCGCGCGGGCAAGGTCGGCGTCCTTCCCTCCCGCGCCGAATATTGGCAAAACCGACACCAGGAAAAATACAGAGAAAAATAATAAAATAGTCAGCTTGTGAGCAAATTTCGCCATTATCATTTCTATATTATATTATCGTAACTTTCCTGATAATCCTTTTGGGGGTATACTGGTTTTTTTAAAAATTCCGATATATATTATAATGGTGCGGCTCAAAATTACAGTTTTTTTAACTGTGTTACTGGTATTTTCTCCTTTTTCCTTCGTATGGGCTGCCGACGGACAGGATGTTTACGGGAATATCAACGATTATTTGAACGATATTTACGGAATTGATAATAATTCAGGCTTAACTACCTTTCCTATACTCAATATCCCAATGGGAGGACGCTCGGAAGGTCTGGCTGGCGCTTTTTCCGCGCTTTCTGATGATATTTCCTTCCTTGAGTTTAATCCGGCAGGGTCTTCTACGCTTAGCAAGACTGAACTTGCCTTTTTTCATAATAATTGGATAGCCGACACAAAGATGGAAGGTGTTGCCTATGCCACCCGCTTTGGGGATTTAGGCATTGCTGCGGGCGCGAAATGGCTTTATACCCCCTTTACCGAGTACAATATGTACGCCGAAAGGGTCTCCGGGGGTTATTATTCAGAAGGAGTGGTGATTTTAAACGCTTCTTACAACTTTTTATCCGGTTATTACTTTTCCGGGCTCTCTTTAGGAATGAATTTAAAGGGCGCTTTCCGTTTAATGCCTGACTATACCGACACTACAGACCAGCAATTGGACGGTTCGATAATCAGCGGTTCCGGCCTTTCCCAGTCCGCTGTAATGGGTATGGCGGATATTGGCATGCTTGTAAGGTTTAATTTCTTAAAAGGGTATTCCTCAAGGGATAAAAACGCGTCCGCCGCGCTTGTAATTCGTAATCTTGGTCCCCCTGTGCTCGATGAGCCCCTGCCGACTGTCGCCACAGCGGCAATTTCCTACAGACCCATTCGCCCTGTCACCCTTGCCTTCGATTTCAATCTTCCGATCAATTTGATAGATACAGACCTTTCAGAAAAACCATACGGCTCTCTCGGGCTTGCTGTTAATGTAACTGATTTTTTATCCATGAGGACAGGCTTAATGGTTAAGCCGGGAAGCGGACGCGTTACTATTGGCAGCGCCGTTAATCTTGATAAAATCGCTCTGGATGTAAATTATACAATGGATTTTCTTACCCAGTTTCAGCCTTTAAACAGAATAAGTCTTGGAGTGCGCTTTGATTTAGGCGATGACGGACGTTCTCAGATACTGGTAAAAATTGATGAATTGTATTTTTTAGGGCTTGAGGCTTATACACAGGGAAATATCGAAGACGCTAGAACATGCTGGGAAGAAGCTCTGCGTATAAATCCTCGGTACGAACCCGCGAAAGAAGGCTTAATTATGCTGGAAGATCGCGAGGTTTTAAATCAGCGTATCGAAGAATTATATAAACTCGATTTTTAAACCGATTTGCTTAATTATTTTTTACGATGAAATACTCTGTAATTTATCTGCGGGAAAATATTATGCCTGCGTTCCAGAGTCGTCAGCCATTCAGTGCTTATATAGTTGCTGCCAAGCGCTTCATAAATTGTTGTAAAGTTGCGAAGCGCGTTCTCCGCCTGGTTACGCGCGTATTCGGTTGAGTCCTGCCTGTGTAAAAGAGCCGGCCAGTCGCATGATTGCGCTAGTAAAATTTCGCGCGCCGCCTGATTCAACGCGCGTTCTTTTAAACCTGTGTCATCGGGGAAACGCTCCGCAAGCTCTGTCATTCTTTCCATCGCGCGGTAGAGATGGCGGTATATCCAGTCGTTGGAAACATCAAGCCACGTTTCGGCGTAACCCTTAACGCCGCTTGATGAAAATTCCGGGGCAAGCGCCTGCAGCGATGAAATATTCTGATTAAAAATATATTCGCTTGGGCAGATAAATTTTAATTCTCTGTAGCCGCTTGCCATGCGGAAAAGACCTTCGATAAATTGAATTCCTTCGTGCCATAGTCTGCCAAAAAAATCCGCGTTACTCGCGTAAAGGCTTAAAGGAGCTTCTTTCATATTTTTTGACGCTTCTTCCAGATGAGCTATTGTATCTTCTAAAAATAATCTTGTGTATTCAATTACTTTGTCGCTTGCTTCCTGCGGATTATAAACCGCGTTTTTACGCGACATGTATTTATATCCTGTTTTGCTTCTTCCGCCTTCCGCGTTCAGGAACTGGCTTATAACATCAGGCGGTAGCTCATAACCCGCGTCGCAGTTATTGTTACGGTACGATTCATCAGAAGAAATTTTTTCAATTTCGCGTACGGCGAATAAATCTCTCGCTAGAATAAAAGTTCCTTCCGGTGTTTTTACAGGATAAAAACATCCTTTCTCCGGCATCGGCTTCCCGAATAAGAGCCCGTGGCTTTCGATAATTGTGTATGTGTAATTATAAGCCCTTAGATATGGTTCTATCGCCGGAGTCCAGCCAAGATTGGGAAGCCAAAACCCCTGAGGGTTTCCAAAATTTCTTCTGTAGCCCGCGATTGGAGTTTCCATTTGCGCCTGCAGGGATTCCGCGTTATGGCTGAGAAATGGAAGGAAGGCATGAGTCGCGCAGCTTCCTAAAATTTCAATTTTGCCTTTGCGTCTGTAAAAATCAAAAGCCTTTAAAAGATTTTGTTCGTATTGTTCTGTGTACGCGATTCTTCTATCGACAATTCTGTTGTAATAAATTTGAGCAAGTTTATTTAAATCAGGGTCATTTGCGGTACGTTCAATTTCCTGTCTGCCGAATTCTATCTGCTTGTCAACATAGGCTAAATATTTTTTTTGCAAGAGCTCGTCGCTCAGCATATGAAACAGAATCGGAGAAATAGCGAGCCCTAAGCGGAAATGAATATGATCGGTTTCCAGTCTATGAAGCGATTCTAAAAGCGGAAGAAGTGTTTCCGAAATATATTCAAAGAACCGGACTTCTTCACCGGCATGAGAAAGCTCGTTGTCTTTACTGTATTCTCTTACGAGCGGCAGATGAGCTTCTAACACAAGAGAGATTGCGTAACGGTATTCCATATTTACTGCCTCTTAATCCTTGCCTGACGATCAATATTTTTTGTTATTGATAAATCCTGTATGCCTGATAAACGTATCAAAGGATTTTGGCTCATCTCTGTGATCTTTTCGTTATTGCTAAGTTTTGGAAGAGTAAAAACTTGAGAATCCGCGATATGATACTCAGAATCTCCGCGAATAGCGCCAAGCTTAACAATGTAAGAGCCGCCGTCATGTTCGCTTTCTTCCGGAAAGCCCAAATATCTGGCGTTGTCATCGATGCCGACAGATACGTCAAAGGAACTGCCGCCTTCCAATTTTGTTACCCTAAGGCAATAACCCTTAAAGTCAGCCGCTTTTTCATGCAGCTCTCTGTCCTGTCCTTTTACTTCCCAAAAAACAAAAACCCAAAGTGGATCCCTTATGATTACTTCTACAAACGAGATATTATATTGTTTAGGCAATAACGCCGATTCCGAATATGAAGGATTAACCGTAATAGTTTCGGCAGGTTCTTCGTCTTCTTCTTTTAAATTTTCTGCAGCTTCAAGCAGCTCTTCTATGATAAAAATTCTTTCCAGACCCGGAGGAATATCAATGCCATAGGTGTCGGCTAATTTTACAAGCTCATCTGTACTTAAACTTTCCAGCCCCTGGCGGGAAAGGTTTTCGTTGTTGTTTTCCATATTCAGCTAATTTTGAAAAAAATACGCTTTTTAGTCAAGGTTCTCATTAGAAGGATTGAAAAAGCCGTTTAATTTGAGCAGAACTTCCTCAAAATTCAGAGGTTTTCCAACATGAGCGTCCATACCCATTTTCAGGCATTTTTCCACATCTTCCTGGAAAACATTTGCCGTCATCGCGATAATCGGCACTCTTTTTCTCAGGCTTTTTTCTTTTATCTCCGCCGGTAAACTTAAATATAGTTTTTCTTCCAGTTTGCGAATTTGGCGTGTCGCCTCGTAGCCGTCCATTTCGGGCATTTGTACGTCCATTAAAATCGCGTCAAATTTTTCAGGCGTTTCCTTAAAGAGGCGTACTGCTTCCTCCCCGTTAAACGCCTGCTCAATCATCATTTCGCTGGGTTCAAGCAGCGCAATCACAATCTCCCTGTTTATTTCCATGTCTTCTACAAGCAGAATTTTCTTACCCTTAAACAGATCGAGTTTTTCATTTATGTTAAATTTACTATCGTCTGTATTCACTTCTTCTTCGCTGTCTTCTTTTGCCTGCTTCATTTGTATTGTAAAATTAAAAGTAGCGCCTTTTCCCAGCTCGGAATTTATCCAGATCTTTCCGCCCATCTTTTCGACGATTGTTTTAGAAATGGTAAGCCCAAGACCTGTGCCGCCGAATTTTCTAACCGTGCTGGACTCCGCCTGTTGAAACGACTGGAAAAGACGTGATTGCTGTTCATTGCTTATGCCAATTCCTGTATCTGTTATCGCTATTTGTATTGTGCAAACGTCGTCTTTTTCTCCCATAAAACTCGCGTTAAGGCTTACAGAACCATTGTCCGGCGTAAATTTAACCGCGTTGCTTAAAAGATTTGTAATAACCTGCGCTAACCTTTGGTCATCACCTAAAAGAAATTTTGGAATAGACTGGTCGATAAACGAATTGAATACTTGATGTTTTTCGTCGATACGGAAACTGACAACATCTACAACGCGTTTAATTAGTTTTTCAAAATTAAACTGACAGAAAACAAGCTCGAATTTATCAGCTTCGATTTTTGACATATCCAGAACATCGTTAATTACGCCAAGCAGGTGATTCGAAGCGTCTTCGATTTTTTCAAAGCAATAATCTTTTTTTGGCATTTCGGAAGCGGATTTGCCAATTGCCGTCATTCCGACAATCGCGTTTATAGGCGTGCGAATTTCATGGCTCATGTTCGCGAGAAAAACTGATTTAGCGCGGTTTGCCGCCTGCGCGCCTTCGAGCGCGTGTTCAAGTTCAAGCTGTGAATTGTGAAGTTCCAGCGTGCGCTCTTTTACAAGTTTTTCCATGTACAAACCTTCGTGTTTTGTTTTCTGAAAAGATATTAAAAGTAAAATGAACACGAGCGCGATTAAAGCCGCCACGCTTATAAGCCACGGGATCTGCGCCTGCGCTACCTTAACTCGGTAGTCATAAGTTTTTCGCATCCATTGCCCCGATATTTCTTTTAGATCAATCAGGAGCAGAGTTTTGTTAATAATGGAGCAGAGTATTTCGTTGTCTTTACTAAAGCCAAATGCCGAACTAACAGGATAATCAAAAGTAACATTCGCTTTAAAACCGACATGCTCATAATAATTTGTATACATAAGAAGCCTGGTTAAAGTTGACATGAGCATATCAATTTCGCCGTTATTAAGCGCCTTGAACGCGTCGCTTGATTCTGAATATTCGGTTAAATGTTTATGGTTTGGAAACCATCTGTGAAAGGCATCCGCCTGCGTGGTGTTTTTTGTTAAACCGATTTTCATGTGTTGAATTTCATTTATCCTGATGTTGCGGAATTCCGCCTTTGAAAGGAGAGCGTAATAATCTGTCATAAATAAAGAGTCTGCCCACAGGAATTTTCCTTCCCGTTCAGGTGTGCGAAGCAGTTCTGTAACCATGGATGCTTCTCCGTTCTGGAGCATATTATATAAAACAATCCATCCGTCATCTGTATTATTAATGATATTAAATTTTATTCCTGAGAATTTTTCTATTTCTTTTATAACGTCGATAGAAATCCCCTGCCATTCCTTCCGGTATTTATCATAAAAACTAAGAGGATAATTATCGTATTCAGCGACAATATTAATTATGGGGTTTTCTTTTAAAAAAATTTTTTCCTCTTCTGTAAGATGCGATCGCAGTTTATGAACCATATATTCATGATGCCCGATATTATAAATCTCTGTTAAATAATAAATCACGTTATCTTCCAGCGCTTTTTGAACAACAGAAATAATCGGCGCTAACTCGCTTTTTTGTGTAGTCAGCGAGACAGGTCCGTAAATAACCGGAAAAACGCTGTGTGTTATAATATCGGAATGGAAATCAAAAAACGCTTCCACGCCGTCGCAAAAAAAAGCGTCTATTTCATTGTTCCTTAACAGGCTGTATGCTTCCTCGGAGCTGTCTACGGCAACCACCTCAAATTCTTCTTCTGTGTTCCTTGTTACGTCACCAATATTTGTTGAGCCTCTTAAAAACGCGTACTTCGGAGTACGAATATTAGCAATTTCACGCAGGCTCGCGCTTCCTGTTATTTTGTAATATTTTATTTCACGTTCGGCGATGGCATCTGTCATTAAATAAATCTCTCGGCGCTCGTCAGACTCTGTTAAATCGCCTGTAAAATCAATCTCGCCTGATTCCAAGCCGTTTATTAGATCACTCCATGTGTAAAATTTTGGATGAAAGGGAATATCAAATAGAAGAGTCAGCCAGTTACAGAAGAGAGTTGTAAATCCCCGGATTTCGTTGTACTCGTTGTAGAAAGATTCCGTTGATGTATACGCTCCGTAATTAAAGGAAATTCTTTGTTTTTGTAAAGCTTCTATCTGCGCTATTTCTTCCCAAGTTACTCCCGGAATTCTGCGAAATGAGGTATACGGAGATGCCGGCATTGTTATTAAGTTATCTGTCGGAACGTCTGAATCAAAACAAGCTGAGAACATCAATATAAAAAGAACAAAGGCAATTGCCTGTCCAAGTTTCTTCATTAACACGTCCTTATGTATTTTATACTAATTATGCATATTTGTGGAAGTATTCGGGCAGCGGAGCGCTTACATCAATGTTAAATTCGTCTTTTATGATAATCCGGCTGGCGTGGAGAAGCATGCGCTTTAACCCCCCTTCTTTTTTGAGTTTTTTATTTAATGAAAAGTCGCCGTATTTATCGTCGCCAAGGATGGGGTTCCCCTTCATCGCGAGGTGGCGGCGGATTTGATGCATCCTGCCCGTGCCGAGTTCCAGTTCAAGGACGGCAAATTCCCCGCCCGGCTCCAAAACACCTGTCTTAATCACTTTATATTTAGTTTTTGATTTTTTTAAGTTTCCTCGTATTTTTAAATCATCACTGATTACACCTTCTCTTTTCTCAAGAAGCTCTGAGCCCTTCCCGATAGAGCAGACGGCAGTATAGATTTTAACAATTCTTCTGTCAGAACTAAAAATCCGCGAAAAACGCGCAGCAGCCTCGCTTCCTTTTGCCGCAAGTATGACCCCGGAAGTGTCCTTGTCGAGCCTGTGGACAAGCAGGGCAGGTTTTATGAGCTTATCCAAGGAGTTTTTCACCCCCTCGCCGCCCTGTACGGCAAGCCCGGCAGGTTTATTAATAATTAAAGAAAATTCATCTTCATAGAGAATTTCTATGTTTTTCACTCCGATAATTATAGCATGAAGAAGTTATTTGTTCTGCTTTTCATTATTCCGGTTTTTGTCTTCGCGGAGCCCCTGCATTCGCCTACATGGGGCTTTTGTATAGACCTCCCCGAAGGTTATAACTATGTTGACGGAGACGCGAAAGACCGCTTTTCCTTTGCCGGTCCCGAAGGGCTCATGTTTGAGATTATAGTCTACAAAGACAGATATAATTCCATGCTGGAACTGGCTAACGACGTGAATAAGACCGTTGCTAATAAAGGCGAAGTAGACCTTTTCCAGTACCGTGACAAGCAGGCTGTAATGATTAGATTAATTTTCGGCGAGCAGGAGGGCTGGGCTCTCGGTATCGAACTTGATAATATCAGTAATCCCGCGGGACAGCGCCCGATTTTGCTTGCCCTTGCCTATGGTCCCGCCAGCAAAAAACAACTTGATATGTTTAATACCTCGGCTCTGGATTCTATCGCTCCTTCCTATGCGGATCGATATTATCCGGGTCCGATAACGGAATACTGTTTCCCCCGGGGAGAGGCAAAGAAAAAAAATCTCGCGATAAATGGACTGAGCGCCATGATCTATGAAAATGACGCTAAGGCTTCCCAGGATTTAATTGAGCGTGAATTTAAAATAATGGAAGCCTATCTTAACACAGACATGCTTCAGGCTTCCTGCATACGCTATTACAGGTTTGTTTTCCGCGATTCTTGCGACAGGGTTGCAGACGCTGCTTCTGTTATCGCTCGTCATCTTGGCGTTGATTCGGTAAAAACCGACGCTCAAAAAATGGAATTCGCGCAGAAGGTACTCAGTTTTACGCAAGGATTTAGATATGAGCGTGATTTAAAAGGCAGTGATTTTATCAATCTTGTAAGCGCGGTAACAGAAGGCAAGGGTGACTGCGACAGCCGCGCCATGCTTTTCGCGATGGTTCTAGCTCATGCTGATATTAAAAGCGGCATAATGCTTTCTCATCATTACAGTCATGCCATGGGTCTTGCCGATATTCCCGGAGCCGGCGCGCGCTTTGACTCGCATCAAACAAAATGGCTCGTTGCCGAAACCACAGCAAAAATCAATATTGGTTTAATTGACCAGCAGCAGAGCAACCCGAATTACTGGTTTGCGATATTGTTTGAGTAGTTGAGCTTGTTCCAAAACTCGGTTTGTTTTATAACAAGCTTAGTTAACCATTTGTCAGCAATTCGTAAACTTCCTGTTCTGTCTGCGCTTTTAAAAGAGAGTCCCGCAGTTCCTGATTTTTTAAACGCGTGCTGAACCAGGAAAGCGTTTGTAAATAATAGGCGTGCTGGTTGTGGGCGGCGGCAATCATAAAAACAAGGCGCACAGGCTCATCATCCAAGGGGTGAAAATCGACAATGTTTGTGCGGCTGATGCCTACGGACACGACAAGGTCTGTAACCGATGAAAGGCGTACATGCGGGATGGCTATTCCGCAGCCGATTGCCGTACTCATCAATTCTTCGCGTTTAAGAATTTCTGTGGAAAGTTCCTGTCTGTTTTTTATCTGGGGAGCGGCAGCGAGATTATCGGCAAGTGCAAGAAGCGTGTCCCTCTTGCTTGAATGATTTAAAAAAAGCACACGATGAACAGACATGATGGCTTCCGCGTTTACGGGGGTTATCTGAGGATTCAAACTGGTTGATACAAGCTTATCATTAACCCATTTGTCTATTTCTGATTTTTTAAAACGCCAGGCGGTTCTGATTTTACCTGCCGGGATTTCCCCTTTTTGGGCACAATCGTAGATTGTGCGTTCCGAAACCCTGAGGTATTTCGCAACCTCTTCAAGGGTAAGTATATCATCATCTGCCATGTGCTAATTATCGCACTGTTTAGCAACAAATGTCAACATATTCTAACCAATGGTAGCTGTTTACATAGCTGCTACTTTCTCAGCTCATGCAGGGAATCTAGAGGTAAAAGCTCTCCAACTGTGGTATCAATTGTCTTTCCGCCGCTTCCAGCGAAGCGAACAGGTGCTTCCGGTCCCATGAACTCACCCATAACCTGACGGCAGGCGCCGCAGGGACCGACAGGTTCAACAGAGTCGGGCGTGGAGATAGCAAGCGCGTTGAATTTTAAAAATCCTCTGCCGACAGCCGAGCAAATGGTGTTTCTCTCGGCGCAGACAGTCAGGCCATAGGAGCGGTTTTCTACATTAACGCCCGTTACAATTGTGCCGTCTTCGCAAAGCAGAGCCGCTCCAACTCTGAAATGTGAATAGGGCGCGTACGCTTTTAATGCGGCGGTTTGCGCTTCCTTAAACAATGAATCCATTTTATTTTTATCAATCATACTTGCCTCCATCTGTTAATTTATTATATAATAATCTGAATTGTCAGGGGAGGAGTAGTGGCTCAAAAAAAAAGACGATTAAAAGTCGTAATCATTATATTGATTTTTGTCGTTTATTTTTTTATTGCTGCGCGCCCGGTTCCAAAAGAAACGGTGCTTGCTTCCCAGTGGATAAGTTCTCTACCCGTCAGTTCTTTTTTTAGTAATGCGGAAGCCGACGCCGCTCCTCAGGTTTTATCAGGGCAGCTTGTTCCTTTTACGCTTGCAAACAGATTTGGATATGTCGATTCTCTTGGTCAATTCGCTATAGAAAAACCAAAGACTTCTGATATTTACCTTAGCAAAAATATGTGGACTGAATACAGCGCCGAACCCGAAAGAATAATAATTAATAATATTGTCCATGAAACTCAAACACTTATAAATAACGCAAGAGGATACCCCATTCTTCTGGATAACAGAATTTTTATTTTAGGCAGCGAGCAAAATTCGTTATCTGAATACGATGCCGCCGGAAATTTAAAATGGATTTATGAATTCGGCGCTCCGCTTACTGCAATTGACGCAGCCTCCGGGCTTGTTTTAACAGGTTCACTTGACGGAGTTGTGGAACTTTTTAATTCCGATGGAGAGCGTATTTTTTATTTTGAACCAACCGGTTCGCGTTTTTCTGTTATACTTGGCTGCGCTATTTCCCGTAACGGTTCGTACATCGGCATTATATGCGGAATTGATCAGCAAAGATTCCTGTTATTTGAAAGATTTGGCGTTTCAGGCGGCGAATACAGAATTGTTTACCATGAATTTCTGGAAATAGGATTCAGGCGGCCTGTGCGTATTTTATTTTTGGATGAAGACCGCCGGGTTGTTTTTGAACGCGAAAACGGAATTGGCTGTTACAGCATTAAATCCAAAAGCATAAAAACCAGAAGCAGCATTTTTATTCCGCTGGAAGGTGAAATAACCGCTATTGATGAACTGGGTGATAATAACTTTTTCTTTCTTGTAACATCCAGTCCCTTTAATAATCAGGATAAAAAACTTATTGGCATAAAATTTCCGCCGGATAGATTATTCGGGCTTGCGAGGAACGCTCCAAAAGACGCTGTTTTTATGAAAGCGCCTTTTAAAAGCGATGATGCTTTTCTTTACAGAAGCAGATCCGGCGCTTCGGCTGAAAGTTCAATTATCGCGGGCGGCGGAACCGTGTTAATTTCCTTTAACCTGGAGGAAAAATGAAATGAAAAAATATATTATGCGCGTAACGGCGGTTATTTTTATTATTATTGTGTCAATAGCAAGTTCCGCAGCCATGAGCTGGCCTTCCGAAGACGCGTCCTTGCTTCGCAATTTCGGCGCGAATGACAGAGGCTTTCCTGTTTTGGGAATGGTTTTTGGCGGAGGAACAGAAGTGCTTGCCGCCGAAACAGGAGAAGTAATTTTTTCGCGCAAAAAAAATGATCCGGCTTCCAGGCTTCCTTCTCCGCTTGGCGCGTGGACAGCGGTAGATCACAGCGATGGATTAATAAGCATATACAGCCGTTATGCCGAAACTACCACAGGTTCCCATGTAGAAAAGCAGCGTCCCATCGCTGTGTGCGGCACTTCCGGATGGTCAAACCGCGAAGGTTTTTATTTTATGCTTTTTGACAGACGCGACAGACGCTGGATAAATCCCGCGATGATCATTACTCCTGTACAGGAAACAAGGGCGCCGCAAATATTTTCTGTCGATTTAGTAAATGCTCAGGGGCAGATAATGCAATCACGCAATTTAAACCAAGGTCGTTATACAGTAATTGTAAACGCCGCTGGCGGAACGCGAGTGAGTGGAGGCATTCCTTCCATACCTTACGCGCCTCAAAGAATTGTATGTTCTGTTAACGGCGCTGAAGTAGGCGCGCTTAATTTTGAAGCAATTTCAGCAAGAGACGGCGTTTCGCTTGTTTTCCGCAATGGGCTTGTTTCGGCAAAGCAAATCTATTATCATTATCCGGCATATGAAGCGGCTGAAGTCTTTCTGACCCGCGGACAGGTAACTTTGGAAGTAATCGTGCAGGATATAACCGGAACTTCACGTAACGTAGTAAACCGCCTTACAGTTAATTAATGAAAACTTTTTCAATGCCGGCAGCCTCCGAGAAAGGCGACATTGTGCCATGCGCGCTTTGCGGATCAGAAAATAATTTTACACATGCGCTTGAGTGCGAAGGGTTTTCTTTTGTAAGATGTAAAAAGTGCGGTCTTGTTCAGAGGAATCCAAGGTTAAACAAAGAAGAAATAATTTCGCGTTACAGCAGCAAATACGGCAAGGATTACCTTTCTTACGAATTGGCTAACGAAGAAGCCTTCCTTAAACTTCAGCAGCTTGCGTTAAAAGACGCGGGCTTTTCGCGCTTAGAAAAAAAATTATTTAACTTGCAAAACAGGCAGGATCAAAAACCGTCGCTTATAGATATTGGCTGTGCCACTGGAGCGCTAATAAATTATCTGAGGGAAAAAAAGTGGCAGGTGACGGGAGTGGAAATTTCGCCATGCGCCGAATATGCTCGTAATGAAAGAGGATTGGATGTGCGTTCCATTCCTTTAGAAGAAAATAATTTCCCGGATTCTCATTTTGACGTTCTTCTTGCTTCCCATCTAATAGAACACTTGAATGATCCTATGTCATTTTTAAAAGAAACTTACAGGGTATTAAAGCAAAATGGACATGCTTTTATTACTACGCCGAATATTAATGGGTTCCAAGCGCGTCTTTTTAAGGGACGCTGGAGGTCTGCGATATTTGATCATCTCTATTTATTTTCCGACCGTACATTAATAAAAATGCTGAAGATAACCGGATTTAAAATAAAGAGTATACATACATGGGGAGGGCTTGCCGCGGGCACTGTCTCGCCATGGTTAAAAAAAATAATAGATTTTCTTGCTAAACGCTTTAAATGCGGCGACGTGATGATTGTAAACGCAGTGAAGGAATAACAAACTGTGTATTCTCGTGCAAAAGTGTCCGCGCGGGCAGCGTAATATCTCCCTCTGCTAAAGGAATTATTTTTATTTTTGCCGCTATGCCGCCTGCTCTTTCTTCGGCGGATAGTTCAAGAGAAGTTAAAATTACACCCTGAGGAACGGACGGCATAAAAAACGCAGGACCAGGCTGCCGCGAATACCATGCTCTGGCGCGAAGCGTTAATGTTATCTGCTCACCTGTTTTTATACGCCCTTGCGGTGGCATTCCTTCCCAATACATTGTAATACTGGTTAATTCATTTTCTTGCGCATCATCTTCTATAACAAACCCCGGCGATAAAAGAGGGTAGTTCTGCGCGTGAATGAATGGCGTTAGAAAGAGAAAAAACGCCGCTGCTGCCGCCGCTTTCGCTGCCATTTTTACTTTTACTCTATTCATATTAATAATCCGATCCTGTATATGTTTCTTCCGGTGCCCATTCGCGGCTTTTCCATACCTTTTGTTCTTCCTGTTTTAAAAAATTAAAAAGTATCTCTCTTTGTTCTTCCTGCGCTTCAGATCTGTTTTCTGTTTTTGTTTCAATAGAAATTGATAATAGACTTAACTCTAAATTTCTTTTAGCGTCTATTCTGCCGGGAGCTGCTCTTAAAGCTTCTTTAAAAGAATTTACCGCCGCCTCATAATCGCCTTCTTCAAAAAGTATAATTCCCGAATTGTAGTTGTTTCTGTATCGAAGTTCCCTGTGTTCTGTGTCAGAATATTTTTCCAGTTTTTTTTGAGAATCTTTGTAACGTTCTAAAGCCGCGTTTCCTTCGTCAAGAAGATAAAAAGTAAGCCCGAGCCCATACTCGGCATAAGGAGAGGCGTCTTCATGTTTTTGCGCTTCAAGGTATTTCATTAGCGCCTCATCATAACGCGCGCGTGAGTTTAAATAGTTTGCTTCCATTAAAAGAAGTTTTCCTTCAGAACACGACGAAAACATCATTAAAACAAGCGAAGCAAGAATTGCCGCTTTTTTAATAATACCAAATTGCCGCGTCACAAATTTTGACGCCGCGTAGGAAATCAACGCCAGTATTATAAAAAGAGAGCGGCGTTGTTTAGGCACTTTCCTGTTGTTTTTCATTTCCATTTCATGCGAAAGAGACATAAGATGAGAAGAAAGCTCAGAAGCCGCGTCATTTTTGCTGCCGTCGATATAAATACCATCTGTTTTTTCGGCGGCATATCGCATAACAGCAGTGTCTCTGCGGCTAATCTCGAACTCTGCGTCAGACGTATTTTGAATTTGTATATGCCTGCCCTCATCGCTGCCAAGAGCGACGGTATTTATAATTATGCCTTCTTTTACACAGCGATTAACCGCGTTTCTTAATATGCCGGAATGAGATTCACCGTCAGAAATAAGAACAATTACTTTTCGCGCGGGAGACGCGCTCTGAAAAGCGTCAGCGGCAGCTTCAAGGAGGGCTTCAAGATTAGTGCTTCTTCCCGTCATGCTTGAGCCGTCTATCGATTCTAGAAAGACAAGCGCTGCTTCGCTGTCGTAGGTTAAAGGAACGGCAAGGTAGCCCTTGCCCCGCCCGATTGCAGTGGCGTAACGCGCTCCGGGAACAGAGCTAATGCAATCCCTCGCGATTAAAAGTCCGCGCTCAAGACGCGTCTGGCTTACAGGCATTGCGACAGATATTTCCTGCGCGTCACTTATATCCATGCTTCGGGAGACATCAATCGCGAAGACCGCGTCGAGCCCGCGCCTGTATTCAGACGCAACGTATCCCAAGCCCCACTTAGGACCAATGAGCGCGATTACGGCAAAGATTATAAACAAAGCAAATAATAAATTAGAAGTTAATAATTTCCTTTTTAAGGTATTTTCTAATATCATATTAATGCCCTCAATATAAATCTTCTTATTACATTTGCGGTTAAAATAAAAATGACAGCGGCAAGCAGAATTTGGAAAGAGATAGGACTTCTCCTGTTTATAACTCTGCTTCTTTGTATTGTTATTTCAGAGTCATCTAATTGCGAAAACGCCGCAGTAAAAGCCTCAGCACTGGGCGCGGCGATGAATGTGCCGTTTCCAGAAGCTCCAAGGCGCCTAAGGCTTTCGATATCGTAGCGCGAATCAAAAATTCCTGTGCGCCTTATTCTTGTATAAGGATCCGTGTAATCAATAGGCACTTCGCCCGCCGAACCAAGAGCGATAACCCAAAACGAGATCGGAAG
>Ga0209755_10002795_pt1 | contig 23048 bp, 19 predicted proteins | sample TergutCo191P1_FD_187301 | JGI IMG/M metagenome (GOLD analysis project Ga0209755, IMG submission 187301) | Cornitermes sp. P1 segment gut microbial communities from Petit-Saut dam, French Guiana - Co191P1 (SPAdes) (version 2) | ecosystem: Host-associated > Arthropoda: Insects > Digestive system... | reverse complement strand
GAACTACCAATGCTCGTTACGCTGTCAGGTATAATTACTGTTTTTAAGTGCGTAGTAAAATTACTTGCCGTAAGAGAAGGGTTATAATACCACGTTATTAACGAACTTATACAACCAGAGAACGCCCCCCTACCGACACTCATCACACTGTTTGGTATCGTAATACTCGTTAAACCTGTACAACCGTTGAACGCATAATTACCAATACTCGTCACACTGTCCGGTATCGTAACACTCGTTAAACCTGTACAACCATAGAACGCAGTATCACCAATACTTGTCACACTGTTAGGTATCGTAACACTAATTAAACCAATACAACCATAGAACGCACTATCTCCAATACTCGTCACACTGTCAGGTATCGTGATACTCGTTAAACCTGTGCAGTTAGAGAACGCACCATTTTCAATGCTATTACCACCTGTAATAATTACCGTTTTCAAAGATGAAGGAATTGAAGTATTCTGAGAATAATATGAACTTGCGCCAAATAAATATCCAAAATGAGTATTTGTAGTTCCATTCAAAGTTGCACCTACAAAAGGTATTGTGATACTCGTTAAGCCTGTACAACCATAAAACGCAGAATTACCGATACTCCTAACGCTGTCAGGTATCGTGACACTCGTTAAGCTGGTAAAATCGTAGAATGCATAGTCGCCAATACTGGTTACATCGTTGTGAATGGTTATATCTCTGCTTGTGTTATGAGGCCAAATAATTATTTGTGTTTTATCCTTGTTATATAATATTCCATCATGGCTTGAATAGTTCGGATTATTAATATCAACGTTAAAATCCGTTAAATTGCTGCACCCATGGAACGCGTTATAACTAATACTTATTACACTATGAGGTATTATAATACTTGTCAAATCAGTACAACCATGAAACGCATGTTCATTTATTTTTGTTACAGATAGACCGTTATAACTAGATGGTATTATGATAACTCCATTAACATAACCTTCACTGGAAACCGCGTATTCAGTACCGTTATTTATTAGTGTGAAATTTAAAACAGCCCAAATAACAGGTTCTCCATTATTAAAACACCAATATGCATCAGGAATACCAAGAAAAGTTGATGAATAGTAATAAAATTTAGCATTTGTAAGACTCGTATTATTAGAACCAATTATTATTGCTGACCATTCTTCGTTATCACTTCCGCCGTAAAAAACCGTGGTTAAGCTGCCGCAGTTCTGGAACGCGTAATTTCCAATATTTATTAATCCTGCAGGTATTACAACGCTTGTTAAATTACCGCAATAGAAAAAGGCGTAATTGCCAATCTTTGTTAAACCTTCAGGGATAATGATGCTTGTCAAATTTGAATAATTAGTAAATCCCGAATCCGCTATTTCTACTACGGGCAGTCCTTCGTGAAGATCGGGTATAACAATTTTATCGGCAGTCGCGGTACCTTTAGAAACTGAATATGCCGTTCCGTTATTTATCAATGTAAAAACTAATCCAGGTGTAGGAATGGTTTTTGTAGATGCGCTTGTAATGCTGCCGGAGTTCTCAGAGCGTGTCACTGTTACGGTTATGGTTGAACCTATATCTTCTTCCTGTACGGTGTAGGTTTCGTCATAACCAACAGTGTGATTACCGCGTTCCCAATAATATTCAACCCATCCATCACCGCCAAGATTGCTAATGTCCACAGTGAGTGTTTCTCCTACTTCTGCAACGCCGATAATACTTACAGTTCCGGTAAGTGCTGGTAAATCGCTTGGAACTACTTCGCTGGTCGGTTTACTCGTAACACTCCCTGAATTATCAGACCGCGTCACTGTTACTGTAATTTTAGAGCCAATATCTGCGTTTTGTATCATGTATGTACTATTGGAGCCAATGACCGTACTATAATCGCGTTCCCATTGGAAAGTAATAATCCCGCTGCCGCCAAGAGCGCTTGTGTCAGCATAAAGCATTTCTCCTGCTTTGGCTGTTCCCACTATGCTTACTGTCCCGGTAAGAACAGGAGGACCATCTGCCGCCGAATCAGGACACCCTGAAAAAATTGCTCCAATTAGCGCCAAAATAGCGATAAAACCGGCAAATTTAACGGAATTTCTCATACTAACACTCCTTAAATGTACTTAATTACTAACCATGGTTTTTATATCAATTATAGATATTTTTGTCAATATTATCGGCATACAGAGCATAAAATAATTCAAAATATTTGCATAGACCGTATTGTTTCAATCAATTATCAGCAATTAGCATATAGAATATGGAAATGATGAAGGTTTTTATATGCAATATGAAAAAATACCGTAAAAAACGCCGAATTTCGCAGATGAAATTAGCAGGAATGTTGGATACATCGACCAGTTATATAGGAGAAATTGAGATAAATACCCGTGTTCCGTCATTGGCCATGGTTGAAAAAATAGCAAAAGCCTTAAACATTGAACCTTTTAGGCTGTTTGTGGACGAAAAAGAGCAAAAAGACGATATTATTCCAGAAACAGAAGATTACCTAGAGTGTCTAACAACAAAAGAAAGAAAAAACTTATCGCAAAAAATAGTAAAATGCATCACAAGTGAAGTAGAACAAATCCTTCAGCCGGAAACCGAAGATAACTTGTAGGGAATAAAGAAGACCGCCTGCCTTGACCAGTTACATTTAATGGCTTAGATTCAAAGTAGCGGTTTATCGTGCAATCTACGGAGGAAATTATGGAATTAGATTACACATATTGGAAATCAAATGATGGCTGGTACGTAGGGTATCTTAATATTTGGCCTGATCATTTGACACAGGGAAAAGATCTTCCGGAACTTGAAGAAATGTTAATAGATATATATGAATTTTATAAAGAAGAACAAGCCGCATTAAATACAAGAGTAGAAATAAAAATCGGTCAATTGAAGGTTTCAGCATAACATGAAACGCGGTGCGTTATTAAAAATTCTCAAAATAACCTGTCTCTCTACTCTTTAGCTTCATCATCCAAAGACGTAAACATCGATGAGAAGGGCGAGACAATTTAATGTGTTATATTATTGACAATGCGGTGAATATGCGGTATATTAAAAAAGAGGAAAAAAATGCCTGTAAACACGACTTATAATATCCGTATTGATAAACAAATAAGAGAACAAGCTGATACCTTATATAAAAAAATGGGGTTAACTTTGTCATCGGCAATTAACCTGTTTCTAACCCAGTCCGTCATCCAGGGGAAACTTCCCATTAATGAAGTAATAGCAGAACCTGCTTATGTAAATATTCTTTTACGTGATGCCGCAGAAATTGATAAAGAAATAATGAACGGTACGGCTAAAATTCACACAACCCCGGATGAAATGTTTAAGACCTGGGAAAGCGATTAATGAGCGATTATAAATACAAGCTTGTTGAAACACCGTTATTTAAGAAAACACGTAAGCTTGCAAAAAAGAGAGGATTTGATTTGTCGCTTTTATATGAACCTGTCACCTTGCTTGCAAAAGGCGAATCGCTTCCCCCTAAGTACAAAGATCATCAATTGAAAGGGAGATTATCCGCATTTCGTGAATGCCATATCAAAGGCGATTGGTTATTAATATACCGCATAATCGAAGATAGATTAATTTTATCTCTTCACAGCACAGGCACACACTCTGATCTTTTTTCGTAATTTAAAATAAACTTGTAAAATATAATCAGGCGGTATGATTTGAGGTCTACCCTTTAGCTTCATCATCCAAAGACGTAAACATCGACGAGAAGGGTGAGACAATGTCAAAATTAGTGAGCAGTTCTTCGGTTTCGTGATCCATAACGGGATATTCGTGATCTGTTTCTTCGGCGTAAGCCAGGATATTTTTGGATTCGGATGGTTTTACGGCTGCGGCTTTTTCTTCGGCGTGGGCTAAAAGTCCTTTGTGTTCCGGAGCCGGTTCCATGCTGCTTGCCAGCTCAAGAAGTCCTTTGCGGGGCTTTTTCATGCTGGCCGCTGCCAGTAAACCCTTGCCTTTAAAGGAAGAAGCGGCGGCTTTTTTATTTTCAAAAAGGCTCGCAAGACCTAAAAGCCCTCTTCCCTGCGGTTTAGCGGGCTCAAGCGCTTCACGTAACGCTACATCAATTATATTTATTTCTTCAATTTCGTCTAACTCTTCAGCTTCGCCTATTTCTTCCAGATCGTCAGCTTTTCCGATTTCTTCAACTTCGCCGATTTCTTCTATCTCATCAATCTCATCAATTTCTTCAATCTCGGCAAGTTCCTCCGCTTCGCCTATCTCCTCCGCGCTGCCAATTTCGTCAACTTCTTCCAATCCTTCGGCTTCTGTAACCGGTTCGGCTTCTTCGAGTATTTCTTCCAAGTCTTCCGCTTCCTGAGCCGCCGGCGCTTCGGTTTTTTGATAAACAATTGTTGTAGTTTGATTGCCGGCTTTAACGATGGCCAGCATTTCATCCCACGATTTATTTATTATTCCGTCGATGCTTGTTTCTGTACGGCTTTTTAGTTTCATGCCGCGTTTAAGTTCTTTGCGGATTTCATCGCGGCGCTGTTCAAGTTCAAGTATCCATTTAAGTCTTTCCTGCGCGGATTTAGAGCCGTACAATTGCTCAAACAGGCTGTCTCTGAGACGCCTTAGCCTGTTACGCACAACTGTCGCGGGATTCGGTTTAAAATTAAACAGGAAAAATAATGTAAGGAAAAAAGTTAAAAACATTGAAAGTTTTAAAATAAGTTTCATGGGTTCGGAAATTGAAAATAAATAATCATTTATTAAGCGTCCAAGAAAAATGCCCTGGCTTGTTCTTGAAGAAATCAGCGAATAGTGAACGTCCGAATCTTCCGAGTCCATAACAACCCGCTGTTTTAGCTGCGTAAGCTGCGGCAGCTGCGACAACTGCGAACGCTCATCATAATTTTCTTTCCAGATTTCCGCAGCTTTCTGATGAATATCCGCTTTTGATGTCTCCGGAACCGCAAGAAGAATTCCCGGCGGATCTCCTATTACAGAAACATCCTCGCTTACTTTTAAACGTCCCTGCGCGACAAGTCTTTCAGCTAACGCTCTGACAGACATATTGTAAACCGCGGTTCCTCTGTAAACATCCATGGAATCATAAAAAGGGAACGAAAAGATAATTCTTCCGCCGCGCTCGTCCATTGTGTATTTTGCGCCGCTGCCGTCAGGGACGCTTACAATTTCATAGGGAAGCGCCAGCAGGTCTTCGTTGTAATTACGGTAAGAGGTGGAATCACGGTTCTGGCTTAAAATATCGCGGACAGAAGTTGAATAGTGTATTCTAACTCCGTTGTTGTCAATAAATTGCACAGACTGAAGCCCGGAGACCGATTCAAGCAGTATCCCGAAAACCCTGGATCGCTCGTAAATGTCTTCGGCGCTCTGGTTGTGCAGAAAACTGCTGCGAACAGCGTGTTCCTGCAAAGTTCCGGAAAATTTTTCCTGAAGCTCGATAATGTGGTTTTGAATCAGATCCGCGTCAATATTATTTTCTTTAACATAGGACTGAACAGCGGCAGGATTATAAAAGCGAGTCTGAATGAAGTTTAAGAGCTGCTCGTCCGCCAGATAATTATATCCGGCAAAAATGAGGATAGATATTATAAGCGCAAAAACCGGCTTAAGAATATTTAACAATTGTGATCTCGCTTCTCTACTATTATCGGTATTATATTATGGTAAAAAAACCTAAAAAATCAAGTTTTTTAAGCCGAAACAGCGGCTTAAGAGTTAGTTGAAGCCGGAGGTTCGACAGGAGCCGGGGCCGCGCCGCCAGCGGCAGGAGAAGCCGCTCCGCCCGCAAGATGAACTCCAAGGCGTTTCATTTGCTCTTCTTCTTCTTTTTGGGCACTGTAATCGTAGCGTAACTGGTTGGCTTTTACATAAGTGTTCTTTAACGCGGATAATTCGGGTTTGATTCCCTTTATTTTTTCCCTGTCCTGCTCCACAACATTTGCTTTAAAAAATTCATCCAAAGAGGTTAAAGTTTTATGATAAGTGGTTACTTCTTTGATATTTCGTTCCAAATAACCGATTATTTGCTCTTCTGTCATGTTGGAAAGCTTCTGATAGGCCGGGCCGCGGCAAAAACTGGTTAAAATTTTGATTTTTTTCTCTAATTCGTCCATCAATGAATGGAAATTGATCTTTTCCTTCACCGGAACGCCCTTAGTTTCATCCAATCTTTCAATATTATAGATGACTTCTTCCGGTTCGGCGTTGGTTATTTGCCTGATCAACTCCTTTATAGCTTCAAGAAAACCCTTTTTTCGGCTTTCCATTACGGTCTGGTTTTCAACAAGCTTTGCGATTATTTCGGTCAGCGTATTGGAAGCGCCCCCGATAACCATGATGCCGTCAAGAAGGATTTGTTTGTAATTTATAGCCTGTTTTACCGCCTTGGGTTTTTCTTCTTTAACGATTAAGGCGTTTAAAATCGCGTCTCTCAGGTCTACGCTGTTGCTGGAATAATCTTCTTTTATAATTTCTTCTACCAATTCCTTATAAAAAGGAGATCCCGGCATTGCCGAGGGCATTTTTTTCTTGATACCTTCTAAAGAAGCGTCATGCGCGGACATATTTTGAGAAATATTGACGCGAATGTTTAATTTATAGTTTTCTCTGTAGTAAATATTCAGCTCTTTTAACGAATTCATTGAGGAAGCTGTCATTCTGGACAATTTGGTAAGACTTTCGCCGATTATACTGAGGGTAATCGGGTCAACGCCGGATTTTGAATGATTTGTCATTTCCGCGACCGCTTTGGTCATAAGGGACTGTGAATCCGGCGAAAAAGCGACCCAGTCAATGTACCGGACAAGGCCGACAATACGTTTTATACGATCAAGATTCAGGAAATCGACGCTTAACTGGTAAAAATTGACCAAAAAGTCCAGCTGATTGTCATAATTTGAAAGCCGTATGGAAAGCTGCTCTATCCGCCGGTTTTCTTGAAAAACCCCGGAATCGGGTATCTCAAGCTCGCTGATTTTGGTTTCCTGCTTGTACGGGTCTTCATCTATCGACTTTTTCTTTAAATAGATGTTGTAAAGCGAGGCATACGCGCTCTGAAACATCCTTAAATCTTCCTTGAGCTTGGGTAATTCCGTCCTTTCGAGAAAGTCTTTCTTCTTTAAAAGAACTTGTTGGAGATTATTTACGTAACTAGCGACATCTGTATCAGCCATTTACTTAAGTATGATATATTTAATAAAAAAATGCAAATAATGGCGAATTTCGATTTTTTCTTCTTTTTTTAGTCATGCGCCGCGTACGCTCGCGCCATATATAGGCATGAAAACACTATTATTTAGACTGACAACAGTCACTCTCATGGCTCTTCAGCTTACAATTCTGCTTGCAAGCTGCACAGATCGGTTTCCTTCCGGATATCTCCTGGAACTTCCCCAACTGCCTGAACCCTGGGTTTCCCTGCTCGGCGAACCTTGCTGGCGTATAGAATGGATTGACCCTGACGGCAATAAAAAAATGACAGATATCATGTTAAATGACGAGCCGCCGCAAAACATTGAAATCGAGCTCCCCGTTACATGGACAAATCCTGTCACTGCATGGCCGTATTGGCCGGAGCGCAATTTGATCCCGGGATTTTTCAAACCCGCGGGTGCCCTGTTCCCCTTTGATGTAAACGGCAACCGTATGCGCCTGAGCTGGGAAGCCGGAGTAGATACGGTGTTTTACTGGGAACTTGCCTTCAACAACGAGGAAAATTATGCCCGCCTTCCTGTCAATTTTGACTGGCCCCGGTTTCGCGAGCTCTTTAACCCGGAAACGCTGAGCGAGGCAGTCTGCGAAGACCCGTGGCTTGTCGATTGGCGTTCCGCGGCGGAAAAAACAGTGAACGGAAACTTCGACAGACGCCGTCTTGTCCCGCAAAAAACAGTAGCCATGGAAATTCCGGTTCCCGAAAGCGCATGGTACGGAAGCTCTCCATTCGCAAAGCCGCTTGTTTTTGCAGACGGTGAACCGTCAATCTTTCCGCTTAGGCCGGGCGTTAATGTGTGGATTTCCGAAGCGGGAATTTTGCGGGCAAATGAGGAAGTCTGGATATTCATTGAATGGCAATGAAATTTCTGTTAATATGAAGCATGAAACGGCTGGCATTTTTACCTTTGTTATTTCTCCTCTCTTTGTCTCTTTACGCGCAGAATCAGCCGTTGTACGCAGGCCTCAGCAATGATGAACAGCTCACATTCGTCGGCATGATGATGGCGGATCTTCTTGAGCGCTTCGGCCCGCCGAGATCCGTAATTCCTGAAAGAGGCATTGAAGTCTGGCAGGACGATGTTGTTTTTCAATATAACGGCGCGGATTTTTATATTTACAGGGATCGAATTTGGCAGGTAAAACTCGCATCAACGCACGGTGTTTCTAACGGGGACAGAAAAGCCAATGTGCTCAGGGTTTTGGGAAACAGCGCCGAGGACAAGGGTGATTATGTGATTATGCCCATAACGGGCAGGGAATGGCCTTTAATGATGAGGATTAATTTTAACAGTTCGCAGCAGGTTACGGCGATATATTTATACCGCTCCGACTTTTAATAGAGGTTAACAATGGCAAAAATCTGTTTATGTCTGACCGCAAAAACAATAAAACGAAATCTGGAAATACTTAACAAGTACAGAAAAAACGCGGACATCGCTGAACTGCGCGTGGATTGTCTTGATCCCGATGAACGCCTTTACATACGCCGGTTTCCAGAGCTTGCGGGTCTTCCTGTTATTCTTACAATCAGACGGGATATCGACGGAGGATATTTTTCAGGCGGCGAAGGCGCCAGGGTAAAGTTACTTGCAAACGGACTTGCGTACGCAAAGGCCGATTCAAGATACAACTACGCTTATGTCGATATCGAAGAAGATTTTGACGTGCCCAGCCTTGAAGAAGCCGCGCGCACTTTCGGAACAAGAATAATCCGCTCGTTTCATGATTTAAACGGAGTAATCAGCGATATTCCTTCCAAGATGAAATCCATGCAGCGCTCCGGAGACGAAATAATTAAAGTGGCGTTAGCTGCAAAGTCCACAAAAGACGTTTTAAACGTATTTGAAGCGTCAAAAACAGTCACAGCCCAGGATAAAATTGTTATATGCATGGGGCATTACGGCATTTATTCAAGAATTCTCGCGGAAAGATTCGGCTCGTTCTTAACGTATTCAAGCGCGTTAGGTGAAGTTGAAGTAGCGGGAGGTCCCGGGCAGATGGATGTCCGCGAACTTTCGGAAATGTACAGATTCGGAAAAATATCAAAAAAAACCAAAGTCTACGGAATTGTCGGATATCCGTTAAAGGCAAGCGTAAGTCCGTGGTTTTTCAACACAGTCTTTGGGCTGGAAAATACAGACTCGGTCTACGTTCCCTTTCCCGCGGATTCAATCAAAGACCTTTTGGAGCTTGCGCAAAAACTTGAAGTGATGGGGCTTTCGATTACCGTACCTTATAAAGAGCTGGTTATTCCCTTCCTTGCAAAACGGTCGGCAGCGGTGCAGTCCATAGGAGCGTGCAACACTCTCTATAGAAGCGATGACGGCTGGATCGGCGAAAATACGGACTGCACAGGTTTTTCAACATCGTTACTGGGTTTCTTAAATAAAAAAAATCTTAAACATATAAAAATTACAGTTATAGGCGCCGGAGGCGTCGCGCGTTCTGTGGCATCGGAAATTCACCGTCTCGGCGGCAAGGCTTTAATTATTAACCGCACAGTGCATAAAGCGAGAAACCTTGCGATGAAATATAATTTCCGCTGGGGAGGACTCCCGCAGAACGAAGGAGACAGCCAGGGATTGGAACAAATTTATAAATACAACGATATAATTATTCAAACCAGTTCTGTCGGAATGGAAGGATACGAAGCAAAAGACCCTCTGGAACATTATACATTCAATGGAAAAGAAAGAGTGATGGATCTTATTTACACTCCGGCTGTAACGCCTTTCCTAAAAAGAGCGATGGCCGCGGGCTGCAAAACCATTAACGGATACGACATGGTAATACGGCAGGCATGTCTTCAATACACAAGTTTTACAGAGACAGAAATCCCGGATAAACTTTTGGCGCAGGTAAATACATTTGGAGAAAGCACATGGAACAAGATACGATCGGCATGATGAAGGCCGCCGCCGGCAAAGCGGCTGTAGACAATATGGTAAAAAGCGGAATGAAACTCGGTCTTGGAACAGGCTCGACCGCCGTTCACGCGGTTCGCAGGGTGGGCGAACTTATGGCGCAGGGTGTGTTACGTGACATCAGCGCGTTTGCCACAAGTTTCCAGACAGAGATAGAATGTGAAAAACTGCGCATCCCTTTTTACACATTAAATTCGCGCGAGCTCTCCTCGGGGCTCGACCTTACAATTGACGGCGCGGACGAAGTCGATCCGCAGAACCGGTTAATAAAAGGCGGCGGCGGCGCAATGCTGATTGAAAAGTTAGCCGCGTACGCCTCTTTGGAATTTGCCGTTATCGTTGATGAATCAAAACTGACAGAATCTCTTGGAGGCGGTTTTCCGGTTCCGGTAGAAGTAATCCCAGCCGCCAGAATTCAAGCTGCAAGAACACTTGAAAAACTCGGAGCAGATGTTATACTGAGAGAGGCAGTAAAAAAAGCCGGGCCGGTTATAACGGAGCACGGAAATTTGATTTTGGATATCCGCTTTAGTCTTCCTATAGACCCTTCGTTAATGGAAACAGAACTGAACCATATTCCGGGTGTCGTGGAAAACGGGTTTTTTACCCGAAAGCCGCCGGTGGTTTATATTGCCCGTTCCATCGGAATAGTAGATACGCGGCTGACCGCTTTAACCAAATGATCAGCCAGGAGGAAAGAAATGAGTGATAATCTGCTTGAACAAACTTCTAAAGAAATAGCGGCGCGCGTTAAGGTTCTCAGGGAAATTGAAGAAATATCCGCGGAAGATCTGTCAAAAGAGCTGGGTTTTGATCAATATGAATACATGACATGTGAAGCCGGAGAAAAAGATTTCGCTGTAGGCGCTCTTATTAAAATCGCGGCGCGTTTTAAAGTAGATCTGTCGGAAATTATCAGCGGCGCGTCATCAAAATTAAAAACCTTCTGCGTTACGCGCTCAGGAGAAGCGCCGGTAGTAAGCCGCCGTCCGATGTACAACTACAGGAACCTTGCCTATAATTTTCATAATAAAAGATCGGAGCCGTTTCTGGTAGAAGCCTCCGCGGAAACTGAAAGCAAACCAATAAATTTAAATACGCATCCGGGACAGGAATTAAATTATGTATTGGAGGGGCGGCTGCTGATATCGATCAGCGGCCACGATATTGAACTTAATCCGGGCGACTGCGTTTATTACGATTCCACCGAACCTCATGGTATGAAAGCTTTGGGCGGAAAAGCAGCCCGCTTTTTAGCGTTTGTATTCTGACACATAACATAATTTAGGAGTTATATATGTCTTTGCTTAATAAATATTTGCCAAAAACAGAGTTTGAATCCTACGAGGATTTTTATAAAAATTATAAGATCAACATCCCTGAGAATTTCAATTTCGCCTACGACGTAATTGACGTTCTGGCGCAGGAAAAAGCAAACAGCCGCGCTTTACAGTGGTGCGACGAAAAAGGAGCGGAAGCGTCTTTTACTTTCGCGGAAATAAAAAAGCTCACCAATCAGGCCGCCAATGTTTTGCGCGACGCGGGAATCGGCAAGGGCGATCCTGTTATGCTTATACTTAAACGCCGCTGGGAATACTGGCCGGTGATACTTGCGCTTCATAAACTCGGCGCCATCGCGATTCCGGCGACTCATCTTTTAACCACCAAGGACATTGTGTACCGGTGCAACGCCGCCGACATCAAGGGAATTATCTGCGTGGACGATCGCGCCTTAATGCTGCGCATTAATGAAGCTGAAGCTGTCATGGATCGAAGCGGCGAAGCTAACGGAATGTTGAATTTAAAATACAAGGCGTATGTCCGTTCCGTTCACACGCCGAAAGATTTTGATCCCGGAAACGTAGAAGAAGAATATTTAAAAAGCGGATACACTGAACCGTTCACGGGAAGCGTTACGGACGGATCCGCCAATGTGTACAGAACAGAACCGGGAGCGCAGACAAAATTTCCAATGCCGGAAAAATTGCTGGAATGGATCGATTTCAGCCCTCTCATGAATAAAGCGCCGCAGGACTTTAAAAAACCGGAAAAGATAAACGTAAACAGCGACATCATGCTTTTATACTTTACATCCGGCACAACCGGAATGCCGAAAATGGTGCGCCACAATTTTGACTACCCTCTGGGACACATCGCGACAGCAAGATTCTGGCACCAGGTAATTTCCGACGGGTTGCACCTAACGGTGGCCGACACCGGCTGGGCAAAAGCCGCGTGGGGATGCATTTACGGACAGTGGCTGTGCGAAGCGGGAATCTTTGTATACGATTATGATAAATTTGTACCGTCCGCAATGCTCGAAGTAATGAGCAAGTATAAATTAACAAGCTTTTGCGCTCCGCCTACCATATACCGTTTCTTTATAAAGGAAGACTTAAAAAAGTTTGATTTTTCCGCTCTTAAACATTGCAGCGTAGCCGGAGAGCCGTTAAATCCTGAAATATTTGAGCAGTTCCTCGCAGGCACTGGAATAAAACTGAGAGAATGTTACGGGCAGACAGAACTTACTGTTTCTCTCTGCACATGGCCGTGGCTGGAACCAAAACCCGGCTCCATGGGAAAACCTGCTCCCGGTTACGATATCGATCTGTTACGTGAAGACGGTTCCCCCTGCAGCATGGGCGAAGAAGGCCAAATCGTCGTAAGAACAGATAAACGAAAGCCCTATGGAATGTTCGGCGGTTATTACAGAGACGAATCACTTACAAAAAGCATGTGGTACGACGATATATATTTTACAGGCGATGTCGCATGGAAAGATGAAGACGGTTATTACTGGTTTGTAGGGCGCAACGACGATGTAATAAAAAGCTCTGGCTACCGTATCGGGCCTTTCGAAGTTGAAAGCGCGCTTTTGGAACATCCCGCCGTTCTTGAATGCGCAATCACGGGCGTTCCCGATGAAGAGCGCGGCACAATTGTCAAAGCGACAGTTGTGCTTGCAAAGAATTTCTCCGCGTCTGAAGAACTCAAAACAGAACTGCAAAACCATGTAAAGAAAACCACCGCGCCGTATAAATATCCGCGCATTGTTGAATTTGTAAGCGAACTTCCAAAAACCATAAGCGGAAAAATCAGGCGCGTACAGATACGCGAAGGTGATTCAAAGGAGTAGATCATGGATTTAAAAGAACACTTGACCGAAATATCGGGCAACGATTATATTGATTCGGATTTGTATACAAAGTTCAGCGTAAAGCGCGGTCTTCGCAACGAAGACGGCACCGGCGTGCTTGTCGGCCTTACGCGCGTCGGCGATGTACACGGCTATGATGTAATTGACGGCAAGAAAAAAGCCGTTCCCGGCAAACTTTTTTACAGGGGAATTAACGTCGAAGAAATCGCGGCGGAAGCGGCGAGCCAAGACCGTTTTTGTTTTGAAGAAACAATTTATCTTCTTCTCTTTGGAAAACAGCCTACAAAACATCAGCTTGAAGAATTTAATGTATTGATAGGCGAAAACAGAGCGCTGCCGAATCACTTTGTGGAAGATGTAATCATGAGAGCGCCGTCGCTCAATATAATGAACAAGCTGGCCTCTTCCATACTTGCGCTGTATCCGTATGATGATAACCCGGAAGATCAATCTCCGGAAAACGTTCTTCGCCAGTGCGTTGAATTAATCGCGCGTTTCCCGAGCATCGCGGCATATTCGTATATGTCAAAAAAACACCATTTTGATCACGAAAGTTTAATCATTCATCAGATTGATCCTTCTCTATCGTGCGCGGAAATACTTCTCTCTCTTATAAGACCGGATAAAAAATACACGCAGTACGAAGCGCAGCTTTTGGATTTGGCTCTTGTGCTTCACGCTGAACACGGCGGCGGAAACAATTCGACATTTACAGTTCATGTTGTTTCTTCTTCTGACACAGACACTTTTTCTTCGATTGCGGCGGGAATCGGCTCTCTTAAAGGTTTTAAGCACGGCGGAGCAAACGCGAAAGTAATTGAAATGATGGACGACATCAAGAAAAACGTAAAAAACTGGGAAAGCGAAAAAGAAGTTTCCGATTATCTTGAAAAAATTCTGAAAGGCCAGGCATACGACGGCTCAAAATTAATTTACGGACAGGGCCACGCCGTTTACACAATCACAGACCCGCGCGCGACATTGTTACGCGACAAGGCAAAAGCCCTAGCGGAAGAAAAAGGCATGATAAAAGAATTTAATCTTCATTGCCTTATTGAACGGCTTGTACCATCGGTTTTTAAAAGAGTAAAAGGCTCAGATAAAGACATCTGCACCAACGTCGATTTTTATTCAGGCTTTGTATACAGAATGCTTGGAATCCCCGAAGACCTCAACACACCCATTTTTGCCGTAAGCAGAATCGCGGGCTGGTGCGCCCACCGCATAGAAGAAGTCGTCGCAGGCGGACGAATTATACGCCCTGCGTATAAGTGCGTGCAGCCTCAGCTTGGGTATACAGGGTTGGATAAAAGGAAGAATTGAATACTCAATTGCCTTTACCAGATATTGCAGCGAAGAAAAACATATCAGAAAAAAAAGAATTTCTTACTCAGCAGCTTATTACCTATATTGGCAACAAACGCGCCTTGTTGGACTTTATAGGAGACAGAGTTAAAATTGTCCAAAAAAAAACAGGTAAGAATAAATTAAAATTATTCGACGTCTTCAGCGGCTCAGGAATTGTAGCAAGATACCTAAAACAATTCTCTGATATTTTAATAGTCAATGATCTGGAGAAATATTCCACTGTAATAAATCAATGTTATTTATCTAACGAGAATGAGATTAATTTCTCTTTATTGCAGGAATATTATCAGGAATTGATTTTAAAATCAAATAATGAACTCCAAAAAGGAATTATCTCAAGCTTATACGCTCCAAAAGATGACAGTAGAATAAAACAGAACGAACGAGTTTTTTACACAACGCGAAACGCCATGTTTATTGATACTGTTAGGCAATTGATTAATGAAATACCTGAACAGGAGCAAAAATATTTTTTAGCGCCGTTGCTCTCAGAAGCGTCTATTCACGCAAACACATCGGGCGTTTTTAAAGGCTTTTATAAAAATAAGGAAACAGGCATAGGGCAGTTTGGAGGCAAAAATAAAGACGCGCTTTTTAGAATTACAGGCGATATCAAACTGCCGTTTCCGGTATTCAGTAATTTCAACTGTGATACAATCATTTATAATGGTGATTCAAATGAAATAATTAAAACGATACCGGAAGCGGATATTGCATACTTGGATCCTCCATACAATCAGCATCCGTACGGCTCAAATTATTTTATGTTGAATTTAATTTTAGATTATAAATATCCTGAAAAAACAAGCGAAGTATCAGGCATACCGGAAGACTGGAATCATTCATTATATAATAAAAAAACCCAAGCCTTAAATGCACTAACACATCTTGTAGAAAATATAAACGCAAAATTTATTTTAATCTCTTTTAACTCGGAAGGTTTTATCAGCATTGAACAAATGAAAGAAATGCTGCAAAAGTTCGGCAAGCTTGAAGTGCTGGAAACCAGATACAATGTATTTAGGGGAAGCAGAAATTTAAATAATAGAAAAATCCATGTTAATGAGTATTTATATTTACTGGAAAAATGATACCATTTTTATCTAACCTCAAACCCGTTCAATATTAAAATCTCCGGGCGGTATTCAAAGTGCATTGTGTCTATCAATGCCCAGCTGCCGCCCCAGATGAAACCGTGTTCTTCAAAAATTTTTATAACAGTCTCGGGCGGCATGTAATAATTTTTACGGTTTATTTCTGTTTCGGCGCCTTCATTCCAGCGCCAATATGTAAGGCGTCCTTTTAATTCTCCCGGCAGAAGATCGATTGCTATGCCGTATGAGTGAAGGCTGCGGCGGTTTGTGCCTGCGATTACGCGCCAGTTCCAGCCGTAGTTCGGCGTTCCTGTGTGAAGTTCGGAAATCCATTCGTTGATTGCGCGATCGTTTCGCATAACGGCGCGGATTTGATTTACAACATTATCAAGTTTTGGTTTTATATCACGATGAATTAGTATTTTTACGCCAAAAAATGAGTATTTTTCCTGCTGTTCCCAGCTGTCATCTTCCGCGGGAGAATTATAAAGCGCATCCAATAAAAACGATGAGCCGGCGGAATAAACAGGATTATTCTGAAAAATTCTTCTTTGCTCTTCTGTGCCTGTCCACGGATATTTATAAAAATCATAAGGAAGGTAATTCTGCCATCTGCCGCGTAAATTTTCAGGCAGGAATCGTCCATGCGCGTAATAAAAACGCGCACCGTTTACAAGCATTGTCCAATCGTCGTTTAAAAATTCCACGCCGTTTATTTTACCGGGATACGCCTGAGCGTAAGCCAGTAGTATTTTATGCTGAGCCTCTGAATCATCCTCAATTTTTAAAGTCGACGGAACAGGTATTGAAAGATCCTGCTCAGCCGGCTGCGCGGTAATGCAGCCAAGTAAAAAACATGAAACAGCAATATATAAAATGACAGGCTTAATTAAAAACTCCATCCAAATAAAAATGACATGCGGGGACCGCCTGCAATCAGAAAAACTTCAGGAAGCTGAAAAATTTCTTCCAGTTCTCCAAGACCGTCTACTCTAACTCCGGCTTTGTTTGCGGCGCCGCTTGGTACGGGCAATGCAACGCCGGATGTTACTCCTTTAATAAATTGACTTCCAACGCTATCACCAAATGCGAATCCAATGTCATAACCAATCGAAGGTTCAAAAGTAAAGCCTCTGTTTTTTCCTAAACGTATGCGCCAGCCCAGTCTTCCGCCGATTTTTATTGAATGCCTTGTAACAGAAAGAGAAAAATTCTCGTTATATACAGTTCCGAGATAATCTGTAAAAACAGCACTGCCATCCATACCTAAGTTAAAAAATGTATATCCTATAAGACCGCCCAAAAAGAAAACATTGTCTGCAGGATAGATACGCGCGTGAGTTTCAATCGTAAATGTCGAAATATCAATACCGCTTACCGAAATATTATCCATGCTAAAAGATAAACCTGTGCCAAAACCCATGTAGGCAAACCGCCAGGCAAAAGAAAAACTGTCGTTATAATTCCTTTCATATTGAACGCCGAAACCAAAACCATAAGTGCCGGAGATTTGATCGCCGACAAATATTTTTAACAGCTCGGGCGCAGTAAAACCCAAAGCAACCGGAGCAGCGTCAAAAGTGATTGTATTATAAGCTTTGGCTTTCTCTTTCTGAGCGTCTGCATCATTAGCAGCGCCGTCCTGAGCAAAAATAACACCTGTACAGAACGTAATAATAAACATCGTTAAAAAAAACTTCTTCGCCATTCCTGTCTCCTGTAAAAATTAATGCTGAAAAAAACAGTATTCCGCGAACGCTGCACACTACGAACGCTGCTGTTATGAAACTGCAAACACCGGGATTATTCGTCAGCTTCCTGTACTTTAAATTCTGCGCGCGCCTTGATAACTTCGTCCGCGATGCGTCCTGAGATTGGCGCATAATGACTGAAGTCAACATTGAAAGAGCCTGTTCCCGATGTTATCGAGCGCAGGTCTATCGAGTAACGCAAAAGTTCCGACATGGGGACTTCCGCGCGGACTTCCGCGATGCCTCCGGCTGAATCCTGCCCGAGGATTTTTCCGCGTTTTCCTGAAAGGTCGCTCATTACATCGCCGAGGAATTTTTCTTCTATAAAAACTGTAAGATTCATGATTGGTTCAAGCAACGTAGGAGCGGCTTGTCTCATTGCTTCGCGGAACGCGTTGCGCGCGGCGAGTTTGAAAGAAAGTTCGTTGGAATCTACGGGGTGGTATTTGCCGTCGGTAAGTTTTACTTCTACGTCAACAACAGGATAGCTCGCCATGGAGCCGTGTCCCATTCCTTCCACTAAACCTTTTTCTACGCCGGGAATATAGTTCTTGGGGATTGCTCCGCCGAAAATCGCGTTTACAAATTGATAGCCTTCGCCGCGCGCAAGAGGCGCAACTTCCAGCACAACTTTTCCGTACTGACCATGACCGCCTGTTTGTTTCTTGTGCGTGTATTCGGCGCCGGCTTTCTTGGTGATGGTTTCGCGGTAAGCGATCTTCGGAACGCGCGTTTCAACATCGATCTTTTGATTGCTTTTAATTTTATCAAGAATTATATTGATCTGTAACTCGCCCATGCCGGAAATGACGGATTCTTTTGTTTCGCCGTTATAATGGAAACGGAAAGTTTTATCTTCTTCAGTCGCGCGGACAAGAAATTCGCCGAGCTTGTCTTCGTCTTTTTTCGCAATCGCGTTTACCGCGACTGAATGAACAGGCTCAGGCAGGCGAAGAGGAGCGAAGCAAGGCCCGTCCGCAGCAGCCAGCGTATCGTTGGTTTTAAGAGTGGCGGCCTTTGTAATTATGCCGATATCACCTGCTGACAGTTCTTTTACTTCTTCGATCTTTTTACCCTGACATGTATACAATTTACCGATACGCTCTTTTTTATTTTCTGAAACATTGAGCATTTCAGAATCAGCGGCCAGCTTTCCTGTAATAATTTTAAGCCATGAAAGCTTGCCGGAAAATTGATCATAATTTGTTCTGATAACAAGAGCCGACATCGGCTTGTCAGGATCGATTGCAACAGCGGTTTCTTTTCCTTCGGCGTCAATCGTTGCGTCTTTTGCAGTCCTTGGATTCGGCGCGGCGTCCACGATAAAATCCATCAGCGGGAAAAGACCTGAGTTCACAAGCGGAGCGCCTGCAAACGCCGGAACATATTTATTTCCGGCCAATGCTTTAACAAGACCGACCTTCATTTCGTCTGAACTAAGGGAGCCGTTCTCGATGTATTTTTCCATCAGACTGTCATCGCCTTCGGCAGCCGCTTCGATTAATTTTTCGCGGGCTGCGGCGAGAGCGTCTTTGAAATCAGCGGGGACGGCTTCTTCTTTTTCCGCGGCATCTCCCTGAATCGTATAGGCTTTTTCATGCAGAACATCGATAACGCCCTTAAAACCGCCGCCAGATCCCATGGGCAGAGTGATAGGAACGCAGTCAACCTTGAACTTTTCTTTAATATCGGCGAGCGTCTTATTAAAGTCCGCCTGATCGTTATCAAGCTTTGTAATAAAAACACCGCGAGGTTTTCCGTTGTCATCAAGATTACGCCAAAGTTTGACAGTCTCAATCTGGACGCCGGATTTCCCGTCAACCATTAAAAGGGCGAACTCCGCCGCGCGAAAACTCAAAATGACAGCGCCGGTAAAGTCGGATGAACCGGGAGTGTCAAACAGATTAATTTTGGTGCCGTTCCTCTCGACATGACCCATGGCGGCGTATATCGATATTTTACGCTCGATTTCCTCCGGGCTGTAATCGCTGGTGGTTTTCCCCGATTCCAGGGTCTCCGCCCTTTGAATTGCGCCCCCCGCAAACAGTAAATGTTCAAAAAGGGTCGATTTTCCGGTCTGACCATGACCGGCAATAGCGATATTTCTTATTTTATCTGTCGAATGGCTCACAAAGGGCTCCTTTGGAAATAATATCCTATAATATTGCACCCTAAAATGGGTAATGTCAAGGATTAGAACATGTAAATAACGAATCTGCGCGGCGGTTAATATGGACATGCGCTCATTTTTTACATAAAATCATTTATTAAGGAGAATTAAAATGATTTTGCAAAAATTGGTTGGAAACATTTATTCAGTTTTTATTGAGATTATTCTGTGGTTAATACCGATAGCAAGCGCGGTGAGCGGGTACATTTTAATCAGCAGTATTTATTGGAACGACGCGACTTATGTACAGCTTTTTCTTGGCACTTTAGGCGGCCTTGTTGCCGGTTTGATAATGGACGTCTTTTTATTCGGGCCGGTAGTGCTGCTGCTTAACATGAGAGCGTCTTTAAAGAATATTGAGAATAAATCCGCAGGCGCGCAGAGCCGGTAAAATTGAATCCGGCATGATACAATAAACTATGAAATCAATTACTAAAGAATTATGGATAAATACCAAAAAACCGCGCGAGTTTATAAATATTACAGGCGAGGTTGAGGCTCTGCTTCGGGAATCCGGCATTCAGGAGGGATTGTGTCTTGTGAATGCCATGCATATCACCGCCAGCGTTTTTATCAATGACGACGAATCGGGCCTGCATTACGATTTTGACGTGTGGCTTGAAAAACTTGCGCCCCATGAACCCGTATCATCCTACCGCCACAACACAGGTGAAGTAAACGCCGACGCTCACATGAAGCGGCAGATAATGGGGCGCGAAGTTGTCGTTGCAGTAACAGGCGGGAAGCTTCACTTTGGCCCGTGGGAGCAGATCTTTTACGGAGAGTTTGACGGGCAGCGAAGAAAACGGCTTCTTGTAAAAATAATCGGCGAATAGTATAGTTAACATATAATAGCCGGCGTGGCGGAATGGCAGACGCAGTAGACTCAAAATCTACCGTACGCAAGTATGTATGAGTTCAAGTCTCATCGCCGGTAAATTGAAACACCGATTATTTTTGTGTTTCCTTTGCAAGCTGCACCGCCATTGAGCAGTAATTTTCGCTTGCGATAAGTTTTATCCGTTTCCTTTGGTTTTCGATGTCTTTTACGATAGAAGAGGCGATTTGCGGGGCAGTTTTGGAAATCTCTGTCAAAGCGCAAAGATAAACCAACAGGTTTGTGTTCATAAGTTAGGATGACATTTTTACGGTTTGGTCTCAAGGGTGGGGGAAGGTGTCAGTCACCTTACTCCTGTATTTATCATACCATAAACATCCCCGGTGTTAATGCGAGTGAATTTTAAAATTGAATTGCGTTACATAGGTAACACATATGTTTAATTTAAAAGCTTTATACTAACAGGATCAAATTCCAAATCATCAGGATTCGATGTATCTATGGAAAAAGATACATTATCCGTGCCGCCTGTAACAGTTATCGTGTAACGTTTGCCTGGCATTAACGTAAAAGTCGAATTACCGTTCTGATCCTTTAACTGTACTTTGCCTATTGATGACTCAATATAAAAATTTCCGACTGTTAATGATTCTGAAAAAGAATTTCCTGTTATCGGCATATCAAATATAAATTCGCGGAATTCTCCGGAGTTAATAATTTGTTTCCCGCCTGGAGTTTTCATTAAAAAATCCCCTTTATAAAATTTAACACCTGCAGCTCCGGCATTATTAATGGCAACAGAAACAATTCCCGGACTTTGCTGAATCGCGGGAGATGAAATCGCGTCTTGAAGATTTAAATTTAAAGTCTGTGAAACGTAACCTGGAGCGAAATTAACCTCATATCTATATGGAATGCCGCTGGAATATGTCAGAATAACAGTTTCTATAATATCTCTATCCTGGTTATAACGCTGAAATACCGGGTAAATTAAATATTCACCTACACCGGTAAAAATATTCGCCATCAATTGACCTTGCGGCGCGTAAAACAAGGTATGACCCGCTATACTTCCTACGCGGAATTCAACATCATAGTTTGAGGAATTTATAATTTGTAATCTGTTATCTCCGCCCAATTTGTCACTGAGATTATATACCCTGGAATTATCACCGTCATTACCATTCCAATACACAACTATCTGCGTAAATATCATATTTTGTAAACCTGAAAAATTGCCGGCATTGGCTTCATATTGCTCTTTAGTAATAAAAAGAACTTTAATTTGAGCCGGGTTCGGCGGGAATAAATCTTTTTTAATTCCATGATTAACTGATTTTGCCTGTATGCCGCCTAGAATATTATTTTCGTTTATACTGTCTTTAAAAGCTATTAGGTCAGTACTGGAATTATTAGAAATCCTTATTGAATAATTTGATGAACTATTCCAGTCAACAGAATTACTGCCGCTTATTACTTCTTCGATCTCCATAGAGAATCGTGTAATGGTCGCCTTAACAGTGCCTTCTGGTTCGCTTGATTCACTTGATTGATAATTGCTTGCCAGATTGAATATTACATTACCTTGATTTCGGTTTGTGATTTCATTATTAGTAACTACATAAAGAACTACCTCAAAATCTCCTGATGTTAAATCAATTTGGCTAGTAGTACCGTCAATAAATACTGTCGCATTATTACCTATACCTAACTGGAATTGACCTTCAACCCTTTCCATCTCTGCACTTGAATGTCCTTTTGCGGTAATTTTATACACAGTATTACTCTTAATTGAAGGTAAATATTCAGGTACTACATATATCAGCGTATTCCTGTCATGTCCCGAAGACCAGCCGCTTTGTGGATTTCCGCTGTTTGATATATTGCTCCACACCACCATATCAAAAGATAAAGCTTCTTTAACCGTCATATTAAAATGCGTAATGGCTGCCATAATTGTACCATGTTCAGATTGTTCTCCAACATCTTTATTAAGGCTAATCGATATTCTGCCCGGATCGTTTAAATAATCAATTGGTGTTAGAGGAAAGTCTAATGTCATCACTTCAAATGTAATATCAAAATCTTTGTTTTCTTCAAAATTAATTTTACTTTCTTCCGATAATTTACCTAACCAATGCATATACATATTATCATGAGACCTGTTTATAAGATCGTCTCCTGTATACAACCATAAATGTGCATCAATATCTTGTATATCTTTATTTGAATGTCCTTTAATATTAATTATATAAGTGTTATTATTTATCAATTTTTTTGTATAATATTTTCCTAAATTAATGTCATGCCAATCTATGGCCCATTGATTTTGTACACCGTTATCATCATTTGTATAATTACTCGCTTTAAAATAAATAGGCTCATCCAAATTGATATTAAAATCAACAGATTTTTTTTCACCCGCTTCAATTGTTTCCGTTTTGGTTTCACTGCCGATTACCCTTCCGTTTTTGTTTGTGACCGTTACGGTAATGTTATATCTCCCGGAAGTAAGGTATAACGGAACTGTTTCCCCT
>Ga0209755_10002794_pt1 | contig 23057 bp, 23 predicted proteins | sample TergutCo191P1_FD_187301 | JGI IMG/M metagenome (GOLD analysis project Ga0209755, IMG submission 187301) | Cornitermes sp. P1 segment gut microbial communities from Petit-Saut dam, French Guiana - Co191P1 (SPAdes) (version 2) | ecosystem: Host-associated > Arthropoda: Insects > Digestive system... | reverse complement strand
AACTCGGTGTTTCTTTTCAGTCACCTTAATTAAAAATTAGTAGAGTGAAAAGTAAAAAGTTTAGTTAGCAGGGCAAACCGGTTTTTCCATTGCACTTCAATGAAAGTTCACTTTATGAGATTTGGTTTGAGGTGAGGCTCCATTATTTTTGTATGGGGTTTGGAAGGTTTTGCCACACGTTTAGCATTTGTATCGCGGTTTCCCATTTACTTGTTTACCCATCTTTACAATATCTAAACTATTGCAATGAACGCATTTTACACTAATCTTTACCATGTTGCTCGCCTACACAGGCGATCAATATGTGTCACACATTTAATAAACTATTTTGAGACATGATCCGAATTTGCATATTGTTCATGGAAATTATGGGCTTTTTGAAAGAATTCTACAGGCTAAAAGGCTACGCTGTCAAAACAAAACATAGTGGTGTATCGCGGGAATCCAAGATGTATAACCCTTCCAGGATTTTAGGACCCAAATCAAAACTATTAAAAACCAAATAAACAAGCCGCCCATAAATCTACGCAATTAAACAATCAAACCAACAAAAATCAACACACTTACAAAAATCACTCAAAGTCACCAAATTTTGTCGGAGGTATTATTTCGGCTTGTTCACTGCTTATTCCATGCCATTTTATTTTGTAACCAAGTTTAGCTAATAATGTTGTCGCATCACTTATGCCTTCAGCTTCTAGAAGAACAGCTGCTTGATTAAAAGTCATTTTTCCTAACTGGTTTAAAGTGTCTCTAAGAATCTGGGAGACTTGTTCAAGTTTTCCCTCGCTTATTAGTCCATTTGACAGTAACACGTAACCTGTAGGAGGATTTTTAGTTAAAACTTCTACTACAGCGTCAACTGAAACGCCTACGCGCTTTGCAAATTCAGCAAAAAACAGCACTGACTCAGTAAATTTGATAGACATTTCTCTTAGTAAGCGGGTTTCTTTTTCTTTAACTTTTTCAAAGGCTGTTTGAAGATAACATAGGAGGGGGGCCATGGGGAGTTTGTCTTTATAATATATAAAATGTAGTTGAGGTCGTTTCTCTAAAGAAAAAAGTTTTTCACAGGCTAAGGCTTCACGGACTATTAGGATCATTTGGACATTTACATGTTTGAGTTTTTCTGCTTTACGTCGCAAATACTCGTCAGTCCAAAAACCAATAATTTCTAAATAAATTTTAAGACCAGACTTTTCAAGCGAAAAATCAGGCACTAACACTTGATTACCTGCCAAAACAGGTTCAGGTTCACGTTTAAGAAGCCAGTCAGGGCATAGGGCTTTGAATTGACTGGCAAAGCTCTCCTCAGCTGCACTGTCAAAACTTGTAGGCAATAGGTTGTCAGCAGCACTGTTGTTAGGGTTGGGTATGTTTAGTAGGGGGCCTTGTTTGGTGTTGTCCATGTTTAGGGTGTATATTTCGTTTGTGTATTTCCACAAGATTTTAGCGTGTATGGTCCATGTTTGATTTGCAACAATTGCTGGTAATAGTTTGGCTATGTTTACTCCATAACGTTTGGTAAGCTTAAATAGGGTTGAGGGTCCGGTTATGGTTACACAAAAATTGTTGGTCTCATCTTGGGACACATTATATATGAGGCCTAATTTTTTAACAAAAAAGAAGAGTTTTTGCCAGTTGCCTGAAACTTTAAAAGTTAATTCACTGCATTCAAAAAGAAGGGTTTGCGCTAAGCAAAGATTATACTGTGCAAGCAATTCTAAAGCTGAGGGAGCGGTAAACTTTTCAAAAAATAATTCGGCGTCTAGATCAGCGTATAATTGTTCCTCTATAGTTTCAATAGTTAATTCAACGTCTAATGCAGCGCTCTCCAAAATTTGACGTCGCGCCTCAAAATTGGTTGGTATTCCATATTTTTTTGTGACTTGAAAAATCTTTTTTCTTAAAGTGTATGGTTCAATTTTACTGTTACAAACAAAAAGACTTTTTCTATCTAAAAGCAATGTTAAGGCTCTAACAAAACGGTAATTATGACCTTGATTTTCCAACTCAGATGTAAGGGCTAGGAGAACTTTTTTCTTCGCTCCTACGTTTTCTTGATATAAATTGATAAGGCGTTGTGCGAACTGTAAATTCTCAGAAGAAAAACGGACGTATTTGGGTTGAATTTCTCCTTTATGCTTATACACTAAAAGCAGATTACTAGGTAACATTACGGTTACACTCCTGCTGCTTTACATGCCGTCTACGGCTAATGTTTACCTCGACGGTTTCCTTTGAAATTATCTCTATCAACTTGGCAATTTTACCATCCTGCCGTCTTAAAAGACGGCCTAACCGCTGCACAAACTCCCGCTTACTCCCTGTTCCACCTAAAACGATACCAACAGACGCGTCGGGAACATCTACACCTTCATCTAAAACCTGCGAGGTAACAATTACAGAATAGGTACCATTGCTAAAATTAGCTAAAATCTCGCGACGCTCCTCTCTAGACGTTCGATAAGTAACCGCTGGTATGAAAAAACGACGGCTAATAGCGTAAACTAGATCGTTATATAAAGTAAAAATCAACACTTTCTCATTATGATACAGTGCAAGTTTTTCTGCTAACACAGCTAATTTAGCCTCAGAGTTTACAGCAATTTTTAACGCCTTATTACGTGCAAGAAGAGCCTCCCTAGCCTTTGGATCTCTACCGGTGGACATTATAAACCGCTGAAAAGCAAGTGCAGACCGTAACACTATGTGCTTCTGTGCAAGATAAGCCTTAAAAACAGCCATATTTGCCTCATACAATTGCTGCTCGGACACAGTTAACTCTACAGCCACCTTTTCATAGGTATAATCTGAAAGATGCTTACTAGCCGTTAACTCTTTTACAGAAACAGAGTAAACAGGATCCCCTACTAGCAAAGGCAGCAGATCATGCCGCTTATCACTTCGCTCATAAGTAGCAGTTAACCCCATACGATAAGGCGCAAGATACATTTCCGCAATTTGCATATACCCGGGCGAGGCTAAATGATGCACTTCATCAAAAACTAGCAACAAAAACTTGTTACCCAAAAACGCCGCCTGCAGATACGCAGAATCATAGGTTGCAATAGTTACCATACGTATAACACATTCACCCCCACCTACAACACCCGCCTCCACACCCAAACACTCCCACACACGCCGCTTCCATTGATCCAATAAATCTAAAGTAGGAACAACAATCAAAGTCTGTACTTGTAATAAATCAACAGCCCTAAGAGCAATGAAAGTCTTACCCGCCGCCGTAGGCAAAACTAACACACCACGCCTACCCGCACTTGACCATTTATCTAGCGCCTCATCCTGATAACCCCTTAACTCTATACTACTCTTCAACTGCTCAAAAACAGACAAACTTTGAGCAGTATCCTCAATAGGCAGACCACTTTCTCTAAAAAAACCCAAAACATCCCTATAATGACAAGACTTTACTCTATAACAACCACTACGAGGATCCCATTTACCATACGGAGATCCAACAGACCCCTTCAACAACAAAGTGCCCTTATCAAACAACAGAGAAGACATAAACAAACAATAGGGTAACCAACAATTAAACTTAACCAACACCAAAAAACAACAACAATACAACAATACAGCAGGTAACAAACAAACTTATATATCAAACAGTCTGATAACAGATACAAATGAAATTGGGTATACTATTTTCAGGCGGCAAAGACTCTGTATTAGCACTGCATCTAATTGCCGAAAAAAAACAATACCAAACAACTTGTCTAATTACAATGAATTCAAAAAACAAGGAAAGCTACATGTTCCACACACCCAACATAGACATTACAGAACTGCAGGCCCAAACTATAGGGTTACCGTTAATATCAGTTGACACTGAAGGCCAAAAAGAAAAAGAACTCTTAGACCTTGAAAAAGCAATACTGCAGGCTAAATCACATTACAACATTGAGGGCATAGTTACAGGCGCTGTAGAATCTACTTACCAAACAAGCAGAATTCAAAAAATCTGCGACAAACTACAATTAGAATGCTTAAACCCCCTATGGAAATACAACCAAAAAGCACTAATAGAAAAAATAGTTGAACAACAATTTAAAGTAATCATATCGGGAGTATTTGCCTACCCACTTGATAGGACATGGCTGGGAAAAACATTAAACCAAAATACAATAAAACAACTCTTAGAATTATCAGAAAAATATGGCATTAGCATCATAGGCGAAGGAGGAGAAATAGAGACCACCGTCTTGGACGCACCTATGTTTAAACAAAAAATCAAAATCACAGATTTTGAACTAAAATGGGAACACACCTCAGGCACTTATATAATCAAAAAAGCAAAACTAACACAAAAACAAACAACAACTGTTTAACCAACAACATAATTACCACTGCACTTCAAAAATACGTGGCTAATTAATGTTGGCAAATTAATTGTTCGATAAGGGTGTCAACTTTTTTTAGAATGCTGCATTGTTTAGTGTTATTGGGTCATGCCTCGATCTAGTTTATAAGTATGGTATCTGTTATTTTGTTGAGGATTAACTGTGGTAAACGTGTCTGTAAAATGCATACATTGTAGAAGTGAAAACGTAGTAAAAATGGGCAAACAACCAACAAATGGAACCCCAAGATGCAAATGCAACACTTGTGGCAAAACTTTTCAAACCACATATAAAAACAATGGAGCCACACCCCAAACCAAACAACAAATAATAAAAATGTCCCTAAACGGAAGCGGCATACGTGACATCTCACGCGTACTAGCTATTAGTCAAAACACTGTTATGTCGGTTTTAAAAAAACAGAAAAGTTCCTCGTAAACCTAAACCCAAAATACAAAAACCCCACCGAACCACTCACAATACAACCTCCTGAAATGAATAAAATGTGAGAACGAGTCTACTGCAAAAAAACACCCCGCTGGCTATGCATGCCATAAATCATGATAGTGGCGATATTGTGGCGTATGTTTTTGGAACTCGTAAAAGTGAAGCGTTAAAAGAGCTTTGGGTTCTGTTAAGTGGGTTAAATTTTTGTATTGCGGGTGTGTTTTCAGATGATAGTTTTGTCCATCATGAGATTATATCGAGTAATATTTTGTATGCAGGTAAGTGTAATACGCAATGTATTGAGTGTAAGCATTTAACGTTTTGTACTTGGTTGAAGTGTTTGGCTTGTAGGGCTATTTATTACTCTAAGTTTTGGGTTATGCATAAAATTGTTTTTGGTTTGCTTATAAATGTGTTAGAATTTGGAAATAAACTAGTTTGAGTCATGACCAAATATCAGTAAAAACGTCAAGTTGGCGTCTTAAAAAGTGAAAATACCATAGATTTTTATAACAGCTTCTTAAATATTTAAGAGGTTACAATAAGGACGGAGCAAATTAAATATGAATGTATGTGTCATGGGCTTGGGCAATATTGGGTTACCTGTGGTTCAGCATATCTCAAAAATGTATAAGCAAACTCAAGGATATGACATATCTCAGGAAGCTGTAAGTGCTGTTAAAAAAATGGGTATTGATGCTTCTATTAAACTTGCTTATGCAGACATTTACGTGATTGCAGTTAACACTTGGCACCGTAATGGTTGTCCAGATATGAGTGCTATTGAAAACTGTACAAAACAAGTCGCAGAACTTAACCCATATGCGCTTATATGTTTTGAATCGACTCTTACCAATGGCGTTGCACGAGAACTAGCTAAAAAATACAATTTATCCAACATTGCTGTTTGTCCTCATAGATGGTGGAAACAAGAAGAGGATAAACATGGTGTAGTTCAGCTTAGAGTTTTAGGTGCGTTAAACCAAGAAAGTCAAAGAAAAGCACTGGACTTTTATAACACTTTAGGCATACCTATTCATGTTGTTAGCTCATTAGAGATAGCTGAGCTCTCTAAACTAGTGGAGAATACTTATTATTATCTTCGTATAGCCTATGCAGAAGAGCTTAAACTGTTGTGTAACAAAAACATGTTAAGTTTTGAAGAATTACGAGAGGCAGTTAACACAAAATGGAATGTTGACATGGCAGAGGCTCGTGATGGTATTGGTGGAGAATGTTTACCTAAAGATATAAAATTACTTATGAGCGCCTACTTAGATATGCCTTTACTGCAGGGTGCAATAATTGCAGACGAAAACTATAGAGCAGAGTTAACTCACAAAAAATTTTCCACTACATCCCATGAAAATCAACGTAAAGAAAGAGATACAAAAACTTACAATATATAGAGAGTATGTCGATGCATCATCCTAGTAAAACTGCGCTTTTATGTGGTGTAAATGTCTGTTTTACAGTTGCAGTTTTAGTGTGTTTATACTTGTATAGAGTGAGCATACTTGAGTGGCATTGGACTTACTGGGTTATAGTAATTTATGGACTAGTTGTAACATCATTCATGGTTTTTCGATTAATAAGCGCGTATTTGTATAAACCTGTGCCTGATAGAGGTTATCGACCTAAAGTTAGCATTATCATTCCAGTATATAATGAAGAAAACGTTATAGGCAGTACTATAGATGCAATTTTGAACTCAAACTATCCGAAAGACAAGTTAGAATTAGTAGTTATTGACGATAAAAGTAAAGATAATTCCTTAAAAGTAATCAAAAAGAAAAGTTTGGAATACAACTTTAAAGTCATTACACACTCCGAAAACATGGGTAAACGTCACGCAATGGCATCAGGCGTTAAACAATGCACCGGTGAAATTTTAGTTTGTTTAGACAGCGATACCCTTGTTGAACCTGATTCTGTAAAAATGTTAGTACAACCCTTTATAGATAAAGAAGTCTACTGTGTATGCGGCAACACCAGTGTTATTAACAAAAACAGCTCAAAAACTACTACATTGTTAACACGATTCCAAAAAGTTTGGTATGCTGAAGCATTTAGAGTACGGAAAGGGGTAGAAAGCCTCTTCGGCATGGTTCTATGTTGTTCAGGCGTATTTTCAGCCTATCGTCGAGAAAAATTTGAAGCTGTCATTAACGAGTGGTTAAATGAAAAGTTTCTCGGAAGAACAGTTGTAGCAGGCGATGATAGGCAAATGACAAATTTAATGATGCGCATGGGAGGAAAGTCAGTATTTCAATCCACGGCATTAACTTACACAATTGTACCCCATAGCGTTAAAAAATTTATTAACCAACAAGTGCGTTGGGCTCGAGGATCCGTAAGAGGAACAACGCTTGCACTTACATTTTTCAACAGAAAGAATCTATCACAAAAAATTCTTTTTTATTTAATCACTTTTTCCACCTTTATAACACCATTTGTCTTAGTTATAAGCATTATTGGTTTAGCATTATTTGGAGGTACATCAGGATTTGTTAGTTACGCTTTAGGTTTAATAATAGTTGCTTTTCTGTACGCATTAACAGACAAAATACTGATAAGTTATTTCACAGTCAAAGATGCAGCATATCGAATTGCTCTGTTTGTTTTAATGTTGCCAATAACATTTGTTTACTTATATGGCTGGATTACCCCTTGGAAAGGAACTGTTTGGGGAACCCGCTAAACAAAAACAAATAACATACATTTTTCATTTTAACAGGTTATTATTGCTAAGATCAGTAAAAATTTTTGCACAGCAATAAGGCGAAAACGAAAGGGACCAATTCTGTGTTTTAGCAAAATCAATAGCCTCTGGACTTGGAAAAGCAATAGCATCCACACCCGATTTTAACGCCAACACATCAATAGACGCACGCATCAAACCGTTTGGACGCATACAACCTAAAACCAAAGGCGTTTGAGGAAGCATTACACGTGCAGAGGCTACAACACGAGCAACATCATAAGGTTTAGGAGGTACAATAGTTGCCATTTTAGTTCCACGTAGAGGCATAAATACAAGAATAACCAAAGCAGAGGGAACCACTTTAGAAATCATCTGTAAAGCAAAAAGTTCTCCACCTAATTTACCCTCATTTAACCCAACAATCACGTGAGGCACAAAACTTAAACCGACTTGTTGTAGTACATCAAGAGAGTTAACATAATCATAAACAGTGAGTGGTAGGCCGTAAATTTTATTAATTATCTCTTGAGAACCGATAACATCAATTAAAACGGCATCAACCCCGGAGTGCTTAAGTAAAACGGCCGTTTCTAAATCAATTATACCTGTGTGAACAAAAACAGTCAAACCTAACTCATGTCTAATCCGTGCAATTGTGGACACAAACGGTTTAAGAGGAACAGCCCCGTCAACTAAACAACCTCCACTAATTAAACACCCTACAGCGCCAGATCGTTTAAATTTAGAACATACCTCAAATAAAGCCTCTGGCGTAATTGCAGGCTGCATGGTAACTAACAGTTTACCACCACAATGTCTACAGTTTAAAGCACACCTATCACCCGTTATGGAGATCGTTGGAAACCTCTTGGACGAAAAACAAAAACCGTTATGCACGTAATAGGTAAAACTTGGAGAGTAAAAATGTATTCTGCGATTTTTTTGCATAAATACTTTTGAGTCTAAGAGACTAACTAAATCTTGTTGATTTAAACACCAAAGAGACTCAACAGAAGGCGGCAACATACATATTAATATATGTTAAATAGCGCATTTTAAAGATAGCGCCAATTTTTACCTTACAGATACATAGACAGAAAATAATGCAGATATACAAATTATCATTTAGTGTATAAATTTAAAAAAGGAGCAGATAAAGTGTTGATTATTCAACGCCCCAACGTTTTGCAACTTTAACTGCAATGAACACCAGCAGAGCTACTAACGCAAAGGTGAACAGGGCAACTAAAAAGTCGCCATACGCAAAAACCTGAGATCCAGCAATAACTGTTCCCTCAGCTAAATTATCCAAACCGGGAATAAGTAAACCAATAGCAGGCAACAACAAATCTTTAACTAAAGCTTGAATCAAAATACCTAAGTACATACCGATAATAAATGCAATAGCCAGACCAAATATTTTGTATTTAGATAAAAATTCTTTGAATTCATTCCACAGATTTTGTTTAGGGGGAGGCTGAGGGGGAGCAGCTTTTTCCACGGATTCTCGAATCTTTCGTAACTCAGCTAATATTTCCTCATCACTTGTCAACAATACTACCTCAAGATATTATACAACAGATAACTAATAAAAATATCCGTTAAAACCAATAATACCCATAAATAAATATTAAAAAAACAGGAAAATTATAAAAAACACAAATTCACACAGTCATATCACATGTGAAGCACAAAATCACCCGTAAAAGACTTATCCTAAGTCCACAATCAATTAGGGTGGATGATGAAACCAGAGTCACAGAGCCAAAACAATGATATTGACTCGACGGGCGAACTGACACAACAAACCGTATAAAGGCACGCACACCCCACGTAAAGAAAGAACTAACTCAAAAATCTAAAAACACTGATTGACATAAAAAAAATAGCAAAACCAAACTCACACCGCAATCTTGTATACAAATTATGAATACATAGTTTTTTTCTTCTATTAAAATTGTCATTACATGAAATACGCGCTACACATATTCATTTTGTTACATCATATCCACATTTTCGATAATAACTACAAAACCTATAAAAATGAATAGTGCAATATATAACCTACAAAGATGGATATTTATAGAGCGAGTTCATGACGCACAGAATTTCAACACACAGTCAAAAAGTTGACCATAGGCACAAACACAATCACATAACTCGCAAAAAAATAGACCTCTATAAAAAACACAACATGTGATAAAAATGATGGAACAAAAAAACGATATACAACAAAAAGAGTTACAAATCGGTGTTACAAAAAAAATGCTAGATGTAATAATGCTAATGTTTCTACGCAAAAGATCAAGACACGGTTATGAATTAATGAGCAAAATTCAAAAAACATTTGGCGTACATTTTAGAGCAAGCACTATTTACCCCACTCTAGCAGAATTACAAAGAAATGGACTCGTTGTAAGCCAATGGGACACCGAAAAAATTCGTCCAAGAAAAGTTTACAGCCTAACAGACAAAGGACAAGAAGCACTTACTGACGCTATAGACTCGTTTAGCATATTTTATCAAAAAATATTAGATAACCAACTTACTATCGAAGAATAAGTTAAAAACAACACTTAAAACATGGCACTAACACCATCTTTTTAGGTGCATGTTTAGTCCGTCAAGAATTTACAAAAAAATACAATGTTGCATAGCACTGTTGATAACTGCTGAAACGACCTAAACACGGTCCACTCACACCATTTGCTCACACTAAACACGTGAGCTAACTATTTATAACAATTAATGTATAACTATTCAGTCGCAAAAAACTTCAATACGGGGTTATTTTTGAATTTAGAGTCCTAATACGACAGATTGTCGTAACCACAAACACGCGTATTCAGACGATTTTAGGAAATTTTTATTTTTCGCATTCAAAAAACACAATACGTAGTGGATAAAACTCTTAAACGACCACTATATTCGTGACTGAATAGGTACCAATTAATTACTGACAAAATACTTTTTGCGACACTTTGTTATAAACACGCAAATTTATCAAAAAACAAAACAATACAACACACACTCAAACATCAATCAGTCAAACAAAAACTTTTACTAACCAAACGCCTACTCGACTGAACTGAAATCAAAGCGAACAAAAATTCTGTACATTTTACAGATTTTTACTCGTAAGAGACTAAAAATTGAAAGTTCAGACTGCGCAAAAACGCTAAAATGACTTTTTTAAACACTATTCATAACACATATTTGTTTCTGTACCGCTATGTGATGGTCTTGATAAATTTTATCAAGGTTGTTGCGCAGTCTGAGTTACTGATTAACACAATTGTCCAAGCTTTGTTATTGTGATTTTTTTCTGAAAACAGGCAAAAATCAGTATGTAAATCTGCTTTTGACGTATTATCATAATTGTTGGAGTGTAAACCTGTGACTTTTCGGTGCAAGTTTTTTCAGAAAGAAATACAGCAACAAAGTTAGGGATCGTTACAAAATAACTTTTATAGTTACAAAGTGGACATTGAAAATAGCACAAATATTTGACAAAAATAACTCACATCAACACATATACACGAGTTTCCATAGAGAATAAACTACAATATTACACCCACTAATGTCCAACTGTAAAAAGTTATTTAGTTACACTCCCTTAGGCATTGTATTGCTCCAAAAACTGATAGTAAGGTTTTAAAAATAAGAGTATTCAACAAACAAAATTTGTTAAATGGAGAGAAGTGTTAGTCTTCTTCTTCCTCGTTTAGTTTTCGTTCTTTAATTTGTAGTGTATTTTCGCCTTTGTCAGCTATTACGCGATAATTGTCAATTAGTTCGTATTTATGTAGAAATTTTTTTGTTAGAACACGTAAGTATTTTTTAGCTACTGCGGGTCCTTCGCCTTTAACTATTATTGTGTTACCGTTATTAGCTACGTCTGCGCCTGTTTTTTCTTTAATGAACTCGGTATATTTTTGAACCATGTCATTTTTTCCTTTTATTTCGTTTGCGTCAATTTTCATTTCAACCATATTTTTTCACCTCGATTGTTGCGGTCTCTTTTTTGTTTCTCTGTTTTCCTTTGTTTATGTTTATTGTACTGATAAATTTTCCGCTATTTATTTTTCTTTGTTTGATGTTTCATTTGTAGTTAACAGTTTGAAATTTTTCTTTAGTGTATTGTGTTATCATTTTTAGTATCTTACAACCTGCATTCCCGAAATACACAACTATGTGCCAAGTACCATAATTCGAAGCGTTTAACATATATAGCGCAGTTTAACATTTCTTTTACAACATCCTGATGAAGAAAAACTAAATATAGTTCATAAAAATTACCCTGAAAAATCATAGTTATGTATTGCAATACACCACTATGCATTTCATACACGTGTCTTTTAAAATTAATTTAACACAAACTACAGCTATCATCTTTATGAATGCAATGTTTTAAAGAAGTCACATCAACTAATAAAACATAATATGATGTATCACGGAAATCCAGGCTACAAGTAAAATTCTGTGTAGACTTACGAGTTTTGTTCGCTTTGGTTTCGGTTCAGTCGAGTTAGGTATATACGATGCAGTAAACTAACTGTAAAACACGACATTTTTCTATTTTAACCTCAAAAACACGTTTTCAAGCAAATCTGCTACTAAAAACTGAAAATTACGGTTGGTGTATTGCATATACTGTTTAAAAAGTTCTAGAAAAATTTGAAAGAAAAATTAAAAATTAGTTAAAACAAAAAGAAAGGTTGTTTGAGATTATTCGCTCTCAAAGTATTCTTCTGGTTTTGGTGGAACAGGTGGTAGTCCTTTGCGTTCGCGGATTTCTTTGACTATTTCTTCTTGTAATTGTTCTGGAACTGGTGCCCAGCGGCTAAATTGAGTTGCCCAAAACGCGCGTCCTTCGGTTGAGCTTCTAAGTTCATCGGCGATACCAAAGCTTTCAGATACAGGCATTTCTGCTTTAACAGTTATCATGTCTTCTTCTGAGGGCATATCTAGGATTTTGCCACGGCGTTTGTTAACAGTTGCAAGGACACTGCTAACGAAATTGGAGGGGACATTGCATTCAAAGTTTATAAGTGGTTCAAGGAGTTTTGGTTTGCTTAGTAGTATAACACAGTATATGGGTCTCCATGTCATGGGGATGGCTTGTGCTGGGCCTCTGTGGACTGGATCTTCGTGTAGTGTGATATCTTCTAGGTTAATTTTTAGACCGTGTGCTGGTTCTCTTGTAAGAGGTGAGGTATGGACTGCTTCGCGGAAGCCGGTTTTTATGTGGTCAATTATTTCTTCTACATATTGTCGTCCGCGGATGCGGTTAACTAGAATGTTGCTTTCTTCAACTGCAACTGCGCCTTTTGCTTCGTCTGGTGACCAACCGAAGGTTTTGAGAACTTTGGCTCTTTCGTCTTTGTTTTGTAAGTCAGTGATTTTTTCTGATTTAATAGCTTCAATAATGTCTTCAGAGAGTTTTTCTATGGTTATCCAGAGTTTGTTGTGTTTATTGGGGCTTTTACCCATAACTGCTGGGCCTTTGTAGTCATGGTTAATGGTTTCTCTGTAGATAACAATGGGTTTGCTAAGTTTGACTTTAAGGCCTGCTTCTTGCATTCGGTAAGCGGTGATTTCAAGGTGGAGCTCACCCATACCTGAGAGGAGGAATTCGCCTGATTCTTTATTCATGACAAATCGTATACAGGGGTCTTCTGTTGTGAGTTTGTGCATAACTTTGTCGAAGAGTGGTAGATCTTTAACGTTTTCTGGTTCAACAGCTACAGTAACGACTGGGTCAGACACGTATGTTAAGCCTTCAAAGCTGTGTATTTCACAATTTGCCTCGCCTATAGTTTCGCCAACACGCATAACGGGTAGTCCTGAGACGCCTCCAATGTTACCTGCGGGCACTTTGTCAACTATGACTCTGTCAGTGGCCATACTCATGAAAACTTGTTGTATGGTGCCTTTGCGTTGTGAGCCGACTAGTTGTACTTCTTTGCCTTTAGTAATGGTGCCGCTGAAAATTCTGCCAATAGCAACTGTGCCGCTGTGTGGGTCTACATCAATTGTGGAAATGCACATAAGCAGTGGAGCCTTTGGGTCAACTTTTGCCATGCCAACACCGACGGGTGAGGTTACATCGCCTGCCCAAATTTTTGTTTGGCGGTATGGTTGAGCGACTATTGGGCTTGGTAAGTGTTTACAGAACATGTTAAGAATTGGTTCGGGTATAGGTGCTTTCTTGCTTAATTCAACTATTTTTGCGCTAACGTCATCAGGTTCGCCTGTGTATGCGTCAATAATATCTTGGAAGCTTATTTGTTTTTGTCGCATGTAATCAAGGCTTAGACCCCATTTGTGTAGGGCTGAGCCGAAGGCTACAGTGTCTTCTATTTTGATTTTCCATGCTTCTTTGAATTCTGGTGGAGCGTGTTTTTCGATTAGGTTGTTGATTTTTGTGAGAACTTTGGCGAATTTTTTCTGAATTTCTTGGGGAGATAGTTTGATTTCTTTGATTAATCTGTCAACTTTGTTGATAAATAAGAGTGGTCTAACTCTTTCTTTAAGTGCTTGCATTAGAACGGTTTCTGTTTGTGTCATTGGGCCTTCTACTGCGTCAACTACTACAAGTGCGCCGTCGACGGCTCGTAAGCTTCGTGTGACTGCGCTTGAGAAGTCAATGTGCCCAGGGGTGTCGATAAGGTTGATTAAATGTTCAGTGTCTTCGTATGTGTGAACTAGACTGACGTTTGAAGCAAAAATTGTAACGCCTCGCTGTTTTTCAAGGATATAACTGTCAAGGAATCGTTTTTGTCCAGCGGCATCTGCACTGATAATTCCTGCATGTGCCAAAAGACTATCTGACAAAGTTGTTTTGCCATGATCCACGTGAGCAATAATACTGGTGTTACGGATGATTTTTGGGTTTTCCATCAGTTTAACAATTTCTTCATTTTGTCTAAAACGCGCCATAGCTATTCATTCTCCACTTTAATTTTTATAATGTTATTATTTTGATTTGAACATAGTACATTTTTGAATATTTTATACATAGGGAAATCTCGCGAATAATAGAGTAAACCACAGGGACATTGAATTTGTAACCTATTAACTTTATGGGCATCAAACTATAAACTTTAGCAAAAAACAAGCTTCTTCAAAATAGAACACCGTTTTTAGACTGAAAATAAGTAGTGTTTAAAAGATTAAAAGCATCCTTCTACTAACAAATACTTTCAAAGGTGTATGTATGCCTACTTTCCAAACTGTCAGGGGAATGCGAGATTTACTAGGTAAAGAAGCCCAAACCTTTACGTACATTATAAACGAGGCCCAAAAGGTTGCCTCTCTTTTCGGGTTTAAAAAAGTTTTTACTCCCCATGTTGAGTCCTTAGAATTATTAAGTGCTAAATCAGGGGAAGAAATACGGCAGAGAATGTTTATATTTGAAGATTTAGGAGGTCGAAAAGTTGCTCTGCGCCCAGAGTTTACAGCCTCCATTGCACGTTTAGCTACAACAGACTTAAAAACTGAACCTAAACCGTTAAAACTGTTCTCACTAGGCACCGTTTATCGATATGATGAGCCTCAACGCGGCCGATACCGAGAGTTTTGGCAGTCAAACTTTGAATTAATAGGCACCAATAAACCTGAAGCGGACACTGAAATTATTCTGTTAACAAACAAGTTTATACAAACGTTAAACCTGCAAGGATACGTTTTCAAAATTGGTCACATAGGCATCATTCGAGGCATTTTAAGCCAAGAGGGCATTGAGGAAAAAACTCAAAACGCTATACTACAACGTATGGATAAAAAAGAGTATGACTTAGCCCTAAAACTTGTAACTTCAGAAAAATGTCGCCAAACCCTACAGAATTTAATTGACCTAAAAGGCAAAGATTGGCAAGATACTTTAAAACAAGTTAACACTTTAGTGTCAAGTTATGAAATGGCTAAAACAGCTACAGATAACCTTTTGGAAATACTTACATTAATAACTTTTTCATGCCCAAATATTTCTTTAACTGTTGATCCAGCCTTTGCAAGGGGACTTGAGTATTACACAGGTATGATTTTTGAAATTTATATTCCACAACTTGAAATTGCATTAGGAGGCGGGGGTAGATATGACCGTTTAATGGAAACCTTTGGCAGCGAATCAACACCAGCAGTGGGTTGCGCCCATGGAATTGACCGCATAGCCATAGCCCTACAAACCCAAAACACTGTCAGCAATATAGGAGCAGAGCATAATGTTATGGTAATTCCCATTACAGAAACCGTGAAGGGAGAGGCGTTAAAAATTGCTCAGCAGTTACGTGAGCGAGGAGTTTCAGTAGAGTTTGAGCTTATGGGTCGTAAAATGGGCAAAGCCTTAGAAGATGCTGATAAACGTGGTCTTGACTACGCTGTTATTGTTGGTAAGCGAGAACTAGAAGAGAACAATATAGTTCTAAAAGACCTTAAAAAAAGAGAACAAATAATAATCCCTCTAACAGAGCTCTATGAAAAAATTATAAAATAAAAATATGTGAAAAAATTGTGCGAACGCGTTATTAAAGCCGTTTGATGTATCGGCTTACTTCCCATTCGCTTACTTGTAGGCGGTATGCATCCCATTCGCGACGTTTTTCTTTTAAAAAGTTTTCAAAGGCTGTTTCGCCCAAAGTTTCTTTCATAAGGGGGCTTGTTTCAAACTCGTCTAGAGCCTCTTTTAGCGATTCTGGCAGGGAGACTATGCCACGTTCTTTGCGTTCTTCATAGCTCATGTGGTAAACATTTATCTCTACAGGATCACCTGGGTCAGTTTTATTTTTTATACCGTCAAGACCTGTGGCTATAAGCACGGCGAATTGTAAATAGGGATTACCAGCGCCGTCAGGGCAGCGGATTTCGCATCTTGCCGCGCTTTTTCTTCCGCCAAAGTTTGGCACTCGGATAAGAGGGCTACGGTTTTTGTGTGCCCAGGCAATATAGACGGGGGCTTCGTATCCGGGGACTAGACGTTTGAAGCTATTGGGCCAACTATTAAGGACGGCGCACATTTTTCGTCCATGAGCAAGTTGGCCGCCTATAAAGTTTCGAGCCAACTCTGAGAAACAGCCGTGTTCTTGGTCTTTTTCGTCGTAGAACAAGTTTGTTGTTTCATCAAGACTCCACAGGCTTTGGTGTGTGTGCATGCCACTGCCGTTTATACCTTGGAAGGGTTTTGGCATATACGTTGTCAAGTATCCTGCTCTTGCGGCTACGACTTTTCCACACATTTTTAGAGTTATAGCGCGGTCGGCGGTTTCTAGGGCTTCGCCGTATTTGAAGTCAATCTCGTTTTGGCCTAAAGCACCTTCATGATGACTAATTTCTATGTCTATGTCAAATGCTTCGGCAGTGTCGGCGATTTCGCGTCTTAACTCATCTGTGAGGTCGCCTGGATGAAAATCGAAATAGCCGGATAAGTCAATAGGTGTAGGTAGGCCGCCGTTTTCGGATTCTTTTACTATGAAAAATTCAAGTTCAGGAGCGCAGAAAAATTTGTAGCCTGCTTGCTGTGCTTTTTCAATAGCTCGCTCAAGAATATAGCGGGGATCTGCGTCATAGCGTTTGTTTTGAGGCGTGTAAATATCGCAGAGCAGACGACAAGATGCTTTTTCTTTAGAGCGCCAGGGGAGAACTGCAAAAGTTGATGGATCAGGATATAGAACCATGTCAGATTCTTCAACAGATCTATAACCTGTAATGGAGGAGCCATCAAATGATTGTCCGTTTTCAAAAACACTTTCAATGTTCCTATAGCTTACAGCTAGATTTTTTAGCATACCATTTATGTCAGTAAATTGAAGTCTGACAAATTTTATGTCATCTTCTTGTATAATTTCTATGGCTTGAGATACATATTGCTTCCAAGTAGCATCCTTGAAATTTTTCATTCAAATACCTTCTTCTTATACTTCTTAACTTTGTTGTCAATTTTATCTTGTTTTCGCGTGTTCTAAGTGCGTATAAGCACAATCACATATAATACGGTATTGTTTCAATTATTAAACAACGTTCAATAAACAAGTTTTAACGAAAAACACAGTTAACTACACAACATTTTGAGATGTGATAGCCTGTTCAAAAAAAAATAAATATTTAACTATACCTCAGCAGCATGGGTTTTTAAAATTGGGTAACATACAGGTAGTTGTTTAGTTTTTCTATTTTTCTTTGTTTATCGCTCAACTATTTTTTACAGGTTAACATTGTTCAACAAGTTTCATCATGTTTAAATCTGTCAAAACATTAACTCATAACAAAGTCATAGTGTTATAAACCAGATACATAAATGGAAAATTAACGTAAGGAAAATTTTAGACCTTTATAAAGCAAAAGAGATGGTTTCCGTATGGAAAAATCTCACTCCAGCAAAATAAAATAAGTTCAAAATTGGCTTTAAACAGCAAAATGACGTGGAAATAGTTTTATAATAGACTACTTTCTGTTTTTCTAAAAACGGAAACATACATTTAATAATTCAATTTTTAGTTAACTATGTGAAAAAACAAAATATTAAACACAAAAGTAGCTTGCACATCTTACAAATCTTAAGCGATACATATATTAAAAAAAGTTTTTACTGGCACGCCAATCAACTATAAAGTTATAAACATTAACTAAACACATACCGTGTAAATATTCTAAAAATATTTGAGTTATAGAGCGATATTAAATAAAGAAAGCACGAATCAATTAATAGTTACGGCCTAACGTCACTCACATCCTAAAATCCCGGAAGAGTTATACATAGGATTGTGTTACTCCTTGTAAATATGGTGGATTTCAAAAACGTCGTTAAATCTGTCTGTTTGACAAAATAACGGCATATGTATAATTATGGAAATTATACACAGGTTTTGTTTTGCTAAAAAGGCATTTTTAAGCTAATTTTCAGAAAATGACCTCATTTTTCAAATATCTTCGACACATATGTATAATTACTACGGGATTTTAGGTCACATCATTGTCTATGTCTGCAGTGTTATCTGAAATCTCGCCACCTGATCGGTTAAACGCGCCACTGTAGCATACGCCGCCACCATTTTGTAGTGCTGTATTACCAGAAATTGTGCCCCCAGACATTTCAAAACTCTTAACAGAGTACACACCACCGCCACTTTCAACAGTATTGTTAATAATTTCGTCACCAAACATTTTAAATGCTCCAGCGTTGTACACGCCGCCACCACAATATGCTCCAATGTTATTAGAAATTATGCCTTCATACATTTCAAAAGTGCCAAAGTTATTTACACCACAACCACCTCTGCCAATGTTATTAGAAATTTCTCCGTCAATCATGATAAATGTGGCATAATAGCCTACCATAACTCCGTGAACATCAAAAATATCGTTATTATCATCTACCGCGTGAGTTACGATAATGCCATTAATTTTTAATGTGCCACCGCTTTTATCGTTATCACCATACTCAACATAAATAGTATCACAACGAGCGGAGCTAACTAGTTTAAAAAAACTCTTCTGTGCTGTTACTTGACAATGTAATGTCTGTGCCACGGGGAATTATAAGGGTTCCTTCGGTGAGGTAAATGTCTCCATCTAAAATAATGTTAACAGGTTTGTTAATTCTTGTAGTATTAACAGCCTTTCTAAGTTCTGTCTCGCTTTTAACGTGAATAGGTCCTTTACCAGCTATCAGAAACCATGTAAAAACGATAAGTGAAGAAGCCAACAATACGATAACCATTATAGAGGCAGTTAATAGAAGGTCTTTACGTGATTTATGAGACCTAACTCTAACCTGCTTAACCATTCACATATTCACTTTACATGACATAACTAAATAGAATATATAAATGTGTATGTTGCTTTTTGCATCAACAAATTCATTTTTAACAGATTTTTAGCTATATTCATTTTTACATGGAGCCAGAAAAACATTAAACAAAGCAAGTAACCATAAACAACGCACCTGACAAATAGTAGCAGCAAAAAAGTTATACGGAGCGTTCGCGTCGCAGAAAATCGCCTAAATCTAACACGTTAGTTACGGCTAAAGCGTTTTTATCTGTCTGCTGTTCTATTCCTGCCATGGCTTTGCCAAATCCTAGGCATTCGTTATACTCGTTTAGTACTAAAACGTGGCAGTTTTTCTGTATTTTGCCGTATGTTTTTAGTATGCCTTTTCGTAAGATATCTCGACCGCAGATAAATAGCCAAGCGGCTTTTTTGTCAATAATTATGCGGTTAGCGTCTTGAGTGGTTATCATGGAGAGTAAATTAAAGCTGGGGAAAAATTTGCCTGTTCGGATTTTGCCTAGGTAAAGTCCTGCAGAGAAAAAGTCGTCTTTAACTATTAAGGGTTTGACTTGGTTATTTAATAGGAAAAAACGTCCCTCGCGTTCAACTATTGCGTTTTCGTTGAAAACGATTTTTACGCCGAATTGTGTTACAAACTCTGCAATGGTCCTAGTTCTCATGGGGGCACCTTGCGAGTTTGCATATATAGAAGCCTTGTGTGGTGTTGGGCCAAAATCTGCGGCTGTGCGTAATTGAGGGGTCTAATTGTTTTCCAAATACGTTTGTTAAGCCAGATGTGCCGGGACAGGTAATTTTGACTGGTTGTATGTTTAATTTTTGTATGGCCCAGTTTATGTTTAATTCGTTTTCTTCGGGTTCTAGGGAGCATGTTGAGTATATGATTTCGCCATTGTCTGTTAGGCATTCTGCGGTTTTCATTAGTATTTCACGTTGTAAACGGGCGTTTCGTTCTATGTCTGTTTGGGTGCGGTTTTGGAACCAGTTGTTGTCAGAGGCAAAATTGCCGCTGCAGGGTGCATCAACAAGGATGCAGTCAAATTTTAGACCTAGTTTTGGGCTGTTTCGAGCGTCTAGTTGGTAAACTATGGTGTTTGTAACGTGGCAACGCTCTAAATGATTAGTTAAAGCGGCTAAGCGTTGTTTGTTTATATCTAACGCCACTATGCTGCCTGTGTTGTCCATAGCATTGGCTAATTGTACCGTTTTTCCGCCTGGAGCGGCAGAGGCGTCAAGTACGCGTTTACCTCTAAGATTAGAAAAGAGTGACACTGGAATTTGTGCTGCTGCCTCTTGAATGGAGTATAATCCAAGCAGGTACTCCGCGGTTGCGCCTGCAGAAACTTTTGAGTTACAGACCCAAAAACCCGAGGACAAAAAATCAATAGTCTCCAAGTTCAACCCTAAACTTGAAAGTCGCAAAACCAAATCCTGCCGACCTATACTATTACTGCTGCTATTTAATTGATTAAATCGTATAGCCTGTCGCAGATTAACGGGTCTATATTTCCAGCCCAGTTGCTCGTAACGGCTTACAAAAAATTCTCGGCCCGACATTACACTTAAAAGATAAAAAGAAAAATAAAAACCTTCCATGAAATAATTCAACAACAATCGACAGGGTTTTTGCCGCAAATCCTAAAAAGCAGTATACATAACATAATTGGGGAAAGCTTTTGAAACGCGTGGAAGTTCGTATAAAAACGTCATTTGGTGAGGTTGTTATTGCAAATGATAGCCCACAAGAACTTTTAGATAGTTTAGAGGCGGTGCCAGAGGATTTTGTGGAAAAAATATCCAATTTTGTTTCAGATCATTTAACACCTTCAAAAGCGCAGTTAAAAGGCATTATTGAATATACAACAGATGGTCCAGTTATTGTAACTAGAGAAAACTTGACTCATTATGAAGCCGTAGGTCTAATTCTCTACGCCTCAGATGAACATAAAAATACTGTTACACAAGTACAAAAACTGCTAGAATTGAGCAACATTAAATGTATGGTTCCCGCGCGTTTAAATGAAATGACCAAACGGGGTCAAGTTTTTAAACCAGAGACAAACAAGCCGGAATTTAAATTAACCATACAAGGCGAAAAATGGATTCAAGAAAAAGTATTAACGGTACTTAAAGAAAAAATGAATTAACCAATTTTTTATTTAACACAAAGAAAGATAGAATTTTGACAAAAAGAGGAAGGAATTGTTAGGCTTATTGCTGTTGTTGTTAGATTTGTTTTCCGCAGTTTGCGCAGAATGTGCCATCGGGTGCAACTGATGCGCCGCAGTTTGGACAGAAATTAGCTTTAGAATTGCCAGCTGATGTCGGTGATTGTTGTGGTGCTTGTGGGGACTGTGTATAGCCGTATGGTGGAGGTGGTGCATTGTAACCGTATGGTGGAGCGGAATAGTTGCCTGTACTTGTTGGAGCTACTTTGAGTGTAAAGAAGCCAATTGCTGCAATTATAAAGCCAACCCAAATGAGGAGGAAGCCAACAATAAGTATTGAGAGTATTGCACCTATCCAGATTAGTGAGCCTGCGGTACGGAACAAGTTTTCGCCTGAACGCTCAGCTAATGCGTTAAAGCAATTTCTAATGTATTTTGCAGAAGCTATTGCGAATATGAAAGCTGCGATAATAATAGGTATACCTATTAAAATCAATAATGTAGATACGCCGACAAAAAATAGAATCCAACTGATTATTAACAGAATTCCACCTGTAACTAAGCCGTTGTAAACGCGGTCGTCTTTGTAGTGTTCAGATAGACCCTTCATGCCTATCATGAAAAGAATTATACCAACGATAGAGCCAAGTATTAATGAGCCTACACCTGCTAAAATTTTGCTTGTTTCAACTGTTGTCATTTAGTTTATTCACTAAAATGACATTTACACACGTTAAGATAAAAACTTTTACATGTAAAAAGCGCTAAACATCCAATTTTTTGGCATATATAGAGTCAAGCATGACTTAAAGCAAATTACATAGACATTAATAGTTTTTCACTAGAAATAAAAATAAAACACAATTAATCATGACAACAAGTCACTTTTTGGTAACAGACTATGCAAATCAGTCTATCAAAGTGATAACACATTCCTAAATTGATAGAAGAAAACTGCAAAAACTGTTGCGCATTAAATTGTTAATAAGCCTTTGCGTCTTAGGGTTTCTGCTTGGGCGTGTGTGTATCGCCAGACAACATCGCCGCGAGTGTCAGTTTGAAAGTCCCATGGGGCAACTATAACTATATCGCTTTCGCGTATCCAAACGCGTCTTTTCATTTTGCCACATATCCGGCATAAACGATCTGCACCGTCTTGACATTTAACTTGAATACGATCAAACCCAAGAAGCTTTGTAACTACTCCTAAAACTTCCCCTTGACCAGGATAGACTAACTCACTAATTTCGCCTTCATTTAAGACTTTCTTCTTTCCCAAACAATAACCTCAAATTATTTTAAGTGAATATAAACAAGTTACTTAAAAGGATGCTCATTGAAAATAACACTTTTAAAGAGCCAACAAATTCTTTACAACAGAAAAACGACAATAAAACAGATAAACACAACAACATAACAAATTGAGATACACAACTTTTTTTAACAAGGCAACAACCATTTAGTATCTTACGAGTGAAATTCTTTGTAAATCGCACAGAAAATTAAATCAAGCTATTACTCCTGCCAGTGTAGGAATTACAACAAGCTCCCTAAGCTTCAAACCAGCTAAAAGAACACGCCTACCAA
>Ga0209755_10002793_pt1 | contig 23058 bp, 19 predicted proteins | sample TergutCo191P1_FD_187301 | JGI IMG/M metagenome (GOLD analysis project Ga0209755, IMG submission 187301) | Cornitermes sp. P1 segment gut microbial communities from Petit-Saut dam, French Guiana - Co191P1 (SPAdes) (version 2) | ecosystem: Host-associated > Arthropoda: Insects > Digestive system... | reverse complement strand
GGTTTTGTCAAAGGCAAAGAGGAAATGGCAAAATGGACTGCCTCCTGCGAAATAGGCTTTGCCCTTAGCGGCTGGGAAACATTTGGTTTTTCTATTTTGGAGGGCATGGCAAGCGGCCAATGTTTAATAGGTGCAAATACAGGTGCGGCAGCAGAGCACGTTAGCGAATCGGGTGGTGGCATTGTGTTAAACAAAATGACGCCTGCAGCCTTGGCTGCGGCGGTGTGCGAAATTGCGAAAAGCAGAGATGAAATGAAGGCTATGGGCGCAAAGGGCATAGCTTATGCAGAGCGATTTTCTTGGGATGCGTGCTTTGAAAGGCAACGTGAATTTTACAGAGGGCTTGTAATTTGAGTTTAGCATCCACAAGCATAAGAAGGCCGGTTTTAACTATAATGTTATCTTCGCTTATTGTGCTTTTCGGAGCTATAGGCTTGTATCAGGTTGGAGTTCGTGAATATCCCGCAATAGACCCGCCGATAGTGGATGTTCGCACAACATACACCGGAGCAAATGCGGAGGTTGTCGCAAACCAAATCACTGAACCTTTGGAATCTGCAATTAATGGCATAGACGGAATTCGCACTTTGATGTCCACTTCTCGAGAAGAGCAATCCAACATAACTGTGGAATTCAATTTGGGCGCAAATATGGAGCAAGCTGCAAACGATGTGCGAGACAAGGTTTCTCGTGCTCAGCGTTGGTTGCCAGAGAATGCCGATATTCCCATAGTTTCAAAAGCAGATGCTAACTCTTCGCCGATTGTTGTGCTTTCGCTTGCCAGCGATGTTCTGAGCTTGCTGGAGCTAACTGAGCAGGGCACAAGAATGCAGGAGAGAATTCAGACAGTGCCAGGAGTTGCGGAAGTTAGAATTTGGGGCATAAAAAGATATGCAATGCGCATTTACATAGACCCTGTTAGAATGGCAGGAGCGAATTTGACAATAGATGCAATCAAATATGCGCTTGACAGAGAAGATACGGAACTTCCTGCCGGACAATTGGAGGGAACCTCTGCGATTGTGAATTTGCGCTCATATTCAAAATTAAAAACCGAAGAAGATTTTCGCAGTGTTATTCTGCTCGCAGACGGAGATAAGTTTGTTCGCCTAGGCGATGTTGCCGACGTTGTGCTGGGAGCGGAGAATGATAGAAATACTGTTAGAATGAATAAAAGACCTATGGTATCTTTGGCGGTAATTCCTCAACCGGGTTCTGATCAAATTAAAATAGTCGATGAAGTTCTCAGCCGCTTGGATGAATTTCGCAGAGACTTGCCGGAATCCATTGTTATACAACCATCTTTTGACAATACTAAATTTGTGCGGGCGGCTCTTTCTGAAGTGCAAGAGACCATTGCCATAGCTTTTGTGCTTGTGATAGCCATTATATTTTTGTTTCTCAGGGATTTTAAAACCACTTTAATTCCAATGCTCACAATTCCTATTTCATTGATAGGAGTGTTTTTTGTTATATGGATTTTGGGTTTTTCTATAAATATTTTAACGCTTTTAGGGGTTGTGCTTGCTATAAGCATTGTGGTTGATGATGCAATTGTTGTGCTTGAAAATATATTCGCAAAGGTAGAAGAAGGTTTGCCCACCAGAGAAGCGGCAGTTAAGGGTGTTAATGAGATTTTTACCGCTGTTATTTCCACTACTTTGGTTTTGTGCGCAGTATTTTTGCCTCTGTTTTTTATGCAGGGATTTACCGGCAGGCTTTTCAGGGAATTTTCCGTTGTCATTGGCGGTTCAACTATAATTTCATCTTTTGTTGCTCTCACGCTTGGCAGCATGCTTTCCAGCCGTTTTCTTAAAAAGGGCGAGAAGCGCAATTGGTTTTACACTGCGACTGCGCCGTTCTTTGAAAAACTCTCATCTACGTATGCACGGTTTTTGGGAAAGATTTTGAAAAGCCCTTTGTTTGCTATTCCTATTATTTTGGCATGCGCTGTGGTTGCTATCTTTGCATTTATGAATTTGCCCAGCGAATTGGCTCCGTTGGAGGATCGCTCCAGAGTTAATGTTCAAGTCACTGCTCACGAGGGTGCACCGTTTTTATACATAAGCGATAAGATGAAAATCATAGAAAATTTGATTTTGGATAATGTGCCTGAGCTTGACCGTGTTCTTGTGCAGACTGCGCCGGGCTTGGCCGGGTCTGTGAACAACGGCGCAGCTTCTATAATGCTGGTTGAGCCTTCAAAGCGCAAAAGGAGCCAGCAGGAAGTTGCGAACAGTTTGAGAAAGGTGTTGTCTCAAGTTGAGGGCGTTAGAATTTCCATTCAGCAAGAGCAGACTATCCGTGTAGGTTCTCGTAGCGGTTTGCCTGTGCAAGTTGTGGTTAAGGCTTCCGAGCTTGATTCTTTGAAAAAGTATTTGCCAGACCTTATGGATAAAATTCAGCAGAGCCAGCTTTTGACTATGGCAGATGTGAATTTGAAGTTCACAAGACCGCAGCTTGATGTTGAAATGAACAGGGATAATTTGCGGGCCTCCGGTATTGCGCCACGTGATGTTGCGGGTGCATTGCAGCTTGCGTATAGCGGCATGCGGTATGGTTATTTTTTGAGAGACGGCAAGCAGTATCAGATTATGGGAGAGATAAATTCCCAAAATCGTGCTACTCCGGCTTCTTTGCAAACTCTTTATCTGAGAAACAACAAGGGAGATTTGGTTTCTCTGGATCAGCTTGTTGATTTGAAGGAGCGTGCTGTTCCGCCGTCTATTTTCAATTACAGCCGCTATGTGTCTGCGACAATTTCCGCAAGCCCTGCACAGGATGTTGCGTTGGGAGATGCCATAGCTGAGATGCAGAGTATTATTGACAAGGAGTTGCCGGGTAGTTTTAGAACGGAGCTTACGGGAACTTCACGAGATTTTATGGAAGCGAGCGGAAGTCTTGCGATGGTTTTCTGTTTGGCGTTGCTTATTGTGTATATGTTGTTGGCGGCGCAGTTTGAGAGTTTCAGGCATCCGTTCACAATTATGCTAACAGTGCCTTTGGCACTTTCGGGTGCGTTGGTTGCTCTTTATATAGGTGGCCATACGTTGAACATATTCAGCCAAATAGGTTTGGTTATGCTTGTTGGCCTTGTGACAAAGAACGGAATTTTAATAGTTGAGTTTGCGAATCAGCGGCGTGCCGCCGGCATGGATCTTCGCCATGCAGTTGCCGGAGCTGCAGGGGCACGTTTGCGCCCGATTTTGATGACTTCGCTAACGAGCGTTTGCGGATTTATGCCGATAGCGTTAGCATTGGGCGCAGGAGCTGAGAGCCGTGTTCCTATGGGAGTTGCCGTTATTGGCGGCATAACGGTGTCTTTGGTGTTCAGTTTGCTGGTTGTTCCTGCGGCGTATTTGCTGGTTAGCAATAAGGATGAGGTGTAAACAACCGAACCGGACTTTTTCTATATTACCCCCATGTTCTCAATACACCCATTTCGCGCTTTGCGACCTAAACCCGAATTAGCAGCAGAGATTTCATCCTTGCCCTACGACGTTATGAACCGCAACGAAGCGGCTAAGATGGCAGAAGGCAAACCGTACTCATATTTGAGGGTAACTCGCTCTGAAATTGAGCTACCTGATGCGGATCCCCACAGCAAAGAAGTTTATGAGCATGCAAAGCTGAACCTCAAAAAAATGGAAAGAGAAGGGGTTATATCTCAGGAAGAAACAGCTTGCTTCTATGTTTACCGCCAAACTATGGATGGAAGGGAGCAGTATGGACTGGTGGCTTGCGTAAAAGCAGACGATTACTTCAAAGGCTCAATAAAAAAACACGAACTCACAAGAGCAGACAAAGAAGAAGACCGCTTAAACCACATATTAACCACTGGCGCTCAAACCGGGCCGGTATTTTTAACATACAGAGACAAAGGCCAGTTCGCATTGCTAAAACCGGTTTTCCAAAAGACTCCGATTTACGATTTTGTCGCAGAAGACGGAGTTGGGCATACAGTCTGGATAATTGACGATGATGCCGCTATTGAAAGGCTCCGTGTATCATTTGCATCGCTGCCTTGCACATATATAGCAGACGGACACCACAGAAGCGCAGCGGGCGCACGAGCTTCGCAAACAAGAGCAGATGCAAATCCGGATCACAAAGGGAACGAGGAATACAGCCGCTTTTTAGCCATACTCTTTCCATCAACGCAACTCCGCATATTGGATTACAACAGGCTTGTAAAAGACCTGAACAACCAAAGCCCGGAAGATTTTTTAGACGATCTCTCGGAGATTTGCAATGTTGAAAAACTGCCTGGGCTAACGGCTCCGGAAAAGGCCAAACAGTTTTGCCTCTATTTAAAGGGTGAGTGGTATAAATGTGATTTTCAGGAAAAACTGTGCCACAAAAAAGATCCGGTAGAAAACTTGGATGTTTCGCTTTTGCAAAATCTGGTCCTTGAACCGTTGCTTGGCATTGATGACCCTCGCACTTCGCAGCGAATAGACTTTGTGGGCGGAATAAGAGGGCTTGGCGAGCTGCAGGCAAGAGTGGATTCCGGCGAATGTGCCGCAGCCTTTGCGCTGTTCCCGACATCGCTGGACGAGCTTATGGACATTGCAGATTCAGATGGTATAATGCCCCCAAAAAGCACATGGTTTGAACCAAAATTAAGAGACGGACTTTTAGTGCACCTGCTTGATTAAATTTAGTGGAGAGTTGAGAGTTGAGACTGGCAATAATATTTGCATTATTAATTTCAAACGCTTTCGCTTTTATTAATCCCAGCGGGTATTATGGCTATACTTATACTCCAACTCCCAATTCTCTGAACAATGGTGATGTAGGTTACGGGGCTCGCTTTAATTTTAAACCGGGTTCGTTTGAAGGGGTTGAGCATTCCGTTATTATGCGCCCGATTTCTTTTATAGAACTTGGGCTTGGAATAGGCAAAAATCCCGTGCCTGCGGCTAAGCTCATTTTACCGTTCTATGACGGCGGAGAAGCGCTTGCTCTTGGTTTTTTCGGTAAAAACTGGTATTTCACAGGTTCCGCTCACGGTTTCACCGTTGCCGGCATTTACGATTCTAAGCTTAACACTCCGGTTGGCTCCGTTGCCGCCGAGCTTGATATTGAATATGCTGTTTTTGCCATTGAAAACTTTTGGTATAAAAATCGCTACGGAGCTTCTGCCATATTCACGCTAAGGCCTCTTACGGCATTTAATATTCCCTCTTATATAGAAGCGAGCACTGCAATCGCCTGGCGCTCACCTGAATACACAAAAGGAATTTCCCTGTATGCCTCTATTCTGGCAAAAGCTCCGATTTTGCAAACAGAAAAAGATGAGCCCATAGTATATATAGATTTAAACCCGGCATTTGACCATTCCGTCTCTTTTGCCAGAAATATTTATCCTCTTAGGGTGGCTTTGGATATGGACGCAGTTTTGGCGGTTCCTTATGATTTCTATTTGGTAGGAGCTATTTCACCATCTCTGAAAACTAAAAATCAGGATCGGATGCCGCAAAGAAACTTTCTTGACCGTTATTATTTGCTATGGGATAGAAAAAATAGCCCTAACTGGGCCGCCTGCGGTATGCTCAACTCAGATATTTACGGTTGCCAAACACAGCTTGGCAGAATGTTTTACAACAAGGCCAGCCCTATAGCCATCACGCTGGGTTATACAAAGGGTGATCAGGATGGCATAAACGCAATAGGGCAAGTTCCGTTACACCCCCAATTCTCCGGTTTTTTCTCACATAGCCTGTTTTTTGCCGAAGGAGGCTTGTTTTTGGGCGAAAACCTCGCAACTCAATTGAATTTCAGGCAGGGAACGGATAGAAAGTACCTGCAAATAGGCAGCGGCTATGATTTTGAGCGAAAAAGCATATTCGGAGAGCTCAGTTTTCAATACGATTTCTCAATTTCAAAGCAGATAAGCGGCGCAGCGATCCGCCTTGCCCCCAACTTCCGCCACAGAGAAAGCTCCGACTTTTACGTATTCGACTACGATGTTCCCATTTATCAGGAAGGAAACAACGCCAAAAGGCTACACAACTTCCCCTGGCGTAAGTAACGCAAGCGGCGGGAACGGCATTTCCAGTTCCAAGCTGATCGGGCAATGGTCGCTTATCATAACCTCAGGATGAACAGATGCATTCGTTATGCAACTCTTTAAGCCTTTGTTCACAAAAGCGTAGTCCAAACGCCAACCTACATTATTGTCCTTAGCCCTGCCCCTGTTGCTCCACCAAGTGTAGGTGTCTTTTTGAGTAGGGTGCAAAACCCGGAAGGAATCTACAAAGCCGTTCTCAACATACTTGTCCAGCCAAGCTCGCTCTATAGGCAAAAAACCGCTGATTGTTTCGTTCTCTTTTGGGCGGGCAATATCTATCTCCTTATGGCAGGTGTTGTAATCCCCAACGGTTACCACATGCTTGCCATGAGAAAGCCACATAAGTGAGTTCTCCAAAAACGCATCATAAAAACGGAGCTTGTAGTCCAGCCTCTCGTCACTTTGAGATCCATTCGGAAAATATATGCTGTTCAAAACCCAGTCTGGAAAAACGAGCTGCACCACACGGCCCTCTTCGTCAAATTCCTTTATTCCAAAACCATGATTGACTGTTTCCGGCTCAATTTTTGTGCAAATACCAACTCCGCTATAGCCCTTTTTCTTTTGGCACGCTGTCCAATAAGAATGATAACCGGGAAAATTCCGAACTTCATCGGGTATTTGCTCGTCTTCTGCTCTTACCTCTTGCAGGCACAGAATGTCAGGATCCATTTTCGCAAACCACTCAGCAAAGCCTTTTTGGACTGCCGAGCGGATCCCGTTAACATTCCAACTGTAAATAATCATAGTAGGAAATTTAGTAATTTTACAGTGAAATGTCCATAAAGACCTTTATTTTCGCTTTTCTTCTCTGCTATTTTGCCGTTTTTGCGCAGGAAAACACGGTACGTATAATTTTTGCCGGCGATTTGATGGGGCATACAACGCAAATAAATGCCGCTCAAAGGGAAGCCAAGGGTAAAGGCTATGACTACAAGCCCTTTTACCAGCACCTTAAGCCCTACTTTTCCGCAGCAGACCTTGCGGTGATAAATCTGGAACATTCCCTGGCCGGGCCTCCTTATGCAGGTTACCCCCAGTTCTCCTCACCCGATGAATCGATAATCGACATAAAGGATGCCGGCTTTGACCTAGTGGCTACAGCTAACAACCATTCGCTTGATAGAGGCAAGTATGGTTTGGAGCGTACACTCTCCGTTCTGGACTCCATAGGTTTAAAGCACTTTGGAATATATAGAGATACGGTAGAGAAAAGATTAAATTACCCGTTTATCATTGAAAAAAACGGCATTAAAATTGTGTTCCTGAATTACACCTACGGAACAAACATGCTTGTAGAGGAGGCTCCCAACATAGTTAACCGCATAGACTCCGCCCAGATTCTCGCTGATATAAGAAAGGCACAGCAGATGTCTCCCGATTTTATAATAGCCTTTATGCACTGGGGGTCCGAATATGAAAACAAGGAAAACGCAAAGCAAAGAGAGCTGGCCCAATTTATGGCTCTGAATGGGGTTAATCTAATAATAGGCAGCCATCCGCATGTGGTGCAGCCATTGGGCAAAATTTATGTTCCCGGCTATAAGGATTCTGTGCTCGTTATATATTCCCTTGGCAATTTTATTTCAAATCAAAGGGAGAGATACCGGAACGGAGGAATAATTTTTGAGGTCACTTTGCTGAAAAACGAGTTAAGGACAAAAGTAATAGATCATGGCTACATGCCTTTTTGGGTTTACAGATTCACCAAAAACAATGGCAATACATTTCGCCTTATGCCAAACTGCAAAAAAAACGAAAAACCGTGCAAATTATATAACATGAAGCCCAATGACATAGCCGAAATGAAACTTTTTTTTGAGGATACCGGCAAAATTTTGCCAAATTTGCCGATAAAAAAGCCTTATTAATTTTTTTTGTGAAAAAACCTTGTTTTTCACAAAAAAAATTACTATATTTATATTCATGTTTAGGGGAGCAATATTTCAGCCATTTAAATTATGGAAATTGCAGCTATTAAAGTTGTGTAAATCACGGCTGTTAACGTTGTGGAAAGTCCATCCTGTTTCTTATGTACGTGTGTATTTGTTATTCTAGCATCCCTTTATCTCCTCAAAATCTATCTTTGCAGGCTGCAAGCCGCTGCGGATTGCTAAAATCTGGTAGTGCTGAGTCGGAGGGGAACTGAGGGTTGGGGCCTCAGTGATTCAGCACTACCTCTTTTTAAAAGCGTTATTTTTCCAAAACAGTGAAAAACTGAGAGCCGGAGCGCCTTATTTGCAGCATAATGGTCTTTGAATCCGATCCAAAAACGGAATTGAAGTCCTTTAAGTCGGTTATGCGCTTGTTATTTGCCACCAAGATTATATCACCCCTTTTTATTCCGGATTTTTCTGCCGGAGATTTGTCTTTTACAGCGGCTACAAGCACCCCGCCGGCAGTTTCTGCGAGCCCTGCAGACTTTCTTTGCTCTTTTGTGAGCTCTGCAGCCTGAATGCCCCATTCATTTGCGTCTTTTTTGGCATCTTTTGAATCGGGGGCTGCGCCTGAGAGGTTATTTTCGTCTCGCAGGGCTATATTCACTTTCAATTTCAAGGTTTTTCCTTCTCTTAAAATCTCAAATTCAGCATTTTCCCCAGGTCTGAGCGCTGCAACGGTATTTCTCAAGCTGTTTGCGTCGTCTATAGCCTGGCCATTTATGAAACGAACCACATCTCCGTCTTTTATTCCGGCTTTTTGCGCAGGAGAGCCTTCAAAAACCTCGCTTATCAATGCTCCTTTTGCCGGGTTTAAATTCAGCGCTTTTGCTATGTTCGCATCTACATCCTGTATGCTAACCCCAAGCCAGCCCCGGCTAACCTTGCCGTCTTTGACCAAATCGTTCATTATGCTCCTTGCCCAGTTTACCGGAATGGCAAAGCCAATGCCTTGAAAGCCGCCGCTTCTGGTTAAAATCGCCGTATTTACGCCTATAAGCTCGCCGGCTAAATTGAACAGGCCACCACCGGAATTGCCCATATTTATAGCGGCATCGGTTTGTATAAAGTTCTCATAGCTGGTAATTCCACGCCCATGCACTCCTTTGGCAGACACTATGCCCTTTGTAACCGTTTGCGAGAGCGCAAAAGGGCTACCTATGGCTATTACCCATTCGCCTACCCTTAGCGCATCCGAGTTGCCCAAAGCTGCCGCTGGCAGGTCTTTCACCGCTTCTTCTATTTGAATTACTGCAATATCCGTTAATGAGTCTGTTCCCACTATTTTCGCTTTGAATTCCCTTTTATCAGAGAGCGTGACTTTTATTTGGTCTGCCCCTTGAATCACGTGGTTATTGGTTAAAATTTGCCCGGAAGAGGATATTATAACGCCGGAACCCTGCCCTTGCTGCTTGTGCTCCCTTTCTCTTGGTTTTTGCGGAGCTCTTGGCCCAAAAAAGAAGTTGTCAAAAAAATCATCTCCGAAAAAACCGCCTCTATCGCTTATTTTAATAGTGGATTCCGTTTGTATAGTTACAACCGTTGGAATCAGTTTTTCGGCTAAATCGGCTATTTCATAGCGAAAAACCTCTAATTGCGGGGTTGCGGCCTTTGCTGTCTTTGCGGGCACAATAGTTTGCGGTTGCACGTCTGACGAGCTGGAAGAGGTTGATGCTGTGCTTCCGGCTGAGCATGTGAACAAGACTGCGCCGAGTGCGGCAAAATAAATGGGCGATAGGCGAGATTTTCCGATTTTCATTTCTTCCTCCTGGATTTATTTTGATGGAATATAGAAAAACTCCTGCTTGTTTTCTATATTTTGACTGTTTATCAATGAGGCTAGGCATGCAAGATCAAGAAGATCAAGATTTTATTAATCCGCTTGACACAAAGGCGGATGCAGAGATACTTGCGGAGCTTGCAGAGGCTACCGGCATTTCCAAAGAGCACATTTCCGAAATTGAGCGTACAGGAACAACCACATTGGCAACTCTTATTGAGATTTCCAAGAGATTTGCCCTTTTGCAGCGCCGTTTGGCCGCTTATGAGCCCCAGAAATCCCCTGTAAAAACAACATCAGCGCAAGAAAATGATGAAACAAAGCGAAAAAAGGTAAAGCGAAAGAAGCGGAAAAAGCAGCATGAAGAGCTCTAAACCTATATAGAACGAGGTTTCGCTATTTACTATATTCATGTTTAAATTACAATTAAAGGTTCAAGAGCTTCCCATGGAAGGTCTAAACAGGAGTTAAAGAATGAATAAGGATAAACTGGCATTAGTTGCCGCAATCTGTTCCCTGCTTTTTGCCTGCGAAAGCAAAACCGATGTAGATTTTTCAACAATTCCTATTAAAGGCGCAAATGGAGAATATCAGTACATTGATGCTTCTCAAAAGGGAAGAATAATTATTAACCCGCAATTTGGCGCAGCGCACACATTTAACGGTGGCCTGGCTTTGGTTAAAGCGAGCGGCGACGAAGGAAAATGGGGTTATATAGACAAAAAAGGCAAATTTATAATAGCTCCTGTTTATAGCAGGGCACAGAGCTTTAGCGAAGATGTGGCTTGGGCGCAGATGGAGGGTCAGCCTCCCGTGCTCATAGACAACAAGGGCAAAATAATTCTGCAAATGGATTCTCTGATAGCGGCTACTCCATTCAAAGATGGGGTATCTGCATTGAAGGTTTATAGCAGAGGCGCAGAAACAGGGATATTTATAGACAAAACCGGAGCCCGTACAATTGCAGTAGCGGATGGAGATGTTGTTGGCCCGTTCAGCAACGGTCTTTACGCTTATAAGAGTGCTGCTGTGGATAAGTGGGGTTATAAAAACAGCAATGGCGAAATAGTGGTAACTCAGCAGTTTGAAGCTGCGCATCCTTTTGCGGATGGAGTGGCGGCGGTCAGAGTGGGCGACAGATGGGGCGCAATTGATGCTATGGGAAGTTTTATAATAAGCCCTCATTACGATAGCCTTTATTATGACAGTGATGGTTTGTTCGTAGCTTTGGCGGGGAAAAAATGCGGTTGGGTGAATAAAAAGGGCGCAGTTGTGATAAATATGCAATATGACAGTTTGGCTGATTTTGCAGGCAGCAAGTTGGCTGCTGTTAAGATGGGCAGCAAGTGGGGATATGTGGACCGCAAGGGCGAGATAAAGATCAATCCGCAGTTTGGCTTAGCTTATTCATTTGGAGGAGACTGGGCTAAGGTAGCTAACAGTGACGGCAAGATTGGTTTTATAAACAAAAAGGGCGAAGTTATTGTTCCGTCTTTATATGACAGCACTTCTTCCATTAAGGAGGATGTGTTCTCCGGTTATGCGAAGTTGAGGGAAAAGCGGATAGCGTATGCCGGCGGTTCATTTGTTGACCCAAGAGACAGCACTGTGTACAAGACCATAAAGATGGGCAAGCAAACTTGGATGGCGCAGAATTTGAACTATCGAGGCAATGATGGCTATCTGGGTTTATGTTATGGCGATGAGCCGAGAAGACAGATTTCCAATCCTGATAACTGTGAAAAATACGGTCGTCTTTATGATTGGAGCGAGGCTATGGGTTTGGACAGGACTAACAACTGGAAGGCATTTGGCGGCAGTGAGGAGCCTGTACAGGGAGCTTGCCCGGATGGTTGGCATTTGCCGAGCAACGGGGAGTGGCAAGTTCTTAAGGATTATGTAGGTTCTGTAGCGGCAGGCAAGAAATTGAAGGCGTTGAGCGGCTGGAATTTGAATGGCAGTGGCGGTGATGATTATGGTTTTGCTGCTTTGCCTGGTGGCAGGTATAATAGCAATGGTTTTTCCGAAATAGGTTCAGAGGCCAATTGGTGGACATCTACGGAGTTTAACGCATCCGCTTCGCAACGTCGCCGCATAAGCGCAGATGTGGATTTTTTATATGAAACTAATATGAGCAAAGCGTTTTTATTTTCAATACGTTGTGTTCAGAATTGAAGAGTGAGGAAAAATCGGGATGAAAACTCTAATAACATTATTGCTACTCAGCGCAGCAGCCTTTGCGCAAGCAACTATTACCGATCCGAGAGACGGCAAAAAGTATAAGACCGTGAAAATAGGCAATCAGGTATGGATGGCGCAGGATTTGGATTACAGTGGGGAAGATGGAGATATAGGTTCCTGCCTTGACAATAATCCGAATAATTGCTCAAAATACGGTCGGCTCTATGGCTGGGAAAATGCAATGCTTTCATGCCCTGATGGTTGGCATTTGCCGGATGATGCCGCATGGCAAGCCCTTGCGAGCTTCGCTGGCGGTTCTGATGTTGCTGGCAGAAAGTTAAGGGCAAGAAGCGGTTGGGAAAAGTGGGATTGTGAATTTACATCAGTAGATGATAGAGGTAGAACTACAAAGGTCAGCAAGTGTAATTCGGATAATTATGGTTTTTCTGCTTCGCCGAGTACAAGCAATGGTAATTATGGTTATTGGTGGTTGTCTTCGGAAACCTATTACGGAGCTGCTGTTGCTTGGATGCAGCACAATTCGGAAAATATGCGCATTGGTAACGATAACAAATCAAAGTCGTTTAATGTTCGTTGCTTAAAAGGCGAGAAAAAACTGCCGGCTAATCTTGTTGCTAAAAAAAATGCCGTAGCGAAAGCGGAAGCTGAAAAGAAAGCAGAGAAAAAAGCCGAAGCAGAGAATCCGCTTACCACCGAAGTTTCAGGAGAAACCACTATTCTGCGAGGCAGTACCCTTGCAAGAAAACTGGCTTGGCTGACTAGAAACGTAGAAAGTCACAACACTTATATTATTGAAGTTAGTGCTAATGAGAATATTATTCCTTATATTTTTGAATACAAAGGAGCAATCAATGTTACCATAATCCTCAGAGGCGATGACGAAAATCGGACTATTAGACTTCAATCTCATGGAATAATGTTTGCGATAAAGCCTAACGTGGTTTTTGTTTTGGATAATAACATTACGCTTCAAGGACATAGTGGAAACAACAGCCATTTAGTAGGAGTACAAGGCGGGACATTTAAAATGAATGCCGGTGCTACAATTACAGGTAACCATAAATCTAGAAACGATGACGGTGGTGGTGGTGTATATATTGATAACAATGGTACTTTTACCATGGATGGCGGTGTTATATCTGGCAATACTGCAGCTTGGGGCGGTGGGGTATTTGTGCCAAGCGGAACATTTACCATGAACAGTGGTAAAATCATTGGTAATACCGCTCGCGAAAATGGTGGAGGAGTGGATGCTTCAAGCGGAATCTTTTATATGAATGGAGGAATAATCTCTGACAATACAGCACTTCATGGTGGAGGAGTATATTTGTGGCAAAATGGAACTTTTATTATGCGTGATGGAACTATTACGCATAATACGGCTAGCAAAAATGGTGGTGGGTTATTTATTTTAACATATCACAAAGCCTTTTCCAAAACTGGCGGAACTATTACCGGTTACAATAGCGACCGAGATAATGGCAATGTAGTGAAAGATGATGAAGGTACAATAGCTCGCAGGGGCCATGCAGTTTATGTTGATGAAAAGCGGCGCAAAGAAACTACTGCCGATTCATGGCTAAAGCTTTCTACTAGCGACAGTAAAGTAGGAGGCTGGGATGATTAAACAACTTCAATATAGGAGACAAAATATGAAGAAGGTTAAATTGGCACTCATTGCAACAGCGGCAATTTTTTGCTACTCTTGCGGGGGTAAAACAGAAGCAGATTTTTCAATAGTTCCCATCCAGGGTTCTAATAAGGAATTTCAATACATTGATATTCCACAAAACGGAAAAATCGTAATCAATCCACAATTCGAGCGTGCGCATATCTTTAGAGATGGCCTGGCCCTCGTCAAAACCACCGGCAAGGATGGCAAGTGGGGTTATATAGACAAAAAAGGCAAATTTGCAATAGCCCCGGTCTATAACAAAGCGCAAGACTTCAGCGAAGACGTAGCTTGGGTGCAACTGGAAGACCAGCCGCCAATGCTTATTGACAAAAAAGGCAAAACCGTTTTGCAAATAGATTCCGCAATAGCCGCTTATCCGTTCAGCAATGGCACGGCAGGAATAACCGTTTATAGCCAGGGAGAATGGATGACAATGTTCATAGACAAAAAAGGCAACTCTGTGGCTGCCACAATCCCAGGAGAAGGCATTGTTCCCCTCATGAGCGAAGGATTGTATGCATTCCAAGATAAAACAACAGAAAAATGGGGCGCCAAAAATAAAAACGGTGAAATTGTGGTGAATGCGCAATTTGATTACCTCTTCCCTTTCCTTGACGGAATATCCGTTGTAAGGAGTGGCGACAAATGGGGCGCAATCGACAAAAAAGGTAGCTTTGTGATAAATCCGCAATACGACTCACTCGGATATGACAGCGATGGACTGTTCGTTGCCAAAGTTGGAAAAAAATGGGGCTGGGTCAATAAAAAGAATGAAATAGTAATAAACCCGCAATTTGATGCGATAGCCGGTTTTAACAAAACCAAGCTCTCCTCAGTGCAAATGGGCGACAAATGGGCTTACATAGATAAAAAAGGGCAAATAGTGATAAATCCGCAATTTATTTTCGCTTTTCCGTTTGACGGCAAATACGCTATGGTAATAAGTTCCGAACTTAAAGTCGGTTTTATAGATATGGAAGGTAAATTTGCAGTTCCCGCTTTGTATGGAATAACTGAAAATTGCATGTATGAATATGTGCTTGCAATTATGCAAAATGTATGGAATGTGCCGGTGCAGTACTTTATGAAGTATCTGGACCCAAGAAGCAAATCATCTGTTTATCAGACAGGAGATTTTGATAATTATTCAAGGCTAAAAGAGAAAAAAGAAGAACACCGTAAAAGAGCAGTAGCTGCAGCAGCCGGTACCGTTACAGATTCTCGTGACAATAAAACATACAAAACTATTAAGATTGGTACTCAAACATGGATGGCGCAGAATTTGAACTACGTTGGCGATGGCTATCTCGGCTTGTGCTACGGAGCTAAACCGAGAGAGCAAATTTTCAATCCGGAAAACTGTGAAAAGTTTGGCCGCCTCTACGACTGGAGCGAGGCTATGGGTCTGGACAGGGAGTTTAACGGAAAGCGGTTTGGCAATGATGATAAAGTACAAGGCGTTTGCCCTCCGGGTTGGCATTTGCCAAGCGATGCCGAGTGGACAACTTTGACGAACTTTGTAGGCGGAGCTTATGCGGCAGGAACAAAGTTGAAAGCGACAAGCGGCTGGGCAAAAAATGGCGAAGGCACGGACGAGTACGGTTTTTCTCTTCTCCCAGACGGAGATGGTGAATACAGCCGTATGTGGACTGCTACAGAGTACAGCACCGGCCTAGCCTGGCGTCGTCGCATTGACTTTAACTCCAGCTATGTGAACGGAGACTATCCAAATAAGTCTAATCCGTACTCAGTTAGATGCGTTAAAGATTGATTTATAGTTCGGCGCAGAGTTCTTACAGCTTGACTGTGTAGGTCTCTGCGCATTTTTTTTATATATTGTTTATATGAAACGCCGTACCGCTACACTTCTTGTCGCATTTGTTTGCGTTGTTGGGCAATTGCCGGTTTTTGCCCAGATTAAGGGAGCCTTTGAGCCTGAACAGTATAAAGAGGCGTTGTGGATGGTCACGCGATTCTACGGCGGCCAGAGATCCGGTTTTGGACCCAACTGGCTTATAATGGAACACCCGAACCCAGATTACAGAATCAGTTTTACCAAGGATGCCGACGGTGATTACAGTCTTGAAGGCGGATGGTTTGACTGCGGAGATCATATGATGTTCGGGCAAACATTTTTCTTTACTACTTATATGCTGGCTACAGCTTACGAGGCGTTTCCTAAAGGTTTTCACGATCTATATACCGGCTGGAATTATAGCGACTATGTGCAATCGCAGGACTGGAGCATTGCAGGTGGCAAACCCAACAAAATGCCTGATCTGCTTGAAGAACTCAAATACGCTACAGACTGGATAATCAAAGCAACACCGAATGAGAACACTTTTTATTATGAAAAAGGTACCGCCATGTATGACCATTCCACTTGGGTCACAGCAGGCAAAATGTCATCTCAGCCTGTTACACAGGGTGGCGAACCTCGTGCTGTGCAGAAGAATCCCAATGATGGACGCATGGCTTCTTTTGCCGCAGCAACTCTTGCGAAAATGTCAAGAATCTATCGCAAATACGATGCAGATTATGCGGACCTGTGTTTAAGGCATGCAAAGAACGCCTACGCTTATGCCAAACCTCGCAAAGACCAAAAAGCTCCGTCTGCATCAATGTGTGATGGCACTCCATGTTATAATGTATATGAGAGCAACAATCCCACCACGATATTTTTGACTGCCGCTGCAGAGATGTACCAAACAACGGGCGAAGCTGCTTATATGGATGATATTACAGAAAACAGAAGCGCAAGAGTAAATCACTGGTGGGCTCTTGATTATGGAACAGCTCACGATTTGGCTCCTTATGCGCTTGCTATGGCTCTCCCTGATGAGAAAGCGTCTCAGCTTTCGTGGATGCGCACTACATTTGCTAACAGATATGCTACAGGTAAAAAAAATGAGGAAAAAGTTTTGGAAGAGGGTATGGATAAATGGTCGGCGCTTCGCTACCCTGCAAACCACGCCTTTGTAACTGCGCTCTATTCCGCAGCCGTAGATACTGACGAATATGATCAGTTTATTTATGACCAGATAGATTATATACTTGGCAGCAACAAGGCGAAGCAGTCATTTTTAGTAGGTTTTTGCAAGGGTTGTGAAAAGGATGTAAAGCAGCCTCATCATGTCAATGTATATCTAAACGACAACAACACCATAAACAATGTGACTATTCCTGAGAGGAACAAATACCACGGGTTTTTAATTGGAGGTTCTTGGACTTCTGCAAACTATGCGGATGATATAAACAACTATGAGCGAGCAGAGGGCGGTATAGACTACAATGCGGGTTTGCTAGGTGCGTTGGCGTATATAGTTTCCAAATTAGCTCCGGCAGACACAAGCGGGTTTATCAACAGCATAAAGCCATTTTCAGCCAAAAATGCATTGCAAGCACCGGGTATTTTCATCAGTCAGAGGCATGGTTCGGTATTATTTTCCGCATTTGAAGGCAAATCCATAGCCGCTATCGGCATTTACACTCTTTCCGGCAAGCAGGTATTCAGTTACAGCGGCTCGGTTTCGGAAGTTGAGTGGAAGGCCCCTTTTAATGCCAGCGGCGTATATTTGGCAAAAATTACAATGTCCGGTGGAGCGGTTGTTCAGCGTAGCGTTTTATTGAGGTGATTTTTTTCTATTTTATGGTAAAGTTTTATAGGAAACAAAAATGTCTGTTGAAGCATCAAGGAAATTATATGAGGACATCAAGAAATGTTCGAATAGAGCTTCTCTTGACGCAGTTTTAGGAGATTTTTCAAAAGAACAGAGAGTAAGCCTTTTGCTGAAAATCATGGGGAATCCCGCTGTTTCTTATTCGTGTGGCTATCCTGGCGTTGATGAGCGATATGAGGTTGTAGCAGGAGCATATTTATCAGGTATTTGGAGGCGAGACTATCTTAGTTTCAAAACCGGAGGAAAGTTCCTTTAATGATTTCCGCTTTAATAACCCCAGAAGAACTTAATTACTTATACAGAACTCTTAATGTTTGCGATGATAACGAGAAAGCATGGATTAAGATGGAACAGATAAGATTTAAAGCTTTTTATGAAAATGCAAAAAAGCAACCGGTATCTTCATTTATAAAAGCGATGGAATTAAAATGCAGAGAGTTACATCCTATTTTTCATGAATCTTTCAATATTTATTGCGAAGTGATGCCGAGTGAGTATGCAAACGCAAAAATCGGTTCAAGCTGGCTTTTTCCAGACGCTGAAAGGTTTAGAATTATTTTGCCATCCAATGCCAATGAAGTTGAAAAACGCAATATTATAGCGCACGAAATAGGCCGTTTATACGCAGCTTTAAGGTATTTGAGAATGGAGTGTTATAATGCAGACGGCATTCGCGTTAAAACTCCTGAAGAATGCCGTAAAATTTTGATGGATTATTTGTCTGCGAAAAAAAATGAAAGTCATGAAGCTTATGATAACAGGGCTAATGCGATCGGAATTTTTATATTGAACGAGCGTGCCAAGTTTCACACGGAAAAAATGCGCCGGCAAGAGAGAGATTTCTGCAAAAAAGCTCATAGGGTTATAGAGGATTTTGCGGATATGAAAAACGTAAAATCAGGCTCAAAGAACTGAGAACCGTGTATTATACAAAAAAGTTTGGCGAAGCTTTTGTAGAATTGTTAAATGGCGGCTTTTTCAAATTGAAATCAAAGCCTTCTGCTCCGCAAAGTTAATCCACACCCCCAAGCTCGGTGGCTTCACTTTTTCTTTCCTTTGTATTCAAATTTACCGACGTCTATATACATCGTTAGTTTTTCTCTGACAAAAACGGTATTTTTCATTCCGAATTGTTTGTCCAGCAATCTACGAAATTCGTCTCTCCTATGAATAGGAACCTCTACTTCTATGGTTTCCTTTCCTTCTTCATAGGCTTTGCAAATGTTCATTATTTCGGCATTTAGCTGCTGAAATTCCAAATCTATCGCATCGCGAACCGCACTATTAGCCATTTTTATCTCCTTTATGTTAAAAACTTATTTATAATATAAAAAAATAGAGGCTGACATTTAATAAAACTGCTCCTATCTATCCGCCTTTTTTAACCTGTTTTAATAGGTCTTGAAAAGTGGGACATAGCTGTTTTTTTACTTTTGGAGAAACTTTTTTTAATATGGCTAAAAAAGCGGGACGTAGCTCATCTTTTGTTTCCGGTGCAAGTGAGTTGTGGCAATCATCAAAGTTATCCCACTCTTTGCAGCCTCCATTAAACCGGCACTCTTCGGGGGTTCCTAAGATTTTGTCAAAATCGACTTCTAAAGGCCAAACCCGCTCAAAATCCAAATAATCATTTCTATTTATTTTAGCTTCAAGCCAGCCTACATGCACTTCCCTGAAATAAAGGCCTACTAGTGCTTTTTTGCGGCCAACATTCTTTATTAGTTGACCTTCTTTTAATGCTTCTGCCCAAGAGCGACTTCTACCGCTCGTTTTTTTCTTGGGTACGCTTGTCTTTTTCTCTTTTTTCACCATAAAACATCTCCTAAAGTTATTTGTCAAGAGCAATATACAAATTTTTCAAATACGCAAGCTAATCTACACCCTTAATTGTTGCCAACTTCATATATTTTTTCCTCTAACGACCCAATCAATTTTAAAGCCTGAGTAGCTGCCGCTTTTGGTCCTTTGAACTTTGAATGCGATAATGTTTTGAGTTTGTCTTTAATAATCTCAAACTCGGCTTCTATAGCTTTCATTTGAATAAATTCAGGCAATTCAATATCTTCCGGCAAATCGGCTATATTGGTACAACCGCAAGCTCCAACAAATTGACAAGGATCGCCAAAGAAACTGTCAAAATCAAAATCTAATGGCAAGAAAAAAATTTCAAACGGCTTTTTTGTTGGATGTGTCGGAAAAATTCGCCTGCCTGCCTTTATTACATAAGCATTAGGGTTATTAGTGCATCCGTATGTAGATACTATATAGCCGACACTTTGCCATTTAGTCTCATCCGCACCTGTCACCAGCAAGCGTATAGTATATTTTGTACTCATCAATACGCCAAAACGAGCCTTCTTCCCAGCCCAACCCTTAAGCTCTTCTTCTTTTTCAACAGGTTTTTTCTTCCTGTGTTTTTTGACAACAGTAGCCTCTGCGTCAATCACTTCAGATTCATGTTTTGCCGATGCTTTTGTAGCAATAGGATAAGTTTTTTTTGCCATTTTTTACCTCGCTTGTTGATGTTGTTGGGAGAGAATATAGTAAAACAATAGCATTTCTATAACTTAAACCTAGCAGAATAAAAAACAGAGCTGGAAAGTCTACAGCGGTGCTATTTTCCGTTCCAATCTTCTATTGATTTTTTTGTGATTTTATTTCCGCATCCATGAGCGTTCCACTGTTCTCGAACGCTTCTCATGCTTGACTGAGCATTTTGCCGGTCACGGTCATTGTATTTCTTTTTATCCCTTTTCATGTTGTCAAGTCTATCAGCATGGCCTTCGTAGGCCATATCCATACGTTTATAGGCAGCGTAATCGCCGCAAATTGCCTTCTCTGTTTTTGCCGGAGGCTGGCTTGAATAGCTGCTGCCGCCACTGCCTGTCGCCTGTTGCTGGTAGGGTTGAGCTTTTTGCCCGGGCCTTGCGGTTCCTTTGTTCATCAGCATTTGCGATTGCATCATTAGTTGCTGTGACACTGCTTGAAGCTGCATTTGCGCTTGTTGTACCTGCATTTGTTGTTGCATTTGAGCTTGCTGTTGCTCATACGCCTGTTGTTGCCTTTGTTCTTGAGCTGGTTCTGATGAATATGTCGTTGTGCTTGGGTGTCTTTGCGCATAAGAACGCCCGCCTTTCTCAATGGCTTTTTGTCTCGCATTATGGTAAAAATCTTTGGGTTTAATCCGTATCGCTTGGTCATAATCGTCAACAGCATTATCGTAATCTCTTTTTTCAAAATACGCATTTGCCCTAAGATAATAATAAAAATCTGATGAAGCGTTTAATTGTATAGCTTTGTCATAATCAGCGATGGCTTTGTCGTAGTCCTTTTTTTTGAGATAAGCATCCGCTCTGTTTGAATAATTATGAGAGCTATTAGGCTCCAGCCGTATCGCTTGAGTGTAATCGGCAATAGCTTTATCATAGTCGTTTTTCCAAATGCTATATACATCTCCTCTATTGCGATAATATTCGGGTTTATTGGGTTTGAGTTGTATTGCTTTTGTAAATTCTGCTATGGCTTTGTCGTGTTCCTTAGCTTCGGCAGCCTTTTTTCCCGCATAAAAAGCAGCTTTGGATGGTTCTTCAGCTAGAACATTATGTTCATTTTGAAGTTCTGCAAGCAAACTTTCCGCTTCGTTTTCATTGAAATATTCGTCGGATTTAATTTTCAGTGCGGTATTAATATCAGCGGCGGCTTTATTGTAGTCTTTTATTTCATAATACGCTTTACCTCTGGAAAAATAGGCAGACTTTTCGAAATGAGCAGGTTTTTTGGATGTTAGCCGTATAGCTTCTGTATAATCTTCAATGGCTTTGTTGAAATCTCCTTTTTCAAAATATGCTTCACCCCTGCGATAATAGCTAAAATCTGTAGTATCTAATTGTACCGCTTTGCCATAATCGGCAAAAGCTTTATCGTAGTCTCTTTTTTCAAAATAGGCACGTCCTCTCTCGACAAAATACACTGCTCCTTTAGGTTCTAATCGTATAGCTTCGCTATAGTTGGCTATGGCTTTGTCATAATCATTTTTTTTCCAAAAATACAGGCTTCCTTTTTGCCAATGAAAACCAGCCTCATTAGGATTGTGCCGTATTGCCTCGTTATAGTTGGCTATGGCTTTATCATAGTCTTTCTCAATGAATTCTAAAATATAACCCTTACGTTCATAAGCTTTTATGTAATTTGGATTTAGCCAGATAGCTTCATTGTACTCCGCAAGAGCTTTGTCATAATTGCTTTCGCCGAAGGCTTTTTCGCCTCTTTCGCTCGCCGCATACGCCGCTTCTTGCTTTGCCGCTGTGCTTGCGCAGCCGGATAATGTGAATACTAAGGCTATGGATATAGCCGCCATGAGAATTGATTTTGCCATTTTCATACTGCCCTCTTTAACTATTCTTCATAATAGAAATGGTCTTTTTTCCATTGGAGGCAAATATAGAATTTTTTAATAAAGAGTGCTTGCATACGTGGCTTTGGATGAGCAAGGTAAAAAGCAGTTTTCCCAAACGGCTACTTTACAAATGGTGAGCTACCAGTTGGGGATTACGGCAAATTCGTGCCGGAGCATTTTAAGGTTGGGTTTGAGGCGGCTATCAAGGAGCGGGAAGAGTTGGTGGAGTGGTTGGAGGGTGGATGTTTTGGGTGAATTGTTATTCTAAATTTAGTATATTTGTGTTATATGGCAAAAAAGATAAAATTCTTCGCCGAAATTAAAAGTCCTCCTTTTGAGAATGAGGCACGTTCTAAAATTGGTGATGTTTTGCGCTCGTTTCAGGAAGGAGAAATTCCGGGTGAGCCAATGGTTAAGCCTATTCACCAGATAGGTAGGTTATGCTATGAAATACGATATAAAACAGCACAGCATAATTGGCGAGTTTATTTGGCGGTGAGAACAGATATAGCGGTTTTGGTTATTGAAAATAAAAAAACTGATTCAATTTCAAAATCTACAATTAGTACTTGCAAGAGCCGCTTGCGTTCATACGAGCTTGCGGAAAAGGAATTAAAAAAGGAGGCTTTATGAGCAAAAGCAAAATGTCCGAAAAAGAGTTTTGGGAATCTCACGGCTGGAAATGCTACGACACAGCTTGGGAAGCGGTCGGTATGTCTCCAGAAGAGGCAGAGCTTGCAGAAACTAAGTTTCAGATGGCTCGGAAAATAAAAGAGTTGCGTTCTATCAATGGCATTACACAAACGCAGCTTTCTAAAAAAATGGGAACTTCGCAGGCTCGCATTGTAGCTTTGGAGAATGCGGAAAATACCACTTTGGATTCCCTTTTTAGGGCGTTCCGTGCTTTGGGAGTTTCAGCTCGTGAATTTGGCAAGATGTTTGGAGCGAAGGTTTCAGCTACTTGATTTTTAACAAAACAAACAAAACTGGAACCTCCGTCAGAAACGGCAGAACTAGTAAGCCATTAACGCCTTAATTTCAAGGTCTAATAGCCTCGTTATCTCTGTAATGGCTGTAGGCTGGAAAGTCTACATCGGTGCTATTTTCCGTTCCAATCTTCTATTGATTTTTTTGTGATTTTATTTCCGCATCCATGAGCGTTCCACTGTTCTCGAACGCTTATCATGCTTGACTGAGCATTTTGCCGGTCACGGTCATTGTATTTCTTTTTATCCCTTTTCATGTTGTCAAGTCTATCAGCATGGCCTTCGTAGGCCATATCCATACGTTTATAGGCAGCGTAATCGCCGCAAAT
>Ga0209755_10002792_pt1 | contig 23064 bp, 13 predicted proteins | sample TergutCo191P1_FD_187301 | JGI IMG/M metagenome (GOLD analysis project Ga0209755, IMG submission 187301) | Cornitermes sp. P1 segment gut microbial communities from Petit-Saut dam, French Guiana - Co191P1 (SPAdes) (version 2) | ecosystem: Host-associated > Arthropoda: Insects > Digestive system... | reverse complement strand
CCTTAGATTTTTAGTTTCCCCTTTTGTCGCGGTGATTAACCGCGGCGTAAGAGCTGTAATGGTAGCGCACACTTTTGTTCCCCAGATCGATAATGTAATCGCAAGTCTGTCTCCTATAGTTTTGCAAAACTGGCTGCGCGATGAACTTGGTTTTGACGGAATAATTATTAGCGATGATTTTAATATGGCCGCAGCCGGCAGTTTAAGCCCCGAGCAGGCAGCTGTTAATTCGCTCATCGCAGGAACTGATATGATACTAGTGTGGCAGCATCAATTATTATCAACATATAGAACAATTATTTCCGCGCTTAACGATGGAAGGCTTCCGCGCGAAAGACTTATAGATGCCGCTTCTAGAATTATTTATGAAAAATTAAGAATGGGCTTAATGAACGCACCGTAACCTTTATTTCCTGTAAGCCGGCCGCCTTTCATAACAAACTTTCCCCTGACTATTGCGGCGACAGGAATTCCTTTTACTTCCATTCCGTCATAAGCAGAGGTTTTGCTTTTTGAATGAAGTTCGCCTGCCTTTATAATTTTTTTTGCGTTCATATCAACAATTGTGATGTCGGCGTCAGCGCCGGGAAGCAAATTGCCTTTACGGGGATAAATACCCCATATCATAGCCGGAGATTCGCTTGCAAGGTGAACAAAGTCATTGATTGTTAATTTCCCGTTATTAACCTGATTCAGCATAAGAGGCACAAAAGTTTCTACGCCGCTAAGACCTGCCGGCGCTTCCCACAGTGGCAGGGATTTTTCCGCGGCGGTATGAGGTGCGTGATCGCTTGCAATAATATCGATAGTTTTATTATTTATTGCTTCCCATAAACTATCCTGATGCTCTTCATCGCGGATTGGCGGATATACTTTATGTGTGTCTGTATTTGCGTCAAATAAAAGATAATGAGGGCAGGTTTCAGCTGTTACATTAATACCTTTCCCTTTTGCTTCTTGCACTAGCTGTATTCCGTCAAATGATGTAATGTGATGAATATGGATTTTCGCGCCGGTATGAGAGGCGTATGTAATTATATCATTAATTGCGTTAACCTCTGAAATAACAGGTCTGCAATAGTCAAGCCAAAATCCGTCAAGCGCATCAGCTTCTCTTTTTGCGATATCTGTAAAGTTAACATTTATTTCGTTAGTTTCCGCGTGAAAACCGATTCGCAGTGAGCCATTGTCTGTTTTGCATCTGTAATCCATCTGCTTAATCAGGACTTCAGCCGAAGGACAGGCGATTTCCCCTGTTGACGCTCCAAAAAAAACTTTAAATCCAAAAGCGCCGGCATTTATCAATCCTTGCATTTCTTTTAAATTATCATTTGTAAGAAGCGCAAAGAGCGCGAAATCAACAAAGGATTTTTCCTTGGCAGTTTTTATTTTTTCTTCAAAGCGCTCTTTTGTAGATGTGACAGGAATCACATTCGGCATATCAGCGATCATTGTGACTCCGCCCATCGCCGCAGCAATGCTGCCTGTTTCAAAATCTTCTTTCTCTGTAAGGCCCGGATCGCGAAAATGAACATGAGCGTCTATGATGCCGGGAAGGACATGCAGGCTGTTAGCGTCATAAATATCATCAGCTGTATCCTGCGGATCAAGAACGCCTGTTAAAACAATTTTACCACCGTTTATAGCGACATCGCCTTTAAAACTTTTTTCTGGCGTAACGATAGTTCCGTTTTTAATTATTAATTCATAGTGCATAATTTATTATATTCTCTAATCATAAAAGAGGCAAAGGCCGTATACTGTTTTCGCGCCGGCGGCTTTAAGCGTATTGGCGCATATCTCCATAGTTGATCCTGTTGTAATTACATCATCAATTATTAGTGCGGTTTGCGGGACAGTCCCTTTAACATAAATGCGGTCTTTAAGATTTTCCAGCCGGTCCTTGCGGTTTAAACTTTTTTGCGCTTTTGAAACACGGCGCTTAAGACAATGGCTTACAGGCAGGCGGCCATTTGCTTTTTTAAGATTTCTAACAAGAAAATCAACTTGATCCCATCCGGTATCTTTTACTTTCCCGGGTCTTGGCGGCACAGGAACTATAACTGCGTCATTAAAACAGGGATTACTATCAAATACTTCGCTTATTTTTTCCGAGAAAAAATAAACAAGCGATAATCTTTTTTTAAATTTATACGAAGTAAGCAGTTTGCGGTATTTGCCGGTATACGGGAAAAGCGGCCACATGCGATCATAAGAATGAACAGAGTTTCTGCATGGAAGGCAGGTATCAATTTCGCTTATAAGAGGCTTACCGCACTTATTACAATTTGTTCCCCCAAAAGGAACAAGACTTAAGCGGCATTTACCGCAAAGACCGTATTTAATCTCTTCTGCGTAAATCAGACTGGTTTCGCACAGACAACAGAACGAAGGAAAGAAAAAATTCCTTAACAAAAAAAAGATTTTAATGATGATATTCATACCTTATATGGGTACGAACTCGGCATTTTGCATGACTGAAAATAAATTTTACCACGAATAATTAAAAATCTTTTTTCGTTTTAGTTCGTGGTAAAATTTAAATATTCTGAGCCTTTTCCAAAACTGAAACTTTGGAAAAGCTTCATCTATCCTAAGATGATGTTTGCCCTGCTTCTTCCTTTTTTTCAGGAAGTATCTTGTTAAGAATAATACCCACAAGCGCGGCAAGGGCTAAAGGAGATAAAGATAATGTTAAAGACTCATTTATAAACCACGCCGGCTGAGCGCCGCCTAAGGCAAGAACCATGATTACGGCAAAAATAAAGAGATTTCTTGGCTGTTTAAAGTCAACTTTATTTTCTACAAGGTTTCTGGCTCCTACAGAAGCAATCATACCGAAAAGAACGATGGAAATTCCGCCGATTACAGGGCCCGGTATTGTAGAGATTAATGCGCTGAGTTTCGGAAAAACGCTTAATAAAATCGCAAAGCATGCCGCTATTCTCATAACAACAGGATTATAAACTCTGGTTAATGCCATAACGCCTGAGTTTTCAGAATATGTAGTATTGGCAGGGCCGCCGAACATTGCGGAAATACTGGACGCAACTCCGTCGCCTAAAAGAGTGCGATGCACACCTGGTGACTGGAATGGATCGCGGCCTGTCAACGCTTTAATTGAGTTCATATCGCCAAGGTGTTCAACGACTGTGGCGATCGCGACAGGCGCGATAATCATTATCGCGTTTATATTAAATTTCGCGATTGTGAATTTTGGTATCCCTATCCATGCCGCTTCCCTTACAGGCGTAAAATCAACATTGCCCGTAACGGCTGCAACTATGTAACCTGCGATTAGACCGCATATTACAGGAAGCAGTTTTATAAATCCCTTTGTAAAAATGCTGATTACAGCGACTGTAAGAAAACTAACTAAAGCAATCCACCAGTTTTCCTGCGCGCTTGATATCGCGACAGGAGCAAGCATCAAACCAATTATTATAACAATCGGGCCTGTAATAATCGGCGGGAAAAGCGATAAAACCCTTTTTACGCCAAGCGCGTAAACCAGCAAAGCGATCAGAAGATATACAAGACCTGATACTACAATTCCGCCCTGAGCATATTCCATTCCGTAGATCGAAGATACTGCTACAATCGGAGCGATAAAAGCGAATGAAGAACCAAGGAATATCGGCACTTTACCCTTTGTAACAAGGTGAAACCATAAAGTACAGATACCCGCCATAAATAACGCGACGCCGATATCTAATCCTGTAAGAATCGGGACTAAAACTGTCGCTCCAAACATTGTAAAAGTGTGCTGAACACCTAATACAACCTTTTTCCCAAGAGTCAAATCATCCTGGTATTTTTCAAAAATTGCCATTATTTTTCCTCCGGTATTATAGTATGAACAAGAAATAAAAAAATTGGAAGGCGTTTAAAAATATACAAGAGCCATTTCCAAAACTAACCGAGTTTTGGAAATGGTTCAATTTATTTTATTATAAAAGGATTGAAAAAACGGTTTCCGTCATAAAAAGTATAGATAATTCCCGCGGTAAACAGTAAAACAGTAATAATAATCGAAAGAATATCCTTTTTCTTAAACGGTTTTTCCGAATACCATGTCCTTTTTTTATTTTTACCAAAACCGCGAAGTTCCATTGCGCGGCTTATTATATCAATTCTTGCAAGCGAAGAAAGAATTAACGGCAGTAAAAGCGGGACAGTTCTTTTTATCCTTTTAAACACCGATGCCTTGCCGGAAAGCTCAAGTCCCCTTGCCTGCTGCGACTGATAAATCGCTTCAAAATCACGCTGAACATCGGGGATATAACGCAGAGTAAGGCTGACAGAATATGAAATAGTATAAGGAACGCCAATCTTGTTTAAAGAAGCAGCAAACTCGCTTGGGTGCGTAGTAGTCATTAAAAGAAGAGCGGGAGGAATTATGGTAATGTATTTTAAAAATACGTTAAATTCATAAAAAATCTGTTCCCATGTAAGCGTAAAACGGGTAGGTCCATCAATAATAACATTTCTTGTGTTATAAATTGATACCGCGTTCTCCGGAGAAAATAAATAAATCGCCGCAAGATTTAAAACAAGAAACACAGACATCATTTTTATGATAAATGAAACGTCTTTAAATTTTATTTTTGAAATTATAAAAAAGACAATTCCCAAAACCGCGAGGACAAGCAATATGGGTGTTTCAAAACTTACCATTACAAGAACAGACCATAAAATAAAAATAATAAATTTAGAAGCCCCTGTAAGCGAATGAATCGGAGAGGATAAATCGATGTAAGATAACATTTTCTTTTTTGTCATTTCCCGCTCCTGGCTTCGCGGTCATAGTTAATATATCTGTCAACAAATAATTGAGGATCTTCTAAGCCGCCTTTTAATGCAAGATCATAAAGGCTGGTTCTTTTAAGGTTCGCCTTTTTTATTATATCGTCGTCTGTAAGGACCTCAAATGGTTTTTTATCCGCAATACATTCGCCTTCTGAAAGCACAACTGACCTTGTAGTATATTCAAGCATTAGGTGCATATCATGGGTTATAAGCAATAACGATAATCCCAAATCACGGTTTAGTTTAAGAAGGAATTCCATAAACTCGGTATAAGCTCTAAAATCCTGTCCCGCTGTAGGTTCATCAAGAATCATGAAAGAAGGGCGAAGAGCAAGAATCGACGCGACTGTAAGCCTTTTTTTCATGCCGAAACTAAGAGCGTTTACAGGCCAGTTTCTGTACGGATACAGCCCGCATACTTTTAGAGCTTCAAACACTCTTTCTTTAGTTTCTTCTTCCTTAAAACCGCGGCACTTTAAACCAAACGCGGTCTCTTCATAAATCATCGGGAACGAAATCATCTGATTCGGGTTTTGCATAACATAGCCGATTTTTTCCGCTCTCTGCATTATTGAATGATCTTTTAAATCTTTTCCGTTGTAAAAAATCGATCCGTGATCCGGCTTTACAAAACCGCAGATGCATTTTGCCAGCGTGGATTTTCCCGAGCCGTTTTTTCCGACAAGTCCGACACATTCGCCGTTTGCCACAGAAAATGAAACATCCTTTAGCGCTTCTTCTCCTTTTTCATCGTAGCGAAATCTGACATTACGCACTTCTAGTCCGCCGGATGTTTTATCGCCTTCATTCTTCACTTCACATTCTTCATTCCTCATTCCACATTTTACATTCCTAACTTTTAATTGCTTGTCCCATTCAATTAAAGGTTTATAATCGCAGATTAATGTATCTGTATGCTGCGGATTCATTTCTTCTTTTATTGTAATGCCGGCATATTTAAGCGCGCTGATGTAAAGAGGTTCGCGGATTCCTGTTTCTTTTAATATACCGGATGAAAGAACGTATGCTGATGCTTGGCTTGAAACAATGCGTCCTTTTTCCATCACGACAATTCTGTCAACTGGTCTGTGAAGTACATCTTCAAGACGATGCTCTACAATTATTATTGTTTTGCCGGTTTTTTTATGAAGCTCGTCGATTAATTCGATTGTGTCTTTTCCCGCGGCTGGATCAAGATTTGCAAGCGGTTCGTCAAATAGCAGAATATCAACATCGTCAACAAGGACTCCCGCTATCGATATGCGCTGCTTCTGGCCGCCTGAAAGATCATGCGGACTTTTATCAAGGTGAGCTGTCATTTCTACAAGAGAGGCTGCATCAAACGAAGACTTATGCATAAGATCAACGCTGACACAGTCATTTTCCTGCGCGAAAGCGATATCCTCCGCCGCGGTTAAGCCTACAAACTGACCGTCAGTATCCTGCAAGACTGTTCCCGCTGTTTTAGAAATCTCAAAAATATTTAACTTATTTATATCACTGCCTTTCAAAAAAAGCCCGCCAGAAATTTCACCTGTAAACGCGTGAGGAATCAGTCCGTTTAAACAATGAACCAAAGTTGATTTGCCTGAACCTGAAGGGCCTAGGATTAATATTTTTTCACCTTTATTAACTGTAAGGTTTATATCGATAAGCGTTGGATCAGCCTGTGTTCTGTATCGAAAGGTATAATTTTTAAATTGAATAACAGGGACAGCTTCATAAGTGTTATTTGTCATTTTTGCCCCTGAAATTTTATAATTAATAAAAATATAATGTAAATATTTTCTCGCAGAGACACTGAGATCGCAAAGGACGCAGAGTAATATAAATGATTAAATTTCCAAATAACAACTCTGCGTTCTTCTGCGGTTAATTTACAAGTTTTATTCCGCTTTTAAGCTGCCTGATTTTCCCAATGTTTTTGTATACGCGAATAATAAAAGCGTTCCAAGAATCAATACAACCGCGGCGTTCAAAGAACCTGCAACAAGTCCTTGAAGAAAAACTTTATCGGAAGGTTCGGAATAAACAAGAATATCAAGCGTAGGAGCAATTCCTATCCAAACAACAAAATTGGCAAGAATCTGTACAATATTAAATGTCACAGCCTGCATTTCCCCAAATCCGCCTTTATTAATATTGTAAAATTTAAATATAACTCCAACTAAAAAACCAAAAAGCGCAGATCCTATTACCCATGTCCACCAGACACCCCAGCCTGCTGTAAGGTCATTAAGCAAATGTCCGATAAAACCGATAAAAAAACCTGCGATAGGGCCGAATATTGCGGCAAATACAGAAAGAACAACAATTCCAAAATTAAGATTGGTGTTTGGTACTCCGGAAGGAACAGCGGCAAAGCGCATCAGTACAAACATAAGAGCTGCACCAATACCGATGGCTACTATAGTTCTAACAGAAAATATTTTTACTGTTTTATAGGATTTTTTTATTGGGTTTGTTTGAACGGCATATATTAGCTGACATAATATGGTAATTATCCATCCTAAAATAATAAAAACTGCGCCGGATTGTAATTTAACGCCAGATTCATTAAATAACCTGAAATATACCAACAAACCGCTTAATACACATAAAATAATTATTACCCAATCACAAAATATCGGTAACTTCTTCTTTAACAAAAGTAAAACTCCGATAATGACTCCGGCAGCTGCGGAAAAAAATAATAAATAAAACATTACAGCGTTAAATGTGTCATTATTTTTCATTGAAAATTCAGCAATCTGAAAACCGTTCATGTCACACGCAATCGGCATGCAAAAGCCGATAATCACTAAAAATAAAGCGAGTTTAGCAAATATCCTAAAATCCATTTTCATATAATTCTCCTTTATAAAAATAATTCTATGTCATTATTTCATGAAATAAATGATTAATCAACCATAAATATAAGACAAGATAACGAAGAAAAATTTAATCAAATAATGATAAGAGGCCTTCATCTTTTTTTGCATCAGTTTTATGCCGTTTGTTCTGTAAAACAGGAACTTGATTCTGATTTGTATCTATCAATGAAACTCCTGATTCCAGCATTTTTTTCCATTGGCATAAAATATTAAGCGCTTCCAAGGGCGTCATCTGCTGCGGGTCTGTTTCCTTTAACATTTTTTCAAAATAATATATATTATTTTGTTCTTCTTGTGTGTTTTTCTGATCTTTACCATCTTCTTTGTTAACTTCATTTTCTTTCTGGTTTACACCGATATCAGAGCCGAATGTCTGCCTTAAATCTTTATCGCGTTCTTTTAAAAGAGACAGAATTTCCTTTGCTCTTTTTAAAACATTTTGCGAAAGTCCCGCTAAAAGCGCAACATGAATACCGTAAGATTCCGCAGCAGGGCCTTCTTTTAGTTTTCTTAAGAAAATAATATTCTCTCCCTGTTCAAGAACTTCCATTGAACGGTTTGCAAGCCGGGGATGCGAAAGAAGAGAGAGTTCATGAAAATGAGTGGCAAAAAGCGTTCTGCATCCTGCGCGGTTTAACAGTTCCTCGCTGACAGCCCATGCAATGGAAAGGCCGTCATTGGTAGCAGTTCCCCTGCCGACTTCGTCCATGATAACAAGGCTCTTACTGGTGGCGGTATTTAAAATAAAAGCTGTTTCATTCATTTCCACAAGAAAAGTAGATTCGCCTCTTGCAAGATTATCTGAAGCTCCCACCCTGCAGTAAATCCTGTCGCAAAGTCCTATTCGCGCATTTGAAGCCGGCACAAAACTTCCAGCCTGAGCCATTATCGTAATAAGAGCGGCTGAACGCAGGTATGTTGATTTTCCTGCCATATTGGGACCTGTTATCATCGCAAAGGATATGCCGTTTGTATCGAGCAATATGTCATTTGGAATATATTCGCCGCGGCAAAAATGCGCTTCAACAATCGGATGGCGGCCTTCATAAATTTCTAAAGAAGAGCTTTCATCCAGTTTAGGCCGCATCCAGCCGCGAATCGAGGCTGCTTTTGCAAGAGACTGGCAGACGTCAATCTCGCTAAGGCGGCTTGCCGCAAGCGAAAGACAGATAAGAGTTTCTTTGGTTTTATCCCTGATTTCCAGAAAGAGTTTTTTTTCTAAATCGATAATTTTTTCCGAAGCGCCGTTTATTTCCGATTCCAGAAACGCAAGACGATCTGTAGTATAACGTTCCCCGCCTGTAATACCCTGTCTTTTAATAAAATGCCCGGGCACCTTTTCAAGGTTAGTTTTTGTAACTTCAAAGAAATAACCAATCAGGCGGTTATACCGGATTTTTAAGCTTGCAATGCCTGTTTTACCTCTTTCTTCCTCAAGGTATTGATCCAAAATCTGCCTTGAGTTATCTTTAATTCTTCGAAGCGTATCAAGTTCTTCGCTGTAACCGTCTTTTATAAGATTTCCTTCATTTAACAATACCGAAGGCTCATCATGAATGCTTTTTTCAAGCAGTTCCTGCAGGGGTTTTAATTCCTTTAGTTCATTGAATATATCAGACTGATTTTTACCGTCATCACATTCAAACAGCGCCTTACTTGTGTTTAAAAAATTACTAATAATTTCCTGATATGAATTAACCGCGTTCTTTATCGAAAGCATATCCCTTCCATGCGCTTTATCCATTGCAAGTCTTGTGCAAAGCCTTTCAAGGTCTGGCGTTTTTCCAAGCGCATCGCGCAGTTTGCTTAACACCGCCTGATCGCGGTAAAGATCGTCTACAATATCAAGGCGGCTGTTTATTTTTTTTATATCGCGCAGAGGATGTAATATTCTTCTTTTTAAAAGACGCCGCCCCATTGAACAGCGCGTTTCATCCATCACTTCAAGAAGCGAAAAACGGACATCGCCGTCTCTTTGGTTAGCCAAAAGTTCCAGATTTCTCTGACTGGATTCGTCTATTCCAAGATATTCACTGTCACGGTAAATTTTTAAAATTCTGATATGGGGTAGAAGGCTTTTGGAAGTTGTATCAAGATAGTCGAGTAACGCGCCCGCTGATATAATTTCGGCGCAGTCTTTATCATCAATTCCAAAGCCTTTTAAATTCGCAAGACCGAATTGTTTTTCTAGCCTTGATTTTGCCTGCACAGGATCAAAAAGCCAGTCAGCCCATCTGTTTAAAACAAGCGAGCTTCTGTCATAAACTGTTTTAGATACTTCTTTTTCTTCTTCCAAAAGCGATTCCTGAATTAACAGCTCTTTAAGCTGAAGCCTCTCAAGCTCCTGTCCAAGCAATGCCCCGCATTCTTCATTCAAAGGAAAAGACGTTGCATAAAAATCACCAGCGGAAAGATCGATGTATGAAAAAGAAAGTAAGCGCTGCCTTTTTGCTGATTCGTTTTTATTTTTAGGCTGCGGGTTTTTTAATGCATTGTCAGGTGAAATATGAAAAGCTAGGCATCCAATGTAATTTGAACTGCCCTTATCAAGGAAATCTTCATCAACTGTTGTGCCGGGTGTGATAATTTCTGTTACATCGCGCTTAATAATTCTCTTCCCGCGCGAAGCCTCAGCGTCAGTAAGCTGTTCGCAGACTGCGATTTTTTTTCCCAGTTTTAAAAGCCGTGCGATATACGTTTTTGCCGCGTGGTAAGGAACGCCGCACATCGGAAGACCGTTGCGGCTTGTCAGCGTAAGATTTAAAAGCGCGGACACCTCAATAGCGTCCTGCGCGAACATTTCATAAAAATCCCCAAGACGAAAAAACAAAATATTGCCTTCATGCTGTTTTTTTATGCGCCTGTATTGATCGAGCATCGGGCTTGTTCGGGGATTTTCCATAATGACCTGTATGCACAGCTTCCGTGCATTTTGATTTAATTAAATCTTGATCGTAATCTTATTATGAAAGTATTTGTATAATCAATAGAAGGACTGTACCATAGAATACCCTGGGTATTATTAAGATCAAAAAACGCTGTTATTCCTTCGCTTTCCGCAAACAGCCTAAGTTCATTTAGAATTTCTTGCATAAACGCGTCTGTTGTAAGATTTCTTCTTAGGGCTTCCAGTTCCGCTGTTTTAGCCTGGAAATACATCCTTAAATCTTCTGTTCTTCTTACGATATCCGCAGTCAGACTTGTAATGGTATTTTGATCGCCGCGCTGTATCGCATCAGCGCGCCTTGAATCAAGCGTACGAAGCTCATTTTGTCTTCTGTCGACCTCCTGGTTTACCCTGGAAAGTTCAGCCTGATATTGCCTTACAGCCTGTGACTGCTGGTTGTATTCCTGATATACCTTAGCCATATCAATAAAACCAAAGCGCGTTAATTGCTGAGAGAACCCAAGCGTAAGACAGATCGTAAAAAGTAATGAAAAAAAGCCGATTTTCTTTAACATAATCACCCTCTTAATAAGATAACGCAAATGATATAACAAGATCCATTCCGCCGAACAAGGCGCCTGGCTGCCATTCAATTTCTCCGTTTACAACCTTAAACCTTTTTGCAAGACTTAAACGAATCGGAAACTGCGGAATTGTAAACCTTATTCCTCCGCCGTAACCGAAGCGCATGTTTTCTATAGTAAAATCTTTAAAGTACGAGCCTGCAGGTGAATCCACGCCGGCGGCGTCAAAGAAGAAATCCCATGCTAAAATGCCCGGAGCAAGAGGTATTCGAATCTCAGCCCATGTGTCTATCAGCATATAGCCTCTTGTATAATCCCTCCAGCCTCTTCCTACAAACATTCCGTCTACAACAAGTCTGTTCGATTCCGCCGGATTAAAGGTGCGGCCGGGCTGGTTAAACAAGAATGATATTGCCGCGTTAAACCCAAGCACAGCCTTGAAATTCCAGTTTTCAAAAAGCGGAAGATCAAACAGCGTAAAGAAAATCTGCGTTTTGGTATCAGAGCGGAAATAATGCTCCTTTTCATTTCCTAAAATACCCAGCATCGCCAATCTTTGGTAAGCATAATAACCGCGGCTTGGATCGTAAAAAACATCTCTTTGATCCAGTGAAACAGTAAGCCACAGTGAATTTTTGGGCGTCCAAATATCTTTTTCCTCCCTTATAACAGGATCAAAAGGTCTAAATAATCCATCATAAGAGATTCTTTGTACGCCAAAACGGACTCCTCCGCCTACATTAAGGATGCCATATGATGTCAGCCATGAGTACCCTGTAGAAAGGCCTAATGACAGATACCATTGATCATATCTCATCATGTTATCTCTTGTCGGAGTAAAATTTTTACTTTTATATTCTTCATAACTTGCAAAGCCATCAGGATAGGCGACTTCCTTTTCATTACCATAAAAAAGCGGAGGTTGATTATTCATTGTTGCCCAATGTTTGGAATAGTTAGCAGAAAAATCAAAACCAAGCGATAACGGAAGACCAAACGCCCATCTTTGCATGTAATTAACAGCAACGGATGTTGTGTCCACAATCGATGAATTTACCTCTACTCCCAGCTGGTTGCCGGAGCCCATAAGATTATTGTCGTTCCATTTTACAACTCCGGAAATCGGGAATGATTCTGGGTCCGCGCTGCCGGAAAAGGTGAGTCCGATTTGAATATCTGTAGTCGGCTGCTCCTCTACAGTTATTATAAGATCCATTAAATTTTCCGTGCTTCCCTGAAGCATATCAGGTATTATCACAGAGAAAAATTGCAGATTATAAAGATTGCGAAGGGCGTCCATTATTTTTGTATATGAAAAAACATCCCCCGGTTCAAGCGGGATTTCCCTTAATATAACATGATCCTTGGTTTTTATATTCCCGTTTATAACGATGTTTTCTATGTACGCCCTGCCTCTTTCCACAATGGTAACGTTATACGAAAGCGTATTTGTCTGGCTGTCAATCACCTGGGATCTGTTAATCGCGTTGTAAATATAGCCGTTTTCAAAATAAAGGTCTGCGATCCGCTGTAAATCCGTTTCAAGGCGCGTCATATTTACAGTGTCTCCGACCCTTGATGAAATAAGGCGGGACAGCTGTTCTGAAGAAAATATAATATTTCCTTCAAATGTGACTCCGCCGAACTTAAACTCCTGTCCTTCGTCAATATGGAATGTCAAAATTAAATTGGTTCTTCTTGCGTCTGTTTCATAAGTGCGCGTAACATCCCTTATCTGCGCGTTTATATATCCGCGGTCGCGGTAGTATTTTATAATTGCGGCTCTGTCAGCAAGAAGCTTCGCTTCCTGAAACGCTCCGTCATTACCCAATGACCGCTGTTTTAACGACAGCTGGTTTCTTAGTGTGTTAGCTGAAAACCTGCTGTTCCCCTGAAATTCAATTCTTGATATTGATATTCTTTCGTGTTCTTCTATGTTAAAAATGACTGTTATTGTCGAATCATTGGAAACTGTTTCCTGCGATGTAACTACAACATTGGGATAGCCTTTTTCAAGATATTTATTAGTAATCGCTTCTATATCGATGCGGACTTTGGATCTGTTAAAAATATCATTTACTTTTGTTAAAATTACATCGTTAAGTTCTCTTCTGCTGACCCCTGAATTGCCGTTAAAAATAATCCTTCCTACAACAGGTCTTTCAACTACATTAAACCTGATTACAACTTCGCTGTCATCCGCGCCCGGGCGGTGAATGCTCGGATCAATTCTGTCAAAATATTCAAGAGCGTAAAGTTTTCCCTGAATTTCCCAGAAAAGATTATCGTCGAATATCCGTCCTTTGTAAGGATTCATAAGTGCGCTTAATTCCTGAGAGGATATATTATTTAATCCTGTAAAAACAATATCTCTTATCGGCTTACCGTAAAACCAGTTATCGTTATCCTGTGCAAAACTGGAAATAACAGAAACAAGAAATACGAAAACTATTACTTTAAACCTCATCACTGCTCCTGCGTACTTAAAGTTCAATATGACATACTCCATGTTAGAGTAATTGAATTATCGCTTACCCACCAGTTTTCAGGATGATACGGGAAAAAATCCCATCTGATATTCAGGAACGGGCTTTGAAGCTCTATCCCGACATCAGGTTCAAATACAAGACCGCCAAGCGACGAGGGATTGTTAGGATCATACCTCATCGAAAGCATACCCTGAATAAACATATCACGCCCGATATACTTACCAATAAAAACAGTCGTGTTATCAAAATAGTTACCTACGATATTTCTCCTGTCTACCGTAGACTGATCGCTGATGTTCGATACTCCGTATACTAACGCGTTATGCAAAAGTCTTGTTCTTACACTGAACATGTCAAGCCTGAAAATGTCCCTCACATGCCTTTCAAACTGCCTGAAAAAGGCGAATTGAGATAAAGCGCTGGAACTTGCGATAATTTGCGTCAATATGTCAGTTGTAGACGCGAGCAAGAAACGCGTAGCCACATCGGAATTGTCATTCCCTTGATAACTATTAAGATTCTGACCTAATATCGAATAAATTTCAAGCTGTGTAAGATTGGGATTTGATTCAAAACGGGGCTGGAAACGCAATAATGGCTGGTTATCCACAACCATGGATATAGTTACAGTCCCAAAGTCGCCTCGATCCCTTATTTCCGCTCTTGCGCTTATAAGAGGGTCAAATTTGTTTTCTGTTTCCCTGAAAACTATATGCCCCTGCCTTATATAGAAACTTCTGTCAAAATAGTAGATTTCTCCTGATCTTATATTAACATCCGAATCCAATGAAAATTGCGCCGCTCTTGTATCTGAAAAAACCTTAATTACTGTTCCCAATTGCGGATTAATCCTGATAATCGGGCTTGAATTCGGCCATGTAAATTCGACTGTAGGGCCTGTTGTAATGGACAAATTAACAATTGAATGCAGGAATTTCTCCCTGCTTACAGCAGTTTCTGATAATCCTTGAATATTTTCAATGTTAAGTCCCAATTCGGCATCGCTTGTGTATATATTTCCGGTTATTTCGACATGCTCATTCATAAGGAAATTAACGTTAATATTACCGGACGCGTGTCCTTTAGCAAGAAAACCTGAAACCTCAAAATCATAAGGGATTGGGTTTTCCGCAGATACATTTATATCAAGTCCTATATCTATCGCTACCCAGTTTTCAAAAAGAAAATAACCGGACATCGTTCCGGCTCCGCTACCGACTGCTGTTAGTACAGGCCCGAAAGTCATATCATGACCTTCGGCATAAATCATGAACGGGACTGGTCTTAAATCCTCTTTTATATAACCGGGAACCTGAAAACGTATGCTTGAAGCAATGCCTATGCCGTTTAACTGAGGATTCCAAAAAGGTCCTTTAAATTCCATCATCCCTGTTATATAACCGCCTGCAATGTTAAATTCACCGGAATAGGCTACAAGCGAATATAACTGCTGTATATCAATGAAGAAGCTGCTGCAGAATGCGTCGATATTCCCTTTATCGAATACGCCTGTAACAACTCCGTGTATCGGGAAAGGATCTGTCATTCCAAGAAAGAAGTTCCCCAAATGATCCATTTCCAGGCGTATCATGTTTTTTAACCCGCCGGAAAACAATAACATTTTATCATCGCGCGAAAAATTAAAAACAATTCTTTCATAGTCAGATTCGCCGAATAAAACATTATTGAAAACAAGAGAGCCGTTAAATGTATCGATTGCCCTTTTATAATAAAGCCATGATTCAATTTTATTGAAAACCGCGTTAATCTCAACGCCGCCTTCCAGCCTTCTGTCAAAAGCGTATGCTATTATTCCGGCTTCCGCTTTGGCAGTTCCTTCCGCGCGGTTAATTTTTAGACCAGGCATTACCGCTGAAATTACACCGTAATCAATTCTTAAATCTTTTATAGCGATTTCGTCATTAGAAATATCAATTCCGACCGCCGCTGTTAATAAGGTATTGGAAAAATATGCGTAAAATGAAGTAATATTCGCCCGCACGTTAAATGAATTAATTGAATCCCACGCGGCGGTAATTTCCGCGTTTAACAGCATTGGCTGTTCCTGTTTTAAAAAACGGTTTACATGCATTCCGGAAATTAAAGCGTTAACATTTATTTTTTTATTATTATATACGCCGTAAAGATAATAATGCTCTCCTGTTTCAAGTCCGTCTGTAATGTTAATGATTAAATCTGCGTAAGAAAAATTATTATCCCATGAAAAATCTGCGTTTCCTCTTAAGACGCCGATTGAATCTGAAAAAGTAATATTCCTTAAAATCGCGCCGTCCTGATCGGCTATACCTGAAAAGCCGAAATATTCTTCTGTGTTATAACCGGCCTGGAAATGATCGATATCAACATTCCAGAAATCTAATGCGTCGTAACGCAGCGAAGTGAAAAAATCCAGATACAGAATCTGCTCATTAACAGGGATTGGAAAACTTACAGCTTCTATGTAACCTGAAACAGCGCCGGTGTTTGTTACATTGCCGTATACATTAAGACCGTTAGGATCAAAAGCGATTAAAGTAGTTCTGTCTATAATCTGGCCTTCAAGATTCCATGAATATTCCAAGAAGCTTAAGTAAGCAGAAAATGAAAGATCGGCAGGATTTGCGAAATCCATACCGGCTGAAAATATGAATTCATTATCAGAAACATTAATTATACTTTCGCTAATATTAAACTGCCTGCCGCTTCCTGATAATGACATATATCCGTTTATACCGCCTGCGGAAAAAATCAGGTTAGGTACATAATAAACAATATTATTAAAATCAGTTGAAAAAAATATATCCGCGTCTATTAAGGAATCCTGAAGAAACGGTGCGTAAATATCCGGGGTTTTAGCAATATCCGTAAAAGGTTTTAATAACTGGAGTACATCATAGACTGACATTGAATACATTAATAATGATGTTTCAACCTGATTTTGATTTGAGCTGACAAAAGCGTCAAGGATGATCGAGCCCTTTTCCCCGTTAAAGCAGGAAACTGCGATTTCAATTTCATCTTTATACGGGGAAATGAAGAAATATAAATCATTTAACTCTGTTCCGGCGATTAAAGCTTTTTCGCTTAATATTGTAATCTCCTGGCTGTTCGCTGATATGTCAAGAGCTGCCGTTAAACCTTCGTTTCCTGTAAGACTGAAATTATCAAAAAACAGCGTTCCCTGCGGAGAAATAGGGGCATACAATGTGTTTTTATTAAAATCGATATTTCCGCGAAAACCGGCCTGGCCGTAAAAGAAACCTCCTTTTGGCGGCTGCAGAATATCCTGCGCTGTTTGAACAGAGTCAAGACCTTTTATGTTGGAAGAAGAAAGAGACAGTTCATTTATGCTGATATAATCGTTATCGCCCGACGCTTCGATAACAAAAGCGTCTACCACAGAAGCGCCGCCAAAAAGATTCTTTCTCATGTTATGGCCGCTTAGATCCACATTATATTCAAAAGAGTTTGCTTCGCCTGTATATGAAAGCGATGAAATCCCGTTCATCCTCATGTCAAGAAAATAATCTGATTCTGTCCATTGCTCTGAAAAATTGATTCTTTCTGTCATCATAAATTCATTAAAAAACGCGTTTGTGTAAAAAGACCCTGAGCTGATATTATAATTTACCTCATATTCAATCGAATGATTTTCCTGCAGGTTTGATATGCTAAAAACTCTGTCTTTATAAGCTACTGCAATATCAAACGGAATGACAGTAAACATTTCTCTTGGGCCGCCGGAGTTTACAGGCGAGTTGAAAAAAGTAGCTTCCTTGTGCATAACGTCCTGAAGAAGGCATGAAATATATGAAACAGAAATATCAGCCCGTCCTTCGTCCAGATCGTCTGAACCCGCACCGCTGATATCCACTGATGTATTTAGTATCATAATTGTGTTAAAAAAGAATGAATATTTTATCTGCGCGGAAAAATTTCCGTCAAAGAAAAGCCGGGCGTCATTTTTATTAATATCTAAATTTATATCCGCAGCGGACGCATAAATATCTTTATTGATGAATGTTAAACCGCCTCTTCTTAACTGATACTCAACACCCTGCGGAAATAAACTTGCAAGGATGTCAAAATCATAATCACTGTTTAAAATAAGCGCCGATAAAAACTCAAGGATATCCTTGTCTCTTTGCATATCAATATTTAAATCCGGCTTGTCAATTAAAACTGTATGTATTTGTATTTCTTTTTCAAATAAAAGCTTATGAAGAGAATAATCTACACGTATCCTTGAAATAGAAAATAATGTTACACCGTTATTTACGAATTTTAAATCTCTGATGTTAATTGATCCAAGAAACGCAGGGCGCATTGACGAATAATAAATTTCCAGCCCTGTTAATGATTCCAGCATTTGGATAAAATCTGTGCGTATTTTTGTCATCGTATCGCCAATTACCGCCTGAAGCGGCTGCATAGCAATTGCGGATAATCCTATCATTGCGCAGAATACAATGAGTTTTATATAAAGTGACGCGGAAAGCGCTTTTTTTCCGTTTTTTACCACAAATAATGACAATTATTAACCCAAAATTTGAATTTTCTTCTATAATATTGACTTACTTTTAATGTAACGTTAATAACCGCACTTTTCAAGTGTACTCCGGTTATTTTACCTAATTGAATCTCCTTTTTAAAGACATTTAATATAATTTGTGTTAATCTGAATAAAAATTATGGAAATAATACCGAATTTTGCAGTTCTTGAAGGCGGAGACGGCAGCGGGACAACTACGCAGCTTTCAATGCTTTCTAAACGCTTAAATGATTTAAGAACCCCCGGAATTTTTATTACTTTTGAGCCTACAGACCGGCAAATTGGTAAATTAATCCGCTGTGCGCTAAAGAATGAAATAAAAATATTGCCGGAAAGTCTTGCCTTTCTTTTTGCGGCGGATCGCAGCGAACATTTATACGCAAAAGACGGCATCATGGAGCATGTTAACAATGGAGAGCTTGTAGTATGTGACAGATACATGCTTTCATCGCTTGTTTATCAGGGAATTGAATGCGGAGATGAATTGCCGCAAAGACTTAATTCTCAGTTTGGCATTCCTGAATTAACTTTATTTTTGGATATAGAGCCGGAAACTGCTATCGAAAGAATGAATAACCGCGAAAATTTGGAAATATATGAAAACATCAATTTTCAGAAAAAAGTACGAGAAAAGTATAAATCACTCATTGATGTTTATACGTCACGCGGAGCGAAAATCGAGGTAATTGACGCCGGCAGAAGCCCGCAGGAAGTATCTGATCAGATATGGAGCAAAATCACAAGTATGCCGATATTTAAAGTACAGTGAATAAAGCCCGGAAAATTATCACTATTATCATTCTTTTTGCAGCCGCGTTTCCTGTAAACAGTTATTATATTACCTATAAGGAGCAGTATTACAGACTTTTTCATATTCATTATAATCAGTATCCCGATGATTCCATGGAAAATATTTACTGGCTTGAACAGGCTTTAAAAGCGGATTTCGCAAACCCTCTGTACGCGCTTGCCTTAATTGAAAATGAGATACAATGGGAAAAATACCGCTATCTTTTTACAATGCACATTTATATCAAAATGGTTGAACAGTACCTTTTTTTAGGAAATAAATGGAATAAACGCAACGCATATTTTTATAACGCCCCGTTTAAGGATCAAAATCTTGAAAGTCTTGAAATTGCCGAGACCTGTTACCGCGCCGCTTTATACTACTGGGGCGAAGCGTTAATCTGGGCGGAAAAAGCTAACGAAAGGCGCTTCAGATGGATAGACTTGCCAAAAATTCAGTTCTGGCAAGATGAGGCTTTCAGGATAGAAAATAATACCTTAAATTACGGCAGAACAATTAACCGCGAGCTTGAGTTTTTACAAAAAGTCAGGGAAAGTTTCGAAGCAATGGAAAACTGGTATTAGAGGCTTTTCCAAAACTTTCGAACCGAAGGTTTACGTTTTTGGAAAAGCTTCCCTAGATTTAAAATTAAAATAATTCACCTTGTTTAAGTTGTGACTTCTTCTCTGCTCCGGTATTTATCAATTCCAAAAATGCCTGTTCGTCAATTACCTGAATACCAAGTTCAAGAGCTTTTTTATTCTTGGATGAACCTGAGGATGCGTCGTTTGTTACAAGATAGGTAAGCCCCTTAACAACAGAGGACTTTACCTGCGCGCCAAGAGATTTAACTTTTTCCTGCGCCAGTGTACGCTTTATAGAGCTAAGCTCGCCGGTAAAGCAGAACGACTTCCCGTTAAGCGGAAGATATTCTAAAGACGCAACAGGCGTTATAGTGATCACTTTGGTTTTTAAAACGGCATCCATTTCTTTAGCGCATTCTTTTACGCCGTCTGCAATGATTTTTGCGGTTATATCGCCAAGTCTGTAAACTGACGCAAGTTCTTCCACAGATGCATTGCGCAATTTCTCAAGTGTATTAAAACCTGCATCGACAATCTTTTCCATCGTTGTCTCAGCGATGCCTTCAAGATCAAAACCTGCGACAAAAACAGCCAGCGGCAGTTCTCTTTTGGTTTGAATGTGACGAACAACCTTTGCCGCAGAAATTTCTCCCATTCTTTCATACTCTGCAAGTTCTTCAGCTTTTAATTCATACAGTTGATGGATTTGCCTGATGTTATTGTCAAATAACTGACGTAAAAGTTTTTCTCCTAGTTCGCGGATATCAAGAACTGATACCCATTTTTCAAGACGGTGCAGAAGCCGCTTTGGGCATTGGGCATTCGGACAGTAAAGCCTTGTGCCTGCGTCGATTAACGCGGTATTGCAGACCATGCAAGTATCAGGGAAAAATATTTCCGTTGTATTTTTTTGCTTTGAGCCAGGAGCGAGACCTTCAATTTTCGGGATTATCTCTCCGCGTTTTACAACCGAAACAAGACTGCCTATTTTCAATCCGGCTTTACGGATCATATCCGGGTTATTTAAATTCGCGCGTTTTACAGTTGTTCCTGCAAGACGCACAGGGTCTACGATTCCTATAGGCGTATATGTCGCGCCGGATTCGCTCCAAATAACTTCGCGTAAAATACTGAACGCTGTTTCAAGATCGAACTTAAAAGCGATTTGTTTTTCCGGGCGCGCCTTACGAAGGTCTGCCATATCGATTTGAATGTCTTTTATTACAAGGCCGTCGATGTCAAAAGGAAGGCTGTCTCTTTTTTTTGAAACCTCGTCGCGGTATTTTATGATTTCTCCGGCTTCAGAAAAAATTTTTGTTTCCGTTACCTGAAAACCGAGTTTTTTAAGCCACTTAAGTTTTTGCGGTTCATCTGTAAAGAAATCATCATCATCAGTTGATGCAACGTCATATACAATCAAGTTTAAATCTTCGCAGCCTTCCCCGTCTTTACGCCGCATTATTCCGTTCGCCGCGTTTCTGCAGTTCGCTTTATCAGGGTATTTGCTTTCCCATATTGCGCGGGTCATTATCACTTCGCCCCTGATTCCGCCTGTAAATGAAACATCAAGCTTATCAATTGTCCCTTTGATGCGTTTTGCGTTAAAAGTGATGTCATCGCCTGTTATTCCGTCGCCTCTTGTAACAGCGCGGATTAATTTTCCTTTTTCATATTGTAGTTCAAGGCTTGCGCCGTCAAGTTTATACTGAACAATGAATTTTTTGGTTAACTTGTTATTTTCATTAGTTAACGGTTTTATTTTCCCCTTTGCTCCGCCCTGCTGTTTTTCTATCCAGTCTAAAAATTCCTGCGGATTGGAAGCTTTATCCTGGCTTCCCATCGGGATAAGGTGTTTTTCTTTTGGAAAACCATCAATTAAATATCCTGTAGAATATCCTGTCCCGATTTTTTTAAGCACTGAACTTTCAGGAGACAGCGTTTTTAATTCGTCCCAAAGAAGATCAAACTCCCCGTCAGAGATTTCGGCCTCTCCGTTGTAATATGAAGCCTGATACTTTTGAATAAGCTTTTCAAGCTGTCCGATTCGCTGTTCTTTTGAGACCATTAATAAATTATATCATGTTTAGCTTAATTTTTATTAACCTTTTTTTTGTTTTTCAAAAACGATATAATTACAAAATGAACGTTTATGAAATTTATGTTGAAAAAAAACCTGATTTTGCCTATGAGGCGGCCTCGGTCGCCGCCGATTTACGTCTTGGTCTACAGATTAAGAATATATCACGCGTAAGGATTATTAACCGTTATCTTGCAGAAAATATAAGCAAACAGGACTTTGAAACGGCAAAACAAACTATTTTTTCCGAACCTCCTGTTGATATTATTTATGATTTTTTTCCCTCTTTAGAAACCGGCGGAGTATCAGAAAAAATCATGTATTTTGCGTCAGAGTTTCATCCCGGGCAGTTTGATCAGCGCGCTGATTCATGCGAGCAGTGTATATCTCTTGCGACCGGAAAAGAAAGGCCGAAAGTACATTCATCAAAAATATATGTGATCTACGCAGATATATCAGACGATGATTTTAAACGCATAAAATCATGGCTTATAAATCCTGTTGAATGCAGAGAGGCTTCTTTGGAAAAACCGGCAACATTATTCGCAGATTATCCAAAACCTGATGATGTGAAAATTTTAACAGATTTTACTTTATTATCTGACTCAAAACTTGAAGAGCTGCGCGTATCGCACAACCTTGCAATGGATTTTTCCGATATAAGTTTCTGCCGGGATTATTTCCGCGATGAAGAAAAACGCGACCCGACTATAACAGAAATTAAAGTTCTTGATACATACTGGTCTGATCACTGCCGTCACACGACTTTCCTAACAGAATTGACTGACGTTCAGATTGATGACGTTCATATTAAAAAAAGCTATGAGAATTTTTTATCGGTTAAAGCCTCTCTTGGAAGAAATGATAAACCTGTAACATTAATGGAAATTGCGACAATCGGAGCAAAATATTTGAAGAGTAAGGGACTGCTGCAAGACCTTGATGAATCACAGGAGATAAACGCATGCTCTGTCAAGATTAAAGTAGATGTCAGCGGAAAGGACGAAGACTGGCTTTTGATGTTTAAAAATGAAACACATAATCATCCGACAGAAATTGAACCTTTCGGAGGAGCTGCTACTTGTCTTGGGGGAGCGATACGCGATCCTCTTTCCGGACGATCATTTGTTTATCAGGCAATGCGCGTAACAGGCGCGGCAGATCCTTTAAAAGGCGTCGCTCTTGCAGGAAAGCTTCCTCAGCGAAAAATATGTAAAACAGCCGCATCCGGTTACAGCTCCTATGGAAATCAGATCGGGCTTTCAACAGGCTTAGTGCAGGAAATTTATCATGACGGGTATGCCGCAAAACGAATGGAAATCGGAGCTGTAATAGGAGCTGCGCCTGTAAAAAATGTAAGAAGAGAAGAGCCGCTTTGCGGTGATAAAATAATACTGCTTGGCGGGCGAACAGGACGCG
>Ga0209755_10002791_pt1 | contig 23068 bp, 20 predicted proteins | sample TergutCo191P1_FD_187301 | JGI IMG/M metagenome (GOLD analysis project Ga0209755, IMG submission 187301) | Cornitermes sp. P1 segment gut microbial communities from Petit-Saut dam, French Guiana - Co191P1 (SPAdes) (version 2) | ecosystem: Host-associated > Arthropoda: Insects > Digestive system... | reverse complement strand
AGCCGGATACTACCAGCAATACCGTACACAGCGCGAAAAACAGCGCCGCGTATTTCTTATAATTTAATTTCATTCTTTATACTCCTTTTATCCTTTATAATCCGATCGTATAAACGACATTCTTTCTGTAAGTCTTGCCGTCGAGTACAACTTCAACAGACAATACATTCTTTCCGAGCATCGCGTCTTTGCCGAGAGGTATGACAAAGGTCTTTTTACCTGCAAATTTGGAAACTTCATCGCCGTTTAAGAACCACTTAATCGGTAGTATGTTTTCTTCGTCATCGTCATCTGCTGTAATACCGGTAAGCCTAACTGTGTGCACATCTTCAGATAATATACTGATTATGCCGCCATCGATGTCCAAACCTACATTGTGGTGGAAATCTTCTACGCCGATAATGATGCCTACTTCTTTGTAAGTAATTACAATGTCAGTAAATGTATATCTTGCGGCAGCTCCGATATTCGCGGCGAAAGCGATCACAAAGCTTGATTTACCCTCTAATGCTGCACTGGCTGCTTTTGTGCTGTCAATTACATAGGACATTTCGATATCTGTATCAATCAACTTATTTCCTGTTGCGAACGGAACGGCAATTTCACTGGCATTTGTCCATGGAGAAGGAATTGCCGTTTCACCTGCAAGTAAGAGGTAATTCTTAAAGTAATACGGTCTGTCATCACCTTCACCCGCTTTGCCCATGAGTGTAACTTCAATGGTTTCAATGTCCTCAAATTTCTTACCGCCTGCTAACGCAATCGGTATTTGAACTAAACCATAGTTGTTGTTGGAATTTGAAACTTCAAATCCGCCTGCAATACCTTTAACAGCGGCAGTGCCTGTTGTTACTAAATTGGCAACCGGTACTTGTATTGGAGCTTTGCCGGTAACCGCGATATTAAATGTTGTGGGACATTCGCACGGGAAAGCGCTGCAGTATTCGCAAGATTGGCCAAGATCAAATTCGATATTGGTAATTTTAAATTTAGTCGGTGAACCTGCGCCGCCGGCTGCGCCTGTAGGATCTGCCGGGATATAAATTGCCACATCAATAGGACCTGTCAATGCTTTTGTATTAGTGTTTTGTAGAATTTCAACGGTTAAAACAGTGCCGGAATATGGTACAGCAGGACTAGCCCCTGGAGATTGAGTTGATTCCGTTGAAACAGCCGCAACGAGCGTAATATCTCCGGAATTATTCGGAATATCATCTGCCGCGCGTAATGTAAATTTCTTCCATCCAACATCGCCGGATACACCTTCCACAGTTACCTTAACCGTTCCGAATTCTGCTAATTTTCTTGTGCCTAAATCAATTTTGAAACTGGAATATGCAGACTGATGTCCCGCAGTTTGAGTTTGCTGATAACCATGGCTTACAAGGATTCTGGATGTATTATTGCCTTTCATATTAGTAAGTGTAACTGCCTGATGTTCTCCGCCGACATTAACAGTAAAACTGGTAATAGTCGAAACAATTGAAAATCCTGTTACTGTTACTTTTTCGTCAAGCCCGCTGATTGTCAATAAAGCAGAAGTGGTGCTTGGAAAAGCAATATTGGCAATAACAGTGCTGTTGCTCACAAACCCAAGTATTGCTTCATCAACTTCTTCTTCGGATTCGTATTGTTCTGCAGCAAGACCGAGTTTAATTAAAGCGATGTCAACGCTGGTTGCAAGATCGCGTACCCAGGAAATATGACTAAGCAGCGCTGTATCATTAGTTTCATCTACGCCCTGTATTCCCGCAATGTCAAAATGATGATAGGTAATTTCGCTTGTTGTATCGGTTTTCTTGATTACGGCTTCAATAATATCCGTAAGCGCTTTTGAGTTGAGGTTGCCGAAAGCGTGTGTAAATTTGCTTACCATGCTGTCGTAGATGAGCAATTCTTCAATCCATTCAACATCGGGACCTGTTAAGTTAAAGGTTACTTTATGGTAGCCTGACGGCACTGATTTCGTCCCTTTACCGGCACTTGCTTTTACGTCAATACCTTGAAGACCGTCTATCGCCCCGATATTCATGGTCGCGGCTGTGATACTGGCATCAAATGTTAACTCCCATTCAAAAGTACCGTTGCCGTTCTGCAATGGTCGAACAGTGATATGCCTGGAAACCGTCGCGCCTTGCTTTACTACTACATCTGTTTCCGTTTCACCTTCTCCCGCCAGATTGGTATGAGCTGCATCAGTGTAAGCTTTGACTTCAATCTTGTATGAACCTTCATCAAGCGGGATTGGATTTGTATACGCAAAATCCTTGTAGCCTGGTACCACCACGTAACCTGTCTCCCCCCCGGCGTTATGATAAACGGTTATCCTAAAACTACCAAAGTTCGGCACATACGCCGGCATTATTGTGCGTCCGTTTGTACTGCCGTCACTTATTGACAGTGAAACAAGCCCTTTTCCCTCCGCGATCGGCAGAGACTTAACAAGTTCGTCCATACAGCCGGACATTACCAGCAATACCGTACACAGCGCGAAAAACAGCGCCGCGTATTTCTTAATATTTATTTTCATTCTTTTCACTCCTTATACCTTTTACAACTCTACGGTGAAAACTAAATTGATTCTGTGTTTCACACCGCCGACCATAGCTTCCACTGACAATACATTCGTTCCAATACGGCAGTTTTTGGGATTAAGTTCTACTGAATCCGCGTTTCCATACGCCGCATTGTTTAAATACCATTGTATGCCGGTATATGCCGTGGCATTTTGAAGCGTTACAGCTATTGGACTGGCAGTAATTTTAAGGGTACCAATATTAATGGTATTTACACTGATATCCGTAAAGACTGCAGATCCAACGGTGATTCCCTGGTTAACAATATAAACCCAGCGAATAATTCCGCCTGTTTCACCTTTCCATCGGATTTCTATTGTTTGGGCTGCTTCTGTTTGAATAAGAACATCACCTGTTAACCCATCACCTACCACTAACAGAGGCTTAATGTTTTCTTTATGCGTGCCGTAAACAGCCTGTGCGGTAAAGGAGGCTTGTGCATATACAGAAGCCGGTGTAGGCGCTGTAGTATAACTTGTCGCAATACCTGCAACTTCAATTTTGTCCAGTTTAATTACAGTAATACTAAGACTGGCATTCGCGCTTCCGAAATCGTTTTCAAAATGTACAGGGATGACGTATTGACCGAAAGCGTCCTTGTCAAAATTGTCTGTTACAAATGTAACATTGGCGGTTACTTCTTCTGATGTTTTACCCCTTGTGTAATTTGCTGTTACGGTAATTGCGGCTTTAACAGCGGTTTCGTCAAAGTCGGTAATAAACTGATAGAAAGACGGTAAAGCAGTTTTTGGTGTAATTACAATCCCTGAAAGTACAGGCAGATTGGTTATTTCACTTGTATAAGTACCTGTTATACCTCTCCATTTGAATGTAACATCAGCATAAGATGTTCCACCACTGTCTCTTTTGACGACCGTAATATCCGTAAACTGTGAAGGAAGAACTTGTTCAGCAGGAATAAGGTGAGTTCCCAACTCCGCGCCGTAATTACCGGTAATACTTATCTGTCCGCTGGCAATAGCAGCTTGAACTGCGGCAGTTGTCGCAAGAGATTCGTCAATTCGTGTTGGTCCGGCAGCAGTAATGCTAACCAACGGCGCTACTGCAAGGTTAAAAGTTTCAGTTATGTTGCCAAATTTTACCGAAATTGTTTTATTGCCGGCTGCGTCAAAATTAATGCCTGTATCACCTTCGAGTGTGAATTCGGCGACTAATGGCTCAATACGCGGATGCTGAGCATGATTATATACCGCGTCTACTTCAAGAAGGCTTCTAATGTTTACCGAAGCAGGTGCGATATATTGATAGTATTGTTTGTGTACCTTACTATGATTAACCACGAGACTAGCCAACGCAATTACTTCAACAGAAAATTCCCTGCTAACTGCGGTATTTGCTTTTAATGTAGCTTTATATTTTTTTATTCCGGCAACATCGAAATTCTCCGCGTCAACAGCAGTGATCTCATATTCGGAAGCTAACAATGTATTATTGGGTCCTTTGTTATGTACCGCGTCTACAACAATATTACTGAAATTTCTGGCTTTATCAAGATACTGATAATAATAATCACGATAGCCTGAAACAACAAGTGATTTTACTACCGCCGGACATGTCCCAATACAAGCAACACATACACACGCGTCAGTGCATGCCTCTTTACAGGGTCCGTTAACGGTTCTGCAGCATGGACAGCCGGGAATGATAACGGTTACTTCACCTGATTTTGAAGTATCATAAGTAGATGTCGCAATAACTTTAATTGATTCAGCTGTTTCGTCAGCGGCAACAGTCAGGACACCGGCCGCAGAAATGGCTGTGGTTTTTGTCGGATCATGCCCTGTCCTGGACCATGTTACGCCTTTTTGGCTGTCTAAAAGATGTTCATTACCGGCTACAACCACGGTAAATGTCTGTGTTCCGCCTATTACAACACGGGCGGTACCGGGACTTACCGTTACAGTATTAACCAGCGGCGGCTGATCCATTACGACAGTAACGTGCGCCGAAGCTGACTTAGTTGAGTCTGCTGTAGAGGTGGCTGTAACTGTGATAACAGTGCCGGGTGTTTCGGTTGCAGCGACAGTCAGAACGCCGTCCACAAGGGTTGTAGCGGGAACGCCGCCTATTTTGGACCAAGTAACAGTATTCACGAAATCACCTGTACCTGTAACGGTCGCTGTAAATTGCTGTGTGCTATCTCGTTCCATATCAACATCTTCAGGGTCTATGGTAACGCCCGTGATAGTGGGAGAAACCGTACCGACTACCACAGTAATTGGATTCGAATAACCGAATTTGGTTGTATCAACTTGAGAAGTCGCTTTAACCCTGAATACTGTACCGTCTGGTGCGGTCTGAGCTGCCGTCACTACGTGTGTAGTTTGGTTAATTGTCGCTACGGTAGCGGCTAACGGACTATCGCCGATTTCGCCGGAAACAAGTGACCATGTTACTGTCTGTGCAGGGTTGTGTTCCCCGGTTACAGTTACGGTAAACGCCGCAGTCGTTCCTCCCGGCGCAATCGAAGTTGAGCCGCCGCCAACAGTTACGCTCGTAACTGTTGGGGTTTTGGAAGTGGAGCCGCCGCCTGAGGAGCCGCCGTCAGGGCAGCCTGCTAGTGCCAACATGACGATTATCGCCATAGTCGCAAAAACTAATTTTTTCATTCCTTTTTTCTCCAATGAATTGAATTTAGCAGAATCCTGTCTGCGGCAGATTCGTAATATTATTTTCACGCAACGCATGAGTCTTCACTTTTTTGAGTTTTCTTAATAACTTAATTTTGAAAATTCCGAAATGTTATGTTTTCGATATCTTCGCTATTTTATAAGAAAGGACAATAATGCCTCATCCTTTCAAAAAGTCAAAACTCGACTTCCCCCCAATTTTTCACCTGCCAATTTTGAACAATTTTAACCCGAACCCATTGTAATAATTCTACTAAACACTGTCAATAGGTAAGAGTATACTTACCAAATGAAAGTTTATAAATACATAGATGAAAGTTATCATGTTACAATAAGAGGAAAGATGGCAAAAATCAGAGAAATTTTGGCGCAAAACATGAAAATGTACCGTCAAAAACTCGGTATGACGCAGTCAGAACTCGCAGAAAAAGCCGATATTTCCACAAATTTTGTAGGTATAATAGAACAAAAACGAAAATTTCCCGCTCCGGAAGTATTAGACAGCATAGCCAAGGCTCTCAATATAGAAACAAATGAACTTTTTATGGTTTCAAATTCCCCTGATAACGAACTAAAACTCCTTCATAAGGAGATTTTAGCCAATTTAGACCGTTCCATCGGCGAAGCCGTATACAAAGCCTTAAAAGAACAATTAAAAAGCGGTAAATAGTGTCTGTCAAAAAACTCGGTTAGTTTATAGACAGACCACAAGATCTACACATTTTTCAGTGATTTATGCTATCCTCAGTATATGGTAATAATTTTAAAGCAAAATCACGAACAGCGGCAGTTGGATAATCTGCTAAAATGGTTGTCCGAATTAAACTTAAAAACGACTCTTGTTAAAGGCGAGCAGTCTTCAATTTTAGGTTTAATCGGAGACACGTCGGTTGTCGATATCGACATGATCAAAGCGATCGATATCGTAGAAACCGTCAAGCGGATTCAGGAACCGTTCAAAGCGGCAAACCGCAAGTTTCATCCCGACGATACAATAATCGATGTGATAGGGGGGAAAATCGGCGGCGGAAATTTTACGCTGATTGCAGGACCCTGCTCCATCGAATCGCGTGATCAGATTTTAGACATCGCCGCAAAGGTGAAGGACGCAGGCTCCGCAATGCTCCGCGGCGGCGCTTTTAAACCGAGAACTTCGCCGTACGCGTTTCAGGGACTACGCGCCGAGGGGCTTGAGCTTTTGTCCGAAGCGAAAAAAGAAACAGGGCTGCCGATTGTAACAGAGATAATGAATGTTAATCATATTGATTTGTTTAAAGATGTCGATGTGATTCAGGTAGGCGCGCGCAATATGCAGAACTTCGAGCTGCTCAAAGAGCTTGGCCGTCTTGATAAGCCGATTTTATTGAAGCGCGGTCTTGCCAACACTATCGAAGAACTTTTGATGAGCGCGGAGTATATAATGTCAGGCGGCAATAAAAATATAATTTTGTGCGAACGCGGAATACGGACTTTTGAAACATACACAAGAAACACTCTCGACCTTTCGGCAATCCCCCTTTTAAAGGAACTTACCCATCTGCCGGTTGTCGTTGATCCAAGCCACGCGACAGGACTTTCAAGATTGGTAAAACCGATGTCTCTGGCAGCCGCCGCCGCAGGCGCGGACGGCTTAATTATCGAAGTGCACAACGATCCCGCCCGCGCATTATGCGACGGAGCGCAGTCGTTAACGCCCGAGGCTTTCGCCGAACTTGTCGGCAGTTTAAATGGGATATTGCGGGCATTAGGTAAAAAACCTGTATGATAGATATTAAAAATTGCAAAAAATCACAATTACAGGAAACCGCGAGTATCAGCTGTCAGGGAGTTGAAGGAGCGTATTCGCAGATCGCGGCTAACGCGCTCTTTAAACAGCCCGACATCATGTACATGCGCACTTTTGACGGCGTTTTCCGCGCGGTAAACAACGGGCTTTGCAAATACGGAGTTCTGCCGCTGGAAAACTCAAACGCCGGTTCCGTAACAGATGTATACGATCTAATGAAAACGCATAAATTCTTTATTGTGCGGAGCGTAAAAGTTTCCATCTCTCATATGCTCCTTCAAAAAACCAAAACAAGCGTAGAAAAAATCAAAGAGATATACACCCACGAACAGGCGGCAAGACAGTGCAGCAGATTTTTAGAACAGAACAGCCACATAAAAATCAATCTATGCGCCAACACAGCGGCAGCGGCTCAATTGGTCGCGGGAAGCGAAAGAACCGACATCGCCGCAATCGCGTCGGAGAACTGTGTCCAACTCTACAATCTGACAGCCTCATCAAAGAATATCCAAAACAACAACAACAATTACACAAGATTCATCTGCATCTCCAAAGATTGCGAAATTTTTGACAACTCGGACAAAATCAGCCTCATGCTCTCGCTGGAAAACAAAGCCGGCGCATTATACGAAGTTATAAAACAATTCGCCGAATGTAAACTCAACCTTATCAAACTCGAATCGCGCCCGATAGCCGACACCGATTTTGAGTTCATGTTCTATTTTGACGTTCAAGCAAACATCGAAAATGAAGGCGTGTACGATCTGCTTCTCCGGTTAAAAGACAGCGCAAAGCAGCTCATCTTTCTGGGAAATTACAGCGAGATAAGCGCGTAATTAGTTCAAATTACATAATTATCAATTTGCTGTTCCGGATAATTATTAAGAATATCCTGCAAAGTAACGCTGTCAAGATAATCGGCGATAACCTTGTTAAGCCCTTTCCACATGTACAGAGTTTTACAGGTATCCGCTTTCTTGCATTGATTAACTTCGCTGTCAAGGCAGGCAATAGAAGAAAGATTGCCTTCGGTAATGCGCAAAATATAGCCGACAGTAATTTCCGCCGGCTCCTTTGCCAGCATATAGCCGCCTTGTTTTCCTCGGTTTGCGCGAAGAATCTTTGAATTATTTATTATTGTGATGATTTGTTCCAGATATTGCTTTGATATATTTTGCCTTTCGGCGATTTCCTTGAGCGCTATAAAACCGTCATTTCTATGCTCCGCAAGGTCAAGCAACATTCGCAGGGCATATCTGCCTTTTGTCGATATTTTCAATGATTTTACCTCATAAAAAATTATATACCTCATTTTTGCATATGTTTACTATGTTTTGCAAGCCAAAAAAAATTGCCATAAAATAATTGCCATAAAATAATTGAAAAAAGTTTTTAAATCTATTGACATAATTTCAATTTAATTGTAAAACATAGTATACACATAAGTATTATGAGTTATAAAATATTAAGGAGATTATTATGAGAGCGGAAAAAATCACAGATCTTATTGGGAATACACCGATTGTAAAACTCAATAAAATTAACAAGGGAGCGGCTGCCGTTTATGTCAAACTGGAGAGCTTCAACCCGATGCACAGCGTAAAGGATCGCATTGCCCTGGCGATGCTCGAAGCAGCGGAAAAAGACGGCAGTCTGAAACAAGGTACGGTCATTATCGAGCCGACAAGCGGCAATACCGGTATCGGGCTTGCGTACATCGCGGCTGTAAAGGGTTACAAAATCATCCTTACCATGCCCGAAACAATGAGCGTTGAAAGACGAAAACTCCTCAAAGCGCTTGGCGCCGAACTGGTGCTGACTGAAGGACCAAAAGGCATGAAAGGCGCAATCGCGAAAGCCGAAGAGCTTGCCGCGCAGACACCCAATTCATTTATTCCGCAGCAATTTAACAATTTCGCAAATCCCGCGGTACACGAAAAAACCACAGGTCCGGAAATCTGGAATGATACCGAAGGAAAAATCGACATTGTTATCGGCGGAGTCGGTACAGGCGGAACATTAAGCGGCGCCGGAAAATATCTCAAATCGAAAAAATCTTCCGTTAAAATAATCGCCGTTGAGCCTTCCGCCTCCCCCGTTCTTTCCGGCGGCCAGCCCGGCCCCCACAAAATTCAAGGGATAGGCGCAGGCTTTGTCCCAAAGGTTTACGACCCCTCCGTCATCGACGAAATCTACCAAACCGATGATGTCAAATCAGGAGCGGCAGCCCGCATTCTCGCAAAAGAAGAAGGCATCCTCGTCGGCATATCATCCGGCGCAATCCTTGACGCGGCGCTCGAAGTTTCAAAACGTCCTGAGAACAAAGGCAAAACAATTGTCGCCGTTCTCCCCGACACCGGCGAGCGTTATCTGTCAACATGGCTGTGGGAGGAATAGGAAGCAAAGAACAGAGAGCAAAGGGCAAAGAACAGAGAACAGAGAATAAAGGGCAAAGGGCAAAGAACAGAGAACAAATATTGTCCAAATCTCAGTCCTGTTGCTTCACGCTAAGACAGGCACGAGGTCTTTGTTCATTGTTAATTGTTCTTTGATCTTGGTATGGATTGAATAAGGCGCAGGATTTGTTCAGTGTCGGCAACATCGGTAAGATATTTTTTGCCGTCGGCAGCCTCCAATTTCAGTTGGTTAGTATTACTAACCAACTGACTTCCCTCAGATTTCAATTTGTTTTTAAGCCATTTCCAATAATTCCTAACTTTTTCGTAATCCGGCTGATCTGTCAGAATCCCGATAATATCCAGAATTGACCACCACCATTTTTCGGCATCTTCGTCCCACAAATGACGGACTTGCACTCCATCGAAGAGTTTTACTTTGCTTATTGATTTGTCCATGTTTGTCTCCTTGGTATGTAAACATATGTTAAGTATATGAGGTTTTGTTGGATTTGTAAAGGGGAAAAGGAAAGATTTTTTACCGCGAACCTCACGAACGGAATTTTAATTATTTTATCGCGGACTTGGAAACAAAGGTGTGGCGGAGATCGCGGAAATATCAGTTATACATCGTCATCCTATGTTACGGCGTCCAATTCGGATCGTAGAGAATCCAAATGGATTTTATGTTTACCTCAACAGCACAGTCAAAGCCGTTTCGCAATTGAAGGAAAAAGTGCGTGTTGGTGTTGGTCAATGTTGATTTATTGGTTGAGAATGAAAAAACAAAATTTGCAAGATTCTCGAGCGTATTGTTGCCCGGTAAATTGGTCGCATCCCAGTTCGAAGAAGCCCCGGTTCTGCCCAGCAAGTGGCGGAATACCGGCTCGTCAAGTATTGCCGGATCAACAGGGGTTGCTTTCCAGTCGGCTATTACCTGTATTGTCTGATCCTGATTCAAGCCCCTTATTATGGCTGCCTGTTCGCCGGTAAGCGGTATTTGCAGCGATTGATTGTTGGTGCCGGTGAATGTTGCAGTGAGCCCGTTAGCCGCGCTATATGTGCTAACCGGAGCGGTCTGATGCACAGAAGGTGTGTCGTTCGTTGTACGGCGGCCGTTTAGATCAACTTGGAAGCCCGATGCTTCAAACCACTGGGCGTACAGTGTTTTTTGGATTGCGGTGCCGGTTAAAGACATTTCCGCCAGCACGGTTGTTCTGGTAACGTGCTCTCCGCCTGTTGGAGCGGTAAACCAGCCCATGAACATAAATGGAACGGGGCGGCTCATGCCGGGTATATTGTCGCCGGTTATCCAATCGCCGCTTTTAATGGTGACAGATGCCGGAGCGTTTGGCGCGTCATCGTAATTCAAATCATAGGTGATGATAACGTCATCCCGTAAATCGTTCCATTGGGCATACAAGGAAATGTTAGCGGTGAATTTATCTGTTGCTATTAATATGGTTCCGCCTGTTCTGATATTTGACCAGCCCAGAAATTCAAATCCTGTTCTTTGCAAGTCTGACGGCAAGTCAATGTCTGCTGCAGATGAACCTTTCGGGACAACCATGTCAGGCGGCGGCGGCGGAGACTCCCAATAGTTCAGGTAAAACATGATGGTAACCTTTGGGTCAGGATCATTGGGGTCTGTCTGCGGGATTAAGTCCCATCTGGCATACAGTGTGGTGTCATAAATGAATACATCCGCCGCTGTCACTTTTGCCCAGTCACTGCCGGTATACCTATACCAGCCCAGGAATTTAAAACCATCACGCTGAGGATTCGCGGGAATCTTATTGCCTATCTTTTCGCTGTTACTAATTGTGATGCTATCCGGCGCTTTCGGCGCGTTGTTATAGAACAGATCAAATGAGACAATAACGTCATATGATGTCGCCGGTATATATTCAATTTTTTCTGTGGTATCACCGCAGGCAAAAAAAACACACGCCGCCATTATCGCTAAAAAAAATTTTTTCATTTTATATCTCCCTATTTAAAGAACTGCCACTGATCAAATTCAAAACCATTTTTGTGATGGCTTGCCTGAAAATTTCCCGAAGTGCCTGTGGTTATCGGTTTTGCGCCCAGGCTGCTGTAAAATACAAAGACTAAATCGTGAACTCCGGTAACGGTTTTATCAAGATCAACTGTTACGACAGAGAAATTGCCTGCTTCTCCTTCTTTTGCTTTTATCCGAATTCTGCCGATGACTTCACCGCCTGAGATCCATGCGCGGTTGCTGCTGCCGTCAAGATTGGTTGTGTTTGATGATACTCCCTGCCTTGTCGGATCCAGCCTTATTTCAATCGCGCCGACATAATTTTCCGGTGTTTCAGGCGTGCGGACTCTCGCGGTGAATTTTGTTGCTCCTGCGCTGCCAAAATCAACGCCGTAAACGCCGACCCAGTCGCCGGAATCAATTGCCGTAACCACCATTCCGTTGCCGGCTCCTTCCGCAGCGCGGGTGTAGATGCCGCCCTGGTTGCCGATGCTTTCCGCTTCGTTCAAGACATAGGGGTCAAAGCGCCCAACCTGATCAACGCCAATTCTCGTCATGGTAACCTGAGGCAAAACTCCGTCCGAAGGTATATCAGCAAGCGCTGCCACTTCGTTGATGTGGGGGCTGCGGTATCTGATTGTGCCGAGCCCCATTGCGCGTGTTATTGTTGAGGCATGGTATGTTATGTAGAGCCTGTCCTTGAATTCAAAAAAATCATGGTGATTGTTTTCATCGCTGGTGCCAAGCTGACCTGAAGGCGAGTTCAGTATCGGTCTTGCGGAGCCGAAACCGCTGCCGCCCGATGCCGGGGACGGACCCATTGGATCATCGCCTATCATATACGCAATCTGGGTACCGCTCAAACCGCCGGCGGCAGAGCTGTTCGTTACCCATGACGCGTAATACTTGCCTTTTATTTTTGTCAGCTCCGAGGCTTCAAACAGATAGGGCATGTTCCATGTTTCCGCGATTCCTACAAGGCTTATCATGTCGTAACCTAATTTGATTCTCCGTGCCTGACCTGTGTTTGCCAGATTAGGCGGACCGCCTCCAAAGTAGAGGTAGCCCTGACCGTCATCATCCACAAAAGCGCCCGGATCAAAAAGATAAGCTACTGTGCCGCAGTTGGGAGTGTCGCGATCAATGAGCAGCCTGTCTATGGGGGACGACCAAGGACCGATGGGGCTGTCTGCGGAAATTACGCCGATACCGTTTCCGCCGTTTGCGTAAAATATAAAAAATTTGGGCGAACCGCCGAGCATTTTCCATGTTGCCGATGGCGCCCATGCCGCTGAAGCGTATTTGTACGGAGCAATCAGCGCGGCAGTGCTCGGGATAAGCGGGTTGGTTGATTTCACGCCGGAGATATTAATTATGCCGTGATCTGTCCAGTTTACCAAATCCGAAGAGGACAGGGAGCGCGTACCCTGGATACCTGCCGCGTAATCCATTTGTATCACTGAGCCGCTTGCATTGTACATAAGGCTGTCATTGCTGGCATAAATATACACCTTGTCTTCGTACACCAGCGCCGTGGGGTCTGCGCCGAAACCGTGGGTAAGCAGGGAGTTTTTGTGTCCCCAGATTTTCCATGTGTCGGAGAGCTGCGCAGGGAAGCCGTTCGCGGTTGTAAACAATGCCGCCGTCACCGCAGATTCAGGCTGCTCTTCTATAGTTATTTCCATTGACCAGTTTGCTGTAACTGTTATCGTATCGCTGATAATTGTCTGCGCTGTATACTTATCCTCACCTTTAAACCACCCATTAAAAATATAAGCGTCCCGCTTTGGATCAACAGGCCACATATAATCAGCAACGGTGCCTTTTAAAATTTTGACGGGGGCAATTTCAGGAGCGCCGGTATAACCTAATACGAAGGTAACTGTAACAACGGCAGATCCCCATTCGGGCGGCTCAGGCTCCACAAAAATTTTTTTGACTTCAGGATCGCCGGGGCAGCCGGTAACCGCAAGAAAGTAAACAGCCGCGAGCATAAATACCTTAAAAATGTACTTGCAATTCTTTATCATTTATCTCTCCTTAAACAATTTACCGAATACAAAATCAAAAAATGAATTTTAATGCTTTCTGTACAATATATCACAAAGCTTGCAAAAAATCTATTCTCATTCCATCCAAAATCTTCTATAATACCACCATTATGGCAAAGTATCCTTTTGAAACAATTGAGCCCAAATGGCAAAAGTATTGGGAACAAAACAAAACCTTTAAGGCGAAGGAAGATCGATCTTTCCCGAAAGACAAGCGCTGCTATGTGCTTGATATGTTCCCCTATCCGTCGGCGCAGGGTCTCCATGTCGGACACCCTGAAGGTTACACAGCAACCGATATTTACTGCCGCTACCTACGCATGAACGGTTATAATGTTCTTCACCCGATGGGCTTCGATTCTTTCGGGCTGCCCGCTGAAAATTACGCAATCAAAATGGGGATTCATCCTGCGAAAACAACCGCCGAAAATATCGATCATTTCAGAAAACAAATTAAAGCGCTCGGCTTCTCTTACGATTGGGATCGAGAGGTCGCAACTTCTGACGAAAATTACTACAAGTGGACGCAGTGGATTTTCCTCAAACTTTTTGAGAAGGGACTCGCGTACGAAGCTGAAAGCCCGATCAACTGGTGCCCTTCCTGCAAAACCGGCCTTGCCAACGAAGAAGTGGTTGACGGACTTTGCGAAAGATGTAAAACCAAAGTGTCGCGCAAACGTATCCGTCAATGGATACTAAAAATCACTTCTTATGCCGAGCGGCTTCTCAACGATCTTGAAGGGCTCGACTGGCCTGAACCGGTAAAACAAATGCAGCGCAACTGGATCGAGCGCAGCGAAGGCGCAAATGTTATTTTCAAAATTGATGGTTTCGATGACTCTTCGCTGGAAATATACACAACCCGTCCCGACACTTTATTCGGCGCAACCTATATGGTACTCTCTCCCGAACATCCGCTTGTAGAAAAGCTCACAACTCCCGGACAGAAGCAGGCAGTAAAATCATACATCGAAGAAGCCGCGAAAAAAAGCGACCTCGAACGCACCGATCTTGCGAAAGAGAAAACCGGCGTGTTCTCAGGCGCGTACGCGATCAACCCTGTCAATGATCAGAAGATACCGATCTGGATAGCGGACTATGTTCTCATCTCATACGGCACCGGCGCAATCATGGCAGTTCCGGCGCATGATGAAAGGGACTTTGAGTTTGCGAAAGTGTACGGGCTGCCAATCATTTTGGTGGTTGCTGAAAAGAAGGGAGTTGGGAAAGACTACTCAGGCGAACCTGCGGAATGTACTTCGGCGGACGGCTTCTCTGTAAACTCCGGTTCCTTCTCCGGCTTGCCAACCAGCGAAGCTAAAAAGCAAATAACCTCCTTCCTTGAAAGTAAAGGCATTGGCAAAAAAGCCGTCAATTACAAATTACGCGACTGGATTTTCTCCCGCCAGCGATACTGGGGCGAGCCGATTCCTGTTGTGCATTGCGAAGTTTGCGGTATCGTGCCGCTGTCAGAAAGCGATCTGCCGCTTAAGCTGCCTGATGTTAAATCGTACGCGCCGACCGGAACGGGGGAATCTCCTCTGGCTGCTATTACGGAGTGGGTAAATACCGCCTGTCCTAAGTGCGGAGCGAAGGCAAAGCGCGAAACAAATACAATGCCTCAATGGGCGGGCTCCTGCTGGTACTATCTGCGCTACCTCGATCCTCACAATGACAAAGAATTTGCCGCGAAAGATAAAATTGATTACTGGGCGCCGGTCGACCTGTATGTCGGCGGAGTTGAGCACGCGGTTCTTCATCTCTTGTACAGCAGATTCTGGCACAAGGTGCTTTATGACTTCGGTCTCGTAAACACTGTTGAGCCTTTTCAGCGGCTTGTAAATCAGGGGATGATTGTTTCTTTCGCTTACCAGCGGAAAGACAAAACGCTTGTGCCGACAGATCAGGTAGAAAAAAAAGCAGACGATTTATATATCGAAACAGCGACCGGCGCAGAAGTGGATCAGGTTATCGCAAAAATGAGTAAGAGCCTGAAAAACGTCATTAACCCCGATGAAATAATCCGCGAGTTCGGCGCGGATTCTCTTCGCCTCTACGAAATGTTCATGGGACCGCTTGAAGTTAGTAAGCCGTGGGTTACATCGGGATTGATTGGCATATCGAGATTTTTAGAAAGACTCTGGGCTATAGGGGATAAAATATCGAATCACTCCCCACTCCCTACTCCCGATTCCCTAACAAAGCTTCTCCATAAAACAATCAAAAAAGTGACCGAAGATACCTCATTATTAAATTTCAACACAGCAATCAGCGCGATGATGATCTACTCCAATGAGCTTGTAAAGTTAAATGAAATTCCGTGCGCTTTGTGGGAGCCGCTGGTAATTATGGCGAGCGCATACGCGCCGCATCTTGGCGAAGAGCTTTGGGAAAAACTGGGACACAAAGAATCGGTATCTTTAAGCAAATGGCCGTCTTATGACGAAGCGCAGACCCACGATGATCAGGTAAATATCATAGTTCAGGTAAACGGCAAAATACGAGAAAAATTTACCGCGGCGGCAGGGACGGCGAAAGAGGAGCTTGAAAAAACAGCGCTTGCAATGCCGGGAGTTCAAAAGTGGCTCGAAGGGCAGACGATCAAAAAAGTTATCTCCATTCAGGATAAGTTAGTAAATATTGTTATATAAGGTAAACTTATGTAGTATATTTTGTTTTAATTTGTTTTTTTTCAACAAGTTATATCTTGTTTTTTCAGCTAAACCGATGTAGAATATCTTGAATAGTTCGTTGAACTATCGGGCGTGATGATAAGAACGGTATCGTGTTTTTATCATCATCTAATTTTTATTTAAGAGGTAAAGTTATGTTTAAAGATGGAATAGGAATTTTCTTGTGGAAACTTGCGGTTGCGTTGTATCTTGTCGCGAATGGTGTTTTAGGCTTAACAAGGGGAGGCGATTTTCACGCAATCCTCACCAATACAATGAGATTTCCGAGCATTATTGCTACAATAGTCGCAGTTTTTTCGTTGATTGCCGGTATTTTAGTTTTACTTGAAATGTTCACCAGTATAACCAGCCGTACCCTGGATTATATTGCTTTAGGTCTTGCGGTTATCTGGGCAGTCTATATCGTAATCGGCATTGTATCGTGGATTATTGGTAAGGGCAACATGGGTATCTGGGAAATGTTACAGAGACTGGGCGTTCACACAATGGTTCTCGGTTCTCTTCTCCTTATCGCACGAAAGGGTAAATAAGAAAAAAGGTGCCAGGCACCGTTTTTAGCGGTGTCTGGCGTTTAATTCCGGCATTTTAATATTTATGAAAACAGACTTAACCACTAATAAATTAGACGCGTTTTTCAGGGGCTTCCTTGACTTTGACGGGTTCGCGTCAGACTCGGCAATGAATGGAATTCAGGTTGATAATGACGGTTCTGCCGTAACAAAAATCGCCTTCGGCGTTGATGCCGCGATGGAAACTTTTGAACATGCCGCAGCGATAAACGCCGGTATGCTCTTTGTTCATCATGGGCTGTTTTGGGGCTCTCCCGCGTGTGTCACAGGCAATCTGAGAAACCGGATAAAATTTTTACTGGATCACAACATCTGCCTATACGCCGTGCACCTTCCGCTGGATCAGCATCCTCAATTCGGAAACAACGCTGTTTTAGCTCAGCTTCTTGGTTTGGAAAATATTGAGCCGTTCGGAAAGTATCACGGAAAAAACATCGGCTGGAAAGGAACCTTCCCAAAGCCTGTCTCAATTGATGAAGCGGTGCAAAAAATCAGCTTTATGGGAAGACCGCCCTCGGGGATTATCCCCTTCGGAAAAAAAGAATGTAAAACCGCGGCAATAGTTTCAGGCGGGTCTCCGGAAAGCGCAAGAGGAGCAATCGCGGATGGCGTAGATCTTTTTGTAACAGGAGAAAACTCTCATACGGTTTACCATGAATGTCTTGAAGCGAAACTCAACATGATAGCCGGAGGCCACTACAGCACCGAAGTCTGGGGCGTACAGGCTGTTATGCGCCACTGTATCGCCGAACTCGGCATCGACGCGGAATTTATTGATATTCCTACGGGATTGTGAGCGGTTATGATCCTTTTTTTCTCAGACTCTGATTAACAAAAAGCGGATCGAAATATTTTTCTACGTCAACTTTTTTTATTAGAAAATTTATTAAACTGCGGTAAATAAAAAAAGAAGCGGCGATTGACGCGATCAAAAAGAAAACAATAACCCACATGCGGGCGTTTTCCGGCACCGCGTCAACAAAAAAATTTACGAACAATAAAAAAAGCAGTGCAAGACAAGCTACGATAACAATGACATTTAACAGAGTTGCGCCGAGAATGAACAAAACAGTATTAACTTTCTTGTTCATTAACCTTTTCCTTTTTACTTTTTCTAATATCAATCAAAAGGGTGATAAATAATAAAATACAGCACACAACTACCGAAGCGTCGGCAAAATTGAAAGTCGGCCAGCGATCCCAGCCGAAGATACCGTAGAATTTTACATCAATAAAGTCAACAACGCCTTCAGGACGGAATATACGGTCGATTATATTTCCCAAACCTCCTCCGATAATGCCTGCCGCTACCCACCGCTGAAGAATCGTAAATTCGTTAGATTTGAAAAAATACCAGATCAAAAAACCTAAAACCAAAATGGGAAGAACAATAAAAGCGATAGGCTTAATCACTTCAGGAAGATTGTTGCCAAGACTGAACGCTATTGCCGGGTTTCGGACATGAATGATCCGTAAAAAATCATTATTAAAAACATCAATAATAGGCACACGGCTAATGGGAAACTCCGCAATTATCGCCTTTGTAATCTGATCTAAAGCTATAACAAAAGCTGTTAACGATAAAGGTAATATTCTTTCTTTCACAATTTGCTTCATTCTTTACTCCAGAATTACAGTTTAAACATTTCCTTCATCTTGGTCAAGGAATAGCAGGAAAAAAGTTTTAATTTACCATTAATAATATTTTGAAAAAATCAATAAATATAGCTAAAATAGTTATATGTATTATAAAATCGGTGATGCAATCTGCATGATAATTTTACCCGAAGACGACTGCAACGCGGTTGTTGATCAGATAATCACTGATGATTATGATGATGAATATTGCCTTGCTCTTGATTTTAAACCGGAATTTGTCGCAAGGCTCATGGCAGCCGGTTTTTTGGTAATGTCAGCGAATATCAGAAATGAGGGAGAAGAGCCGGTTTACCTCTTATTTCCAAAATTACATACATGGCGTTCAGCCTTATTTTTTGACAACATCCATGTCAAGAAATCAATCCGGCGCTTTTTAAGCCGTTACGAACTGCGTCCCGATGCGGAATTTGACCGTATCTTCGGCTGCTGCGTTAAAAAGCACGGCAGCGATTGGCTTACCCCGCCGCTAGTAGACTGCATCAAAAAAATCCGCCGTGGTGAAGGAGTTAAACGTCCTGATTTATCCGAAGGATTAACCTCTCCGTCTCCTTCTTCCGCCGATAAACCGCCTGACCCTGTAATGCCCCTGCTTCCCACTCCGTATCCGTATCCCGCGGCTTTTGGTCTTTATCGGGACGATAAACTTGTGGCGGGCGATTTCGGCGTAGTCTGCGGCAATGTCTACACAAGCTATTCCGGCTACTATGATGAAGATAACGCCGGAACCGCGCAGCTCATCCTTACTGCCCGCTACCTTCAGGAACACGGTTTCACTTTCTTTGATTTAGGTATGCCGATGGAATACAAAACCATGCTTGGAGCCGAGGATATTAAAATGAAGAGGTTTGTTCAGTTGTTCAGAGAAAGAAAGTGATGCTCATGTTAACTAATGATACCGCGGCGGCTCTTCCACCATAAAATCCAAAAGCACGCCGCCGCAACGCGTAATAAAAAAATGATTGCAAAAGTATAACGAAATCCGTTTAAGTCTCCGCCTAATGAATGATATAAAACGACGCCTATAACCGGCATAACCGCGTTAGACATACATAGCAGGCACGCGAAAACAGACATATAAAAACTGCGGTACTTATTATCTGTAACAAGCAAAATACATTGGAACAAATTTAACGTAATGACACAAAAAGGTATATGCGCGGCAGTATGAAGAATTATAAAAAGATGCGGTCCCAATGAGAGAGGAAGACTGACAGAAACAATCATAAAAACAGGACACAGGCTTATCCCCAAAATTCCGAGAGTGAACGGCAGCACAACACCCAATTTTTCGTTTTTACGGCTCCAGAACTTAAGCGTTAAAAGCTGAATTGCCGCCGCGCCTACTCCTACAAGTCCCAATTGAAATTCGTTCATTCGCAGATAATGCACTTGTCCTATAAAGTATAATGTCCAGTCAAAATGCCATGTCATGTGAAAAAACAAGGCGGCAGCGGCAAACATCAGGAATTGCTTATTATGAATCAGGCTCTTTCCGGCGTTTTTAATTTCAGAAAAAGTGATGCGCTTGGGCTCTGCCGCCTGAACCGCGCTCTGCTGCGTTAGGCGAAACCTTCTGAAATTCAACATAGCCAGCAGAAACAAAAAAACAGCGCTTAGAAAAAACGCCTGATGCGCGATTATTTTGCCGTTTATACTTTCAATACGTGTTAGTATAAAACCGACTAAAAGAGGCACAATCATGCCGATTATTAAAGTAACGCGCGTTCTCAGCGTCAGCACCTGATTGTGCGCGTTTATTTTTACAATACCCGGAAAAAATGACTGCCACGCGATATTGTAAATAGCAACCGCGCATCCTGTGATAGCAGCCGCTCCAAGAAAAAAATAAATAGAATAAGCGGCGGCAAACGGCGATACGGCGCATAGAAGGTATCCAAGCATGACAACTAACATCATTACAATCACGACGCGTTTTTTATTATGCAGACTGTCCATTAAAAGACCGCATGGAAGCAATACAAGTAAAGTTAAAAATTGAGGGAGAAATTGCACCAAACTAAGCTGAAAATCGCTCGCGCCGAGGCGAACCGCAAGCAAATTGAAATTATTGGCCGCGATATTAACCGCGCCCACCGCAAGCAATCCGTCTGTAACATAACGCACAGCAACCGGATTCACTTTGGCTAAATTTCTGACATTCGCCGGAAAATATTTTAACAGTGACAGCATAAGAGGCTCTTCATAATCGTATTATAATCAAAAATTAGTTTAATTCCCAGAGGTTTTCAAAATAAGTTACAAAACTAGATGGACTTCTTCGTCTCCATGAGCGCCGACAAGTTCCTCTTTTCGCGGGTGAACCATTAAATCCATTGCTTCGAGGGGAATAGCGCCCAGTAAAATATTACCGGCATTAGGCAGAACAAGAGCTTCGCAAGTGGTGCTTCGGTTTTTCCAGTTAACTTGCAGCGGACTCGTAAGATAATAATCAATTTTTGATCCATCGGCAAGGGTTCCGGTTTTGGACGTCAATTTTCTTAATCCGAGTAATTGCCTGACTTCTTCATTGATTACCAACGTCCAAGCGCCGGTATCAACAACCGCTTTAACAGTTGTTTCCCGAATTTTATGGTCTTTTGCTAACCCGGATGCCTCAACCTCAACATCAAATGCGTTTTTTAAGGTTATTTCTGTATATACGATGGACATTGTTTTCTCCCTGCTTCAAATATAATCAATTATGCCGACAAAGTCCATAAAAAGGTATTGATCATTTTTCTCCAATATTCTAAACTGAAGTCCTAAATTAGTTCATAAGACCTTTTAAGGAGAAGATATAATGAAACGTACTTATCAACCCAGTAAAGTAAAAAGGAACCGTAAATTCGGGTTCCGTGCCCGCATGAAGACAAAGGGCGGGCGGCTTGTTTTGAAACGCCGCAGGGCAAAGGGACGGATAAAGCTTTCTATTTCTGACGAGAAGAAGCCCTATTAGTATTGAGTTTGAGCAACGCTGCTTTAGCTGCGAGCGCCGCTCTCATTCTGAGGGTTTTAGGCGGGAAGAACATTTAAAGAGAAGGAACGATATTCGAGAGGTTTTTGGCAAAGGTTTTCAGCATGGCTGCCGCGGCGCTAAGCTTTTTATATTAAAAAATGATTTGCCGTATAACCGTATTTGTTTTACAACTTCCAAAGGGTATAAAAGCGCTGTGTCCAGGAACCGCGTCAAACGACTTGGCAGGGAAGCATTCAGATTGATGAAAAATCGCCTTGAAAGCGGTTTTGACCTTATCCTGCTGGTTTACCCCGAAGCTGATACAACAACCCTTTCCGACAGGGAAGGACAGCTCGCTTCTCTTTTTAAAAAAGCTGGTTTATTAAAATGAAATATATTTTGCTAGGTTTGATTAAATTTTATAAATACGCGATTTCACCGTATCTTCCGTCTTCGTGCAGATACAATCCGACCTGCTCGACTTACGCTTATGAGGCAGTAAAAAAACACGGCGCTCTGCGGGGAAGTATCATGGCTGTCAAAAGAATATTGCGCTGCCATCCCTTTCACGCAGGCGGCTATGATCCGGTACCTGAATCGGGGCAGATGTCGGTGCCTGAATTGATAAAAAGACGTATTAATATACAATAAGGAAGTTTAATGGAAAAAAATACAATTTTAGCCATCGTGCTCTCTACCGCGGTTCTGATAATTTCGTTTATTTTGCAGGGAATCTTTTTCGCGCCGAAAATGCCGCCGCCGAACACACAAACTCCCGCTGTAACAGCGCCTGACACGCCGCAAGGCAGCGGACAGCTTGGCAGCACACAGCCGGGCAGCGCACAGCAGAGCAGCGGCTATGATTACCTTCGCGAGAACGCTTCGCCTGAGACAAGCACTTCTCTTTCGGAATCTGCTCCGGGGAGCCAGGCGCAGCAGCCGCAAATACCGCAGGAGAATATTATATCAGCCGGCGTGCAGGAAACGATTCCGTATCAGGAAGTTGTGATTGAAACAGAGCTGCTGATTGTAACATTGGCAAATTCCGGCGGCGATATGATTTCATGGAAATTAAAAGAGCATCTGGATAACAATGAAAATGTTGATATGATTTTTTCAGGGACAGGAAACTCACGGGCGTTTTCAATAGCGTTCGGCGATCTTGACGCTCAGCCTGTTTCGGAAAATTTTAATGTAAATCAGATAACGCCTTACATTGTCGAATTCTCCCGCGACTTTGTCATCAATACATACGGCATGGAAGAAAAATTCAAGATGATAAAACGCTATGAATTCAAACCGAATGAATATATGTTTGAATTATCGGTAATTCTTGACGGCGGCTTTTCAAAGAACAGTTTTAACTTCTTCGGCAATGCCTATACATTGTCATTCGGGCCGCAGATTGGACCGAAGTTTAACAAACTCGACAGGCATTACGAGTACCGCCAATATTTTACATTTACAAACGGCAAGAGAAAAAACGCGAAAGTTAACGAAATAATTGAAACACGTCCGTCATGGGCGGCGATTGCGGGAAAGTACTTCACCTTTATTTCGATTCCGTATCTCGCGCAGTTCAAAATGAATTTTTCTGAAAGAGCTGAGCCGGGATTGAATACCGCTTCCAGATTATTTATCCAACGCCCCGCCGCGAATATTTCCAAAATTGAGGACATGTACCGTTTTTATCTTGGTCCCAGATCGCAGAATGCCCTTACTCCGTATA
>Ga0209755_10002790_pt1 | contig 23068 bp, 17 predicted proteins | sample TergutCo191P1_FD_187301 | JGI IMG/M metagenome (GOLD analysis project Ga0209755, IMG submission 187301) | Cornitermes sp. P1 segment gut microbial communities from Petit-Saut dam, French Guiana - Co191P1 (SPAdes) (version 2) | ecosystem: Host-associated > Arthropoda: Insects > Digestive system... | reverse complement strand
TACCCTACCCACCTGCCCCCCCCCTCTGGGGGTGAATGGCCCCCCCCTCCCTCTTTTCCTCTGGAAAAATACCACCCTACCAAATTTGGAGAAAATGCCTCTTCAGAGACAATATAAACCTTGTGCTTCCCCCGGTAAAAACAAAATAAACCCGCACCCTAAACCGAAAACACAACTTGCACACGTATTGTAGAATTTATATAGCCCTTGCACTAAAAGAAATGGAAGCCACATGTCGGCTGTGCTGTTCGGCGTTCATGTGGTTTGCCCTTAAGCTGCGGTTGCTATGCGTGCCCGCACTTGCCCCTCTAAGAAGTTGTTTCCAAAGCAAAAACCTAGCAGGTGAACCTCTTTCATGAATGACTCCTCTGACAATATAGAGTTCCAACCCAAACCTGAGAATAAAACAACTCCTGAAAAGGAAATGAGGGCAAATGCCCAAAAACTTTCAGAGAATGAAAATGATAACGCAGAAGGTGAAAACCACTCAGAGCCTCCACAACAACCTTCTTCAAAACGAAAACGTAAACGCAGACGCCGCAAAACCAACCCCATCCTCTTCTCCCCTGACGGACAAGCCTATCGCATGGTTGTCCAGCCTGACGGCCAACGCGTTCAAGTTTTTCTGACACCACAAGAGTTGCAACAATATCAACAACGGCTTCTCCAACAACAGGCGCAACGCATGCAACCCGAGAGCACGCCCGCGCCTATGGTAGCCGTCGAAGGCGTGCTTGACACGGACGTAAAAGGCCCCAACGCTTTCTTGCGACAACTTAAACGCAACTTGCTTCCTGGAGCGGATGACCCAGAGTTGTCAAAAAATCTCGTTCAAAAACTAAAATTGCGCCCAGGCCAATATGTCTCTGCTCAGGCAACCGCTAAAGGCAATAAACGAATCATCCAACGTGTCGACATGGTCGAAGGGTTCCCCCTGGAGCAAGCCATACGGCTTCCTCATTTCCAGGACCTCACCTCCATTGATCCTGTCGAGCAATTAAGACTCGAACACTCTCACAGAGAAATGTTGACACGAGTGTTGGACCTCATCGCACCGCTTGGCAAAGGGCAGAGAGCTCTCATCGTCGCACCTCCCAAAACGGGCAAAACCATCATGCTTCAACGTATTGCCCAAGCACTCCTCGTCAACCATCCAGAAACACACATTATGGTTGTGCTTGTGGATGAACGTCCAGAAGAAGTAACAGATATGCGCCGCAGCATTCAGGCCGAAGTCCTTGCTTCAAGCTCGGACCGCCATGCGGCAGATCACCTCAAAGTAGCAGAGCTCGCATTGGAACGCGCTCGCCGAATGGTAGAAAGCGGAAGAGATGTTGTTGTCCTCTTGGACTCCATTACAAGACTGGCGCGCGCATTCAACAAAGAAGTCGACTCTTCAGGAAGAACTCTCACCGGCGGAGTAGACTCGCGTGCTCTTGAACGACCAAAACGTATTTTTGGCGCAGCCCGAGCAACAGAAGAGGCAGGAACACTCACCATTATAGGAACTGCTCTCATTGACACTGGCAGCCGAATGGACGAAGTTATTTTTGAAGAGTTTAAAGGCACTGGTAACTTAGAAATTACCCTCGACAGACTGTTGGCAGAAAAACGTATTTGGCCTGCCATGAATATTGCGCAGTCAGGCACACGCAAAGAAGAAAAATTGTTGTCGTTCAAAGAATATGAGAAAATTAAAAAACTCCGGCAAATGCTCTTCCAAGTCAAACCTGTCGAAGCCATGGAGGCCTTGATAAAACGCTTGTCGCGCTATACCTATAATGATGAATTTTTAGAAGAACTGTGAAGCAGTTGTTTATGCCCGCACATAACTGCAACCATCACCCAGAGAGACCAGGCATTGCTGTTTGCGTTTCCTGTCGACGTGTTATCTGCGCAGAATGCACAACTCAATTCGACGGCATCCACCGCTGCACATCCTGCCTTGAATATTTTCTTTGCGCATTTTCTGCCCAGCTGAGCTCCCGCAATGAATGGGGAGTGGCCAGCATTCTAGGAGCTGGGGTAGCGTTGGCAAGCATGTTTGGTGTAACGGTTTTAGTTGTTTATTGCCTTTCAAACTTCCTTGCATATAACTCCTAAGGTGATTCTTGGCTGTAGACCCAACAGAACTTCGCTTGCCTAACGCATTGGCCACTTTTGATGCGGCCATTCACCTCGGCATGCGCGATGCAAAGCTTTGGTCCATCACCTTGCTTCCAAGCGCAGCCCTATTGGCAGCATCCATTTTTTTGCTGGACGCCATTCGACTCAATTCAAATATGGGTTGGGCTTCAGCCCTGCTTTGTCTGGCCTGGTGCTTTCGCGCATGTGGCCAAGGAGCTGCCACTCACTACATTAACAGTGTACTTTTTGAACAAAACCATGCCGGGTTTTTGGCGTGCTGGAAAGCAGCCCTTGCCCGTTTGCCCAGTTTGGTTTTTGCAGCAGGGCTGTGTTTTTGGATGAATGTCTTCATTTTGTGCTTCAGCGGAGGTCTTCTCTTTTTTTGGCTCAATGCGCATTTTGTGGCCTATGGTGTCGCGCAACAAGGTCACGGAAAAACCTGGTCCTTGTATTTCACATGCTCTCGTGCACTTGCGCCCCTTCAACACCAAACTGTGTGGTTGAACTTGTTTGGTTTGTCCGGCCTGCTCATCGTGTTGGGCCTTGTTCAATCCACCACCTGGGGGCTTGAGCTCCTCAACCAACTCATCGGCCTCAATACCAACTTCTTCTTGCGACTCACCTCCTCCCAAAACCCCTCTTGGTATTTCATTGTTGCCGTTGTTGCTTTTGGACTTTTTGAGCCTATACGCGCTTGCCTGACAAGCTTGCTTCTGGCCAACGCACGCACGCGACGAGAAGGTTTGGATTTGTCGGTGGCCATTGAACGCCTTCCACACAGAAATAAACTTGTCGGCACCTCTTTGGTTTTGGTTTGCCTCCTGCCAACACTGGCATATGCAAAAACGCCTTCCGCGTTGGAAACGTTGAAACGAAATTGCCCTCAAGAATTTCAACCCGCCTCCAACCTCATTGAGCAGGCCCACCAAATATCTCCCCAAGCAACAGAGCATTGGCTTGACTCCCTCAACAACAAAAACGACTGCGAAACCGTTCAAAAAGAGCTTGAACTCGCAGCTCAACCCCTTAAACAACTCATCCATCACTCAAAAATTCTGGAAAGCTCCCAACCCACCAAAACAGCGGAGCGCATTTTAAGCCAAGACGAATTTCAACAAGCACAACCCAAATCCAAAAAAACAGCACAACCCAAAGACACAAACTCTTGGTGGGAAGGCTTGTTTAAATGGCTTAAAAAAATAATAGAGAATTCGTCACCAGAAGAAAATACCCATTATGAACCCAGAATAAGCCCATTTAAGAATTTCTCCCTTGGAGGATGGACGCTCTTGGGTTTGGTCGCTGGGTTGGCCATCCTCGGAATCACCCTTTTTTTTGCCTTTCTCTCTCCCCATAAAAAAAAGACCGCCAAGCCTCAAGAAACAAACCCTTCAATAACAAACGAGCTTGCCCAGGCATTGACAAAACCTGTTTCTCACTGGACTTCTCATGCAGAAAAGTTATGCGAAAAAGGTCAATTCCGAGAAGCCATTCGTAGCCTCTATCTGGGGGTTTTGGTCCAAACACACAACAACGGACAATTGGATTTTGAACCAACGTTGAGCAACTTTGAAAACCTGAAACGTTTTCGCGGACCACAAACAATCCGACAGGATTTTAAACAGGTCATCATCGGGTTCGAATTTTCTTGGTATGGGTATAGAACGGTAGACGCTTCTATGTTCGTCGAATACAAAAAACTATGCCAACGGATTTTGAGGGTTGAGAGTTAAAGTGCACGATCGATTTCCCTGGGTAGCTGTTGGCATTCTCCTCTCAAGTTATGTCCTATGGAATTACCTCGCCTCAAGTGCGAAACGTTCGGAACATGCAGAAACCTTGTCCACCTACCGCGCTCTGCCTGATGGTGCACGCGGAATTTTCTTGCTTGCCCAGTCCCACAATCTCCCCGTTCGACGCAGCCAAACGCCCTTTCAACAACTTTCTGAAAAGGACGCTCTCATCATCCTTGGCTCAAATCTCCAGGAGCCTCTTCATGCACCTGCATGGCGTATTCCAGAAAGCGAAACCGAAACTCTTCTAAAACGAATCCAAAATGGAATGACTGTCGTTTTTGTCATTCACGGTTCTGCAACTCAAAACAACCATTCTCAAAACCTCAAACTTGTGTCTTTGCCCAATGAAACAACGGAAAAATTTCTTGAAGCATTTGACATTCAACTGTCTGAAATTGAAGAGAATAATGAAGTTTTCAAAGAAACTTTGTTTCCGGCTTTTCCAAGTCCTTATTTAATTGGGGTCAACAAACTCAAAGCTACTCCAACTCATTTTATTCAAATTGACCCCACGAAAGCGTTGCCTCTGCTTTCTGTCGGTGACACTCCTGAAATAAAGCACGCGGCTGTCATCGCCCCACTCGGCCAAGGGAAACTCATCTTCATCGCCGCCCCCACGTTGGCTATCAACCAAAACCTTCTCTCTGCAGACAATGCCACGTTTTGGTTGCACATGTTGCAAGCACTTTCCAAAGAACACCGAGAAATTTTATTCGATGAATCTCACCACGGCTTCGAAGAAAAAATCACCATTGCAAAATTGGGAGCTGGGTATGACTTGGAATATGTCATCTTTCAACTCCTCTTCGCCGCTGTGTTGTGGTTTTTCTCCCTCAAACACTTTGGACGTCCCAAGGCTCCTGTTGATATGGCTCAATATGAAAGTGCCATCTATTTTCAAGGACAAAGCCATGTGTTGCAAACAGGCAAGCACTATTCTCACGCGGCCAATGTCATTGTGCAACGAGTTGTGGAAGAATTTATCCAACACTTTTCTCTGAAGCCACAAACACAAGCCTCAACGCTTATTGAATATTTAAAATCTCTGCATGCAGAAAACGCAGCCCAGGCCTTAGAATCCTTGACTCGGGCAGCCCTTGAAACTCAATCCAACTCATCACTGCTTGCGCTCGCACGCCAAGCGACTGCCATTCGACAACATTTTTTAGCTAAGAAAGACAAAGAGAATGAACCTGGATAGTTTGGTCTCTCCCCCCACCCAACCATCGCTTGAAGCCGTATCTCATTTTCGAGAGCTGGTTCTCCAAGAGTTGCGAAAACTTATTGTTGGCCAGGAGCATGCGTTGGAACTGATGCTTTGCGCCTTGCTATCAGGAGGCCATTCATTGCTTGAAGGCGTTCCTGGCGTTGCAAAAACATTGATGGCCAAAACACTGGCATCTTCCATCAACGCTCGTTTCAAACGTATTCAATTTACACCGGATTTGATGCCTGCGGATATTTTGGGAACAAGCGTGTTTGACTTGAAAACTCAGGCTTTCTCGCTCGTATATGGACCTATCTTCACAGACATTTTGCTTGCGGATGAAATCAATCGGGCGCCTGCGAAAACCCAATCTGCATTGCTAGAAGCCATGCAAGAGCGCACGGTTTCCATTGAAGGCAAACAAATAGCCCTCAACCCCGTCTTCACCGTCTTCGCAACCCAAAACCCAATCGAATCCGAAGGAACCTATCCTCTCCCAGAAGCACAATTGGATAGGTTTATGTTCAAAGTGGAAATTGGATATCCAAGTTCAGAAGAGGAAGATGCTATTTTGGTCGCAACAAACTCTGGAATAGGACTGGACACCACCACCGTTAGTCCGGTTGTTTCTCCCAGCGAAATTTTGCAAGCGCGCATAGCCCTCACAAATGTTCGCGTTGAGCCCGGCATCCTCCAATATATTCGAAAACTTTTGGTTGCAACCCGCCAATCCTCCAACATCCGCCTTGGTGCCGGACCTCGGGCTGGCGTGCATTTGCTTCTCGCCTCAAAAACTCTGGCCGCCCTAAGAGGGTTTGACTTTGTAACACCCGACGTTGTGCGCACCCTCATCCATCCTGTCTTGCAACATCGCCTGCTTCTTTCTGCGGATGCTGAGCTTGGCGGAGAAACAGTAGAGCGCGCTTTGAGTCAGGTTGTTGACAAAATTGAAGTCCCAAGGTGACTCAGTGATTTTTTCACGATGGTTGTGGACAGCCTTGGCCTTGTTGGCCATTCCAATGCTGCTTGGAGGGTTTTTTCCTGGGCTCCGAGACCTGGTTTTTTGGGCAGACGTTTTTTTGATGCTTCTCATTCTCATCGACATTGGGTTTCTTCGGCAAATCCATGTTGAAACTTTTCGCATTTTGCCTTCCAAAATGCTGGTTGGTGTTTTCAATAAAATAGAAATTCGAGTTCGACATGGCAGTACACAAACCGTTCATGTGGAACTGGTGGATGATTTGCCTGATTTGTTTTTGAGCGTCACTCGCAAATTGAAAGCAGATGTCCCCCCAAAAACATGGACTACCCTGGCTTATACGGTGAAGCCTCTGCAACGTGGCCGTTTCACTTTTTTGGCTTTGCACATTCGCATCCGTGGGCCACTCAGAGCGGTATGGAAACAAATTGAAATACCTCTTCCTGCGTGGGTGACGGTTTTTCCGGATTTGCGCGGCCCTCAAAAATTATTGACGGCAGACGCTCTTCTCAATTTTTCTAATCTCGGCATACGCAATTTTCGACAGGATGGAAGCGGAACAGAATTCTCTCGCTTGCGCGACTATTCATCCGGAGATTCCCTCAGAGACATTGACTGGAAAGCGACCGCTAGACATCGAAAACTCACAACACGCATCCATGAATCAGAACGCTCGCAGTTGGTGCTGATTGCTGTGGATGCAAGTCGAGTGATGGCTCCTCTTGTCAATGGCACATCCAAATTGGATTATGCCATCAATGCAGCCTTGTTCCTTGCATTCGTTGCGTTGAAAAACAAAGACCGTGTTGGACTCATTGTCTTTTCAAATGAACTCATTGCTTATGTGCCACCACGCAGCGATCGTGAAAATTATAAATGCATTGCCAATGCACTCTATAGGGTGACTTTGAACCTATCCTATTTTGACTGGAACCATTTCTTTCTTGAAACCAGCCGACGTATGAGGCGCCGCTCACTGCTATGCGTTTTCACGGATACCGGAGAGGAAGAACATTTCTCAAACATGCAGAAGGTGTTTCCTCTCTTGGCAAAACGCCACCTCTCCCTCTGCCTCAACATTCGGGACGCTGTCCATAAAAACCTTCTCTATCAGCTCCCAAAATCTCAGGACGAAGCATGGCAATATGCCGTGGCTTCTGAAACACTCTCACGTCGAGAACTTTTCAAAAAACAAATACAACAGCTGGGAACGGTTGTTGCGGATGTCGCACACGACGAGTTGCCTCTTGCCGCCGTCAACCATTATTTAGAGGCCAAGCGGCGCGGACGTATATAGCTTGTCTATAGAAAGCTTCATCGCTTCAGCAAGAAGTTGGGCCCCTTGCAACAACTTGACGTCCATTGTGAATACCCAAACGTTCGGCAAAAACTCTGGATAAAACGCCATACGTTGAAAATCTTTTTCTGTCGTCACAAGAAACGCTTGTTTTTCTTTCGCCTGCTTAAGAGCAAAATCCAACTCCTCTTTTGAAAAGAAGTGATGGTCTCTAAAAAAACAATTCCCGACAACATTCGCTCCCAGCCTCTCCAAGGATTTCACAAAAGCCGATGGCCTCGCCAACGCACTCAAAGCGAAAACCTGTTTTTTTTTCAAACAGTCCATGGAAAACTGTTGCTGAGAATTCCATAGACCCGCCAGGCAATGCTCTGCCTCTATGGGAGAAAACATGTTCAAACGGTTGGTGGAATGTGTTTTTCTGAGCCACAAAAAACGTGCTCGACTTAAAGAGGATTTGGGTTCGCGCAAAGGCCCACAAGGCAATAAACAGCCGTTGCCAAAACCAACCACTTCGTCCAAAACAACAATATCCACATCCCTGTGTAATTTTCGCGTTTGAAAACCATCGTCTATGAGGAGATAGTTCGCCCCCGCCTTGCAAGCACGCTCTGCCAACTTGACTTTGTCTGGGCCAACCCAGACAGATATGCCAGGACAACGCAAAGCAATCATCCTCGGTTCATCACCGATTGTTCTGGCGTCAGGCATGTCTTTTTCTTCTGCGCGCACACAAACCACTTCACGAGACTTTCTTCCATAGCCTCGCGAAAGCACCGCAACGTTATGCCCACAAGCTTTCATCCAATTGGCGAGAAAAATAACAACCGGTGTTTTTCCGGCTCCTCCAACATGAATATTTCCAACAGAAACCACAAAAGCCTCAGCAGCCACCTTCGGCTTTCGAATTCCCCATGCGTAAAGCCAATTTCTCAACCCAACAATGCATGTAAATGCCCAGGAGAAAGGCAAAAACAGCAAAGCCAACAAATAGCCCCACCCCCGCAATGGCTGATACCAAAATTGCTCAAGTCCGAAATGCACTTTCCCCTCGAGTTTTTGCATAAAGTTCCAATATCCCCTCGGCAACCTCAAGTTTGGAGGGCACCACCACTTGTCTGCGCACCTTCCTCCGGTGCGCCTTTAGAATGCCCTCTTCATTCGGCTCAACCACCTCGTCCACCCAAGTACGGAGGGCTCCCTCCGCAACCCCCAATACGCGAACACCACAAGCACGTGCCTGTATTGCCGCCCTCGCCGCATGGTCATTCCCAAGTCCCAAAATCCATAACTCATCCAAAGCTTGTAATATTTCTACAAACCGCTCCTGCGTCTGGTAACCCCGAAATAAGACGTTCTCCCCTAACTTAAGTCGCTGCGCCTCCAGTCTTAGGTCCTTCTCCAAAATACCATCCCCTACCAAAATAAACTGTGCTTGGGGACATTCCAAACTCAGTGCCTTGAATGCTTTGAGCCCAAGCATGTGTCGACGAGATTTTTGAAACGTCGAAACCATTCCAATAATCGGTTCGCCCCACAACCCAAGCCGCCTTCTCAAACCCAAAATGTCGGAGGAGGGGACAAACACTTCATCCACTATGGGCGTATGCAATATGCTGCGAATGCCCGGACGACGGAGTTTCATCTCTTTCAACATCTCAGGTGTGGCCACCGTAAACGCATCCGCTTTGGGTGTCCCAAAACCCAATGAGCGGGGCGCATGAAGCGAGCGAATTAGTGAAGCACATTTTGGCCTCGCAAGACGCGCTATCCAATGGTCATGGCTAAAGTGGCAGTGCAATATGTCCACATCCAATGAATGCAGACGAGCCATGTCTTTCCATGGCCCTCCAAAGGAAGGTTGGGTGGACAACTCAAGGCCAGAGTCGTCTAATAAGTCCAGAGAGCGAAATCTCTCTGCAGCCAATTCCTCAGAGTACGCCAACTGGCGTCTTCTGTCAATCGCAACAGAAACCGAATTTCCCAGGCTGCGCTGGACCAAAGCAAGTTGCGCAATAAACTCAGCAGGGCCACTGAAAAATGGACTCGCAAACAAATGTAAAATGCGCAGACTAGTCCCCATGCGTTTCAAGGCACTCTCTTAGAAGACGAACGTTGCGCTCACTTGCTCCAGAAACTTGCTCTACAGCTGCCTGCGCCATCTTCCCCAGTCGCCAAAGCTCATCTGACTGAGCAAGCAGTTTGGAGAGCACTTTCTCGAGGTTCTCTTTGTTGCTCACTTGTACTCCTCCCCTCCCAACCAAAACAGCTACACAATCCTCAAAGTTTTTCATGTTGGGCCCAAAAAGAACTGCTCGCCCTTGCGCAGCAGGTTCCAAAATGTTTTGCCCCCCGCGAGGTACAAAAGAGCCTCCAACAAAAACCACTTCCGAAAGTTGGTAGGCTTTTGACAGCTCCCCCATTGTGTCCAGGACGACAACATCCACTTCTTCAGAAACCGCTTGGCTACGCCGCTTTACTTTCAACTTGTGCCGGTTCGCTAAGTCGAAAACGCGGTCAACTCGGTCAATATAACGAGGCGCCAAAACAAGTCGAAGCGTCTGAAACTTTAGGCGTAGTCGTTGAAATACTTCCAACAACAACGCCTCCTCCCCCTCGTGTGTGCTCCCCGCAACCCAAATCCGCGCGTCCTCAGGAAAACCAAAGGCATTGCGAAGTGTATCCAACTCCTCCTCCGTGCTGTTGTCAGCCAATACATCAAACTTCGTGCTCCCTGTCACCACGGTGCTCTCAGGGCGTGCCCCCAAAAGACGCGCTCTCTTGAGGCCCTCTTCCTCCCGCATCATCATCGCATCAAAAGTGGACAACGAAATTCCAGAAAGCGTCAACAAAAGTTGATAAGCACTGAGGTGCTTCTCAGAAAAACGCCCATTGGTCAGCGCTAACTTCGCACCATGGGCCTTCGCCTCCCAAATAAGGTTGGGCCAAACTTCTGTGTATTCCAAAACAAGAAGCCCTGGAGAAATGCAACGTATGGCCCTGCGCGCCACCCACTCAATGTCCCAAGGCGCAAAAACAATGGCATCCACATGCTCCTCAAGGCGTCTATGCGCCATCAGCCAACCACTGTTCGTTATGGTTGAAAGCACAATTTTGCGCTCAGGGCACTGTTGGCGCATGAGTTTCACCATCGGCAACAGGCTCAACAAGTCCCCTGCACTCGCCCCATGAAACCAAATGCACCCATTCAGCTTCTCTAAACACAACTCTTTTGAATAAAACCCCAAACGCTCCTTCCAGCCCATGCGCGTCTTGCGGCTGAGCAGCAAAATCGGCGCTGCAAAAAAAAACGCTATATAGCTTAGAAGCACATAGAGGGCTCGCATCCTCGCTCCCTATTTAGCCTGTGCCTGTGCAATAGTTTGCATAAATTCCACCAGAAGCCAACAACTCAGCATGTGTCCCTGACTCTATAATGCGGCCTCCCTCGAGAACACAAATTTGACTCGCTTTTTGAATCGTCGCTATGCGGTGCGCAATTATAAAAGCCGTTTTGTCTTTCCATGCGCCTTCTAATGCCATCTGAAACTCACGTTCGCTTTCTGCATCTAAATTGCTGGTGGCCTCATCCAAAACCAAAACGGGAGCATTCGACAACAATGCACGGGCGAGACAAAGTTTTTGCCTCTGGCCTCCACTCAACTGAAGCCCCTTCTCCCCAATACGTGTGTCCAACCCCTCTGGGAGTTGACAGACAAGCTCATAAAGCTGGGCAACTCTCAACGCCTGCTCCACTTCTGCCAATCCAGCTTCCGGTTTCGCAAGCAAAAGGTTGTCTAAAATGCTCCCGGAAAACAACATCGCATCCTGCGTTACCAATGCAAACTTGGAGCGTATCTCCTGGAGAGAAAGCGCCTCCAAAGGCAGGCCACCTATTCGAATTTGGCCTCCTTGCACCTTCTCAAAACCCATAAGTAAATGAATCAACGTGCTCTTCCCCCCTCCACTGTGCCCTACCAATGCGGTTATGCCACCATAGGGAATTTTGAAACTCAAATGCTCAAGGACACGCCTTTCTCCCCAAGAAAAACTCACATCCTCAAATAGGATGCCCTCCTCCATTTTTGGACAGGCCCCCTCCAAAAGAAACTTCTCCTCCCTCCCTTCTTTGGCCGAAACCGCTGAAATACGCTCAAGGGCCGTCGCCGCGGGAATTGCAAGTTGGCTAAGCCGCCCCAACTCCTTGGCCGGGTGGTAAATGAGAAGCAATGTCGTCACAAAAGACAAAAGTACATCCGTCTCTAACCACGCAAAACTGCCAACCCCTGCCAAAATGGCAGCCAAAACCACCGCTATGAAAATCTCCATCAAAGCCGGCCCCTTCGAGCGCGTCCACGCTGCATGCATGAGGGCTTTGCTCGTCTGTACTGCATGTTTCTCAAAACGACGTTGCTCAAAAACTTCTGCACCATAGGCCTGCAAACTTCGAAGCGTCGTCAGGCTCTGCGAAACTTGCGCCGCAACAACACCTTGGCCAGCTTGGCTCTCCCGCATTCGCGCCATCAATTTCCGCATCCAACGAATTGCCGGAAATACAATCAGGGGAAGGGCCAGACACAACCCAAGAGAAAGTTGCCAAGAAAGAAAAAACGCCACGCATAACAACACCACCACTTGAATGGAGTCCCTTAGCCAAGAGGCAATGGTCCACGTGGCCGCAGCTTCTATGGCAGAAATGTCCGCAGAAAACCGACTTATAAAATCCCCCAACTGCAGCTTGCTGGTCTGGCTGGGTTGTAACCGTAAGGCATTCAAAAAAAATTGCTTCCTCAAATCCGAAACCATCAACGCGCCAAACCAACCCGAAAAATAAAATTGCCCCAAATAGGCCAACCCCTTTATGGCACCCACCCCTACGGCTGCCCCCGGTAACAACCACACCCACTCCTCCCTCGGTAGTGCCTCCACCCCTGGCCAATACCGGGCCAACAAACCCAACCCCCCTGCCCCTCCAGACAAAACAAACTGAATCGCCGGCCCCATTAAAAATGCCAAAAGCCCCGTCGTTAGCCCGAGAATGAGCATGAAAACAAACGAAATGGCCAAACTGCGCCAGTGCGGTTTGCCCAAAATGAACAACCTTAAAACGGAATGCCCTACGCTTTGCCGCATATCACCTCTTCAAGGCTTTATTTATTTGTTGCCAAGCATTAGTCTAGCAACATGAATGTCCTCGTTGTTGCCGGAGAAGTTTCCGGAGACACGCACGCTGCCCGCGCCATCGCCCACCTTAGAGCATTTTGCCCCCAGGCTCGCTTTTTTGGAATGGGCGGCCAACAAATGCAAGCCCAAGGTGTGGAATTGCTGGTTGCTCAAAATGAAATCTCCGTCATGGGCATCAGCGCCGTTATTCCCAAACTCCCCAAAATCTTCAGGGCCCTCAATACCCTTGCCTCGGAAGCCCATATCAGAAAACCCGCCGTCGCTCTCCTGGTGGACTTTCCTGACTTCAATACCCGCCTCGCTAAACGCCTTAAAAAAATGAACATCCCCGTCGTCTGGTACATCAGCCCAAGCGTCTGGGCTTGGCGCAAAGGTAGAATGAAAACATTGGCAAAAATTACCCACTCCCTCCTGTGCATTTTGCCGTTTGAGCCTGAATTCTATAGGGGAAGCGGCGTCAATACCTATTTCGTCGGAAACCCCATCGTCGAGCAAATGCCCACCCCAAAACCTCAAGCGGACTTCAAAAAAACACTCAGCCTCTCCTTGAAAACACCTGTGCTGGCCCTCGTCCCCGGTAGCCGACATATGGAAATTAAAAGAATGCTCCCCGTCTTCGTCAAAGCCGCTAACCTCATCGCCCAACACATCCCTGGGCTGGAAATTGTCATCCCACGCTCCCCTAACCTCCCAAAGGAAATATTCCTCCCCCACCTCCTTCAACTGAATTCCCCCTTCCACCTGCGCGATGAACATTTGAGCGAAGTCGTCGCTACCGCCCACGTCGCATTGGTGACTTCGGGTACTGCAAGCTTGGAAACAGCACTTATGCGCATCCCTATGGTGGTCGCTTATCGCATGTCCTTTCTGAATTGGTGCATCGCTAAGTGTCTGATACGTATAAAATATTTTAGCCTGCCTAACTTGGCCGCAAAACAGCCTTTTGTCCCCGAGTTGGACCAATTCAAGGCCAATCCTCGAAACCTCGCCGCCCATGTGCTCGCTCTGTGGAATGGCGAAGCTCGAGAAAAAATGCTCCGCCAACTCGAAACCCTCTCCTCCCGGCTGGGGACCACCCCCACCTCCCTCCGCGTTGCTCAACACCTCCTCCCCTGGCTCCAACCCCCTCCTTCTAAACAACTTGAAACATTTTCCAGCGCCCCCCAAAACCCTTAGAACGCACGCCGGTTAATGTTGATGTTCAACAATATGCCCATCGCAATCATGGTGCTCACCATGGAGCTGCCTCCATATGAAAAAAGAGGCAAAGTAATGCCTGTGACAGGCAAAAGCCCCGTCCCCATGCCTATGTTCTCAAAAAGCTGCCAAAACAACATGGCAGAAAATCCAACAGCAACAAATGCTCCAAAACGCTCCCTGGCACCATAGGCCACCAACAACATGGAAATAAAAACAACCCCATATAAAATAATTAGACCCAGGCAAGCAATAAAACCTTGTTCCTCCGCCCATACCGAAAAAATAAAATCCGAGTGTTGCTCGGGCAAATAACGCAAGCCTGATTGGGAACCTTTTTGCCAGCCTTTTCCGGTGAGGCCACCTGAACCAACAGCAATGCGCGACTGACGTTGGTGGTAGTTCACCCCACGCAAGTCCGTCTCAGGCGAAAGCCACCCGGAAATGCGACCATCCTGGTGCGGCTTCAAAGCCCAACGCACAAGCGTCCACCGCGGCTCACTCTGCTCCCGCACATAGTCATTCCACAGGACCCCCACACCAACCACCCCCGCCAAACACAATGTGAGCACAATTGTCCACCGAAGCTTCGCAAACACCATAATCGTCATGGACGTCAAAACCATCATCAACGCTGTTCCCAAGTCGGGCTCCGCCAAAATAAGCGCCGCGGGAACAAGCGCCACAAGACTTGGAATGAGCAAACGCCTAAAGCCATAAACCGGAGACTCCGGTTTGAAATCCTCATGAAACAGCTTGGCCATCATCAACACCAAACTCAACTTCATGAATTCAGCAGGCTGAACACTCCATGGCCCAATCAGAAACCAACTGGTCGCCCCCTTGGCTTTGTGCCCCACAAACCTCAAAGCAATCAACGCTGCCAAATTGAGAAAATAAGCAGGGACAACCATGCGTTGAATCCAGCGGTAGTCCAGCAAAGCAACAACAACAGCTACCATCAATCCCACAACAAGAAACATCGCCTGAGAGCCTGCCAAAGGTACCTGCGGTGCACGTGAGGCTGACGCCATGTTCCACAAACCAATGACGGCAATGAGCACCATGGAGCCAATTAAACTCCACGGCCAGTGTGCAAACATCCGCCTTTCAATGCGTGCTTTCATGCGCCCTATTCACTTCTGAAAACTTGTTCTGTGCAAATTGAGAAGCACGGCCCGGCAATGCCGGAGGAACCTCATCCGTTTGAGGAGGAAATGCTGGAGAATCAATGCCTGTTTCATCCAGTTTTTTGAACTCAAAATATTTCTCAATAATTTTCATGGCAATGGGTGCAGCATCCGAGCTCCCATGCCCCCCATGCTCATTCAAAACAACCACAGCTATCTCAGGCTCGCCAGCAGCAGCAAATGCGGCAAACCAAGCATGGTCCCTCTGAAAAAAAGGAACTTCCTCTGTCTTCAACCTCTTCTTCCCAAGACGGGCAACTTGAGCTGTCCCCGTTTTGCCCGCAACCCGAATATGGGAAAGCCTATGCCGAAATGCCGTCCCCCCAGCCTCGTGAACCACTGCACTCAATGAGTCCACAAGTAGACGGTATTCTTTCTCTTTCATCGGAATGTGGTGAACCACCTTCGGAGAAAACTCCTTCAAAAGACGCCCATCCAAGGACTCCAACCTCCTGACAAGTTGAGGTTGAAAAAGCGTCCCTTTGTTCGCAATCGCAGCATACATCATCACCGCCTGCAAAGGCGTCACATTCACATCCCCCTGCCCAATCGACGTGTTGAGAGCCATTCCCTTCGCATAACCCCCAGGTGTTACCCTGTCATGGTATGCAGAATCCGGCATAATCCCCGCCGCCTCGGACGAAATACCCAAATTGCTGGGCTGCCCTAACCCAAATAGCTTCGCCTCCTCCGCTATCGCATCAATCCCCATTAAATCAGCAGCCCTATAAAAATAGGTGTCACAACTCTTCTGCACAGCCGCCTTCGCATTCACCCACCCATGCCCCGAGTCCCTGTGGCAACGCCATACGCGTGAGCCCAAACGGTACCCTCCCAAACAATTGACAAGCGTATGCTCGTTCATAACCTCTGTGCGCAAAGCCGCCAACAAGCTGATGGGCTTGAAAATGGAGCCCGGGTGGTAGTGCTCCTGCGTCGCTCTCATCAACATGGGCTGCATGGGGTTGTTAAATAACTCACCAAGGGCTCTCGAAGACTGCCTCCCCATCATTAGGTTTGGATCAAACGAAGGCTTTGAAAACAACGCAAGCAGAAAACCCGTCTTCACATCAACAACAATCGCTACGCCCGCAACAGCTCTTTCAAACGCTTGCTCCACTGCCGCCTGCAACCGTAAGTCAATGGACAAAACAACTGTGTTCCCCGAAACAGGCGCAACTTCATCCCGCTGAATAATGTTGCCCTGAGCATCCCGCATCACCTCCCCCCGCGCGTTGACAACCACTTTCTTCCAACCATCCACACCACGTAACTCCTCCTCAAATGCACGCTCAACCCCTGTCCGCCCAATAAAATCCCCCAACGTATAGACAGGACGCTCCTCGCTTAAATTCTGCCGCCTCTTCTCGAGCTCCTCCCGGCTTACCTCATTCATAAATCCCGTTATGTGCGCAAGCAGAGCCCCCGCCCGGTAGTGCCGCTGCGGAACAACTTCAATCTCCAGCCCAGGTAACTCATGCAAATGCGCATTGAGTACATCCAACTCATTCCTGGCCAAATCGCCAGCAACCATCATCGCCCTATAACGTAAAAGGCCTGTCGCTTGCTGAATCTGCGTGGAAATTTTTTCAAAATGCTCGCTCTCCCAACGGAGCCACTCCGCTAACCGCGGCAGTACATCCCTGACACACCCCAAACAAAAAGCAGGCGTTATATATACGTTGAAGGAGGGGCGCCCTTCGACAACAATTTGGCTCCTTGAATCCCGAATTTGCCCGCGCGGCGCACGAATGCGTACGTCCTTCCACTGGTTGTCCTGCGAAAGAGAAAGAAACTCATCATGACGCACAACCATCAAACGGTAGAGGTTGATGGACAATATGAGCAATCCCAAAACGAAAAAAGCCCCTAAGGCAATGTAGCGAACCCGAAGTTCTTTTCCTGCAACATGTTTTCCAAGGCGCATGAAGAGTTAGTGAATATAGACTTCCGTGCTTTCCTGACGGGGGTAAATTCGAATGAGAAACGGCCACAACAACGCAGCAGAGCATAAGGCAATGAGCGCTTCAAAAGGCAAACCGGCCAACAACGGCCACGCAGACAACTCGTTGGGTTTGGCTGTCAGCCATGACAAAAAACAACCCAACAACGTGCATGCAGAGGAAACCACCGCCGTCAACAATGAATAGTGCAGAGGTTTTCGAAACTCAACCCAATGGGCAAGCAGACGTGTAGACAAAAAACTTAAAACACTCAAAAATACATAAAGCCACGTGGGTCGTCCTGTAAATATATCGGCCATATAACCCACCGCAAACGCAAGCGCTGCTCCCTTTAGCCCAGGTAGACGAAGGCCTGCAAAAACAACAAACGCAGCCGTTACCTCCAAACGCGTCAGCTGAAAACCCAGAGACTTGACAACAACAGACTGCGCAGACAAGGCTATTAACGCCAACAACAAATAGGCCACCACCCTCACCGGAATACCTCCTTCCCAAAACCATAGGCCACCGCCGCCTCCTGAAGAAGCAAAACTTCTTCAAGGCGCTTTATGTCCGCAGAAAGCTCAACCGCCGCATTCAAAAACATCCCCGAGCCACGCTCTACATTCTGAATCGTCCCCACCATCAGCCCCGGAGGAAAAATTCCATCCGTCCCAGAAGTAACCAGCACATCCCCCTCTACAACATCATCCGCCCGCAGTACGTTGCTGACACTCAACAACTTCCCCCCACCACTCCCAACAACTGTGGCTCGTACCCGTGAACGCTGCACAACCGCTGCCACATGGCTTCGAGGATCGCTCACCAACATCGCATCCGATGCGTGCCCTATCGTCCGTACAACACGCCCAACAATACCCGCCGGCGCCACCACCGGCATGTCCACTCGCACCCCGTCCTTCTCCCCCCTGTCCATCCTGAAAGACAAAAAATGCGGCGACGGGTTAATGCCTATCACTCGGCCAACAATCTCCGTGCCCGCTGCCATGCGCGTATAACTCAATAACTCGCGTAAACGCTGGTTTTCCTGCTGTATCTCCTCAAATAAATATTTCTTGGACTTCATCTCATCCAACTCAAGCGCACACTGGTTCTTCTCCTCCCGCGCCTGCTTCAGTGCCCAATGCTCTTCCACTGTGTGGAATAGCCCCGCCCCTGCCCATTCCAAACCCCTCTGAATCGGCACAGCAGCAGTGAGTATGCACTTGTCAACCCAATTGGGCTGCCTGCCCTTGTGCCCCGTCGTCAAAAAAGCCACCAACGGGCCCAACAACAGAAATGCGATGACAAGTTTCTGTCTGTTATGCTTAAGAAAAGGGCGCATAAAAGGTTTTACTCATTTTGGCCACAACACCATTTAACCACTTTGCATGAACCTCTTGCATGTTCTTAACGTAGATTCTAGAGGTGTACCCTGATATTTTCGAGTTTTTGGTCCTAAAATTATGAGCAAGCCCTTTGATCTAAAGCGTGGAGCCATCCTCCTCTTCATTATCCTTCTCGCCCTGGTCTTCGCCTCAGAGTTCGGCCCCGGGCGCCGAGGGAAAACAGCACAGGAAGTTTCTAACGAAGTCGTTGCCCATATCGGCAACAAAAAAATTATGCTGGATGACGTGCTGAAAGAAACTTCGGCTCGCGTCGGTCAAGACATTACCCCGCTCTTGAGAGACCCTGCTTTCGCTTCGGGAGATTATCGCAAAAATTTAGAGGCCTTAGTCGAACGTTCCTTGGAACAGTTGGTCGAACTCGCCCTCCTGGAACAACAGGCCCCCAACGAAGGCATCGCCATCTCCAACTCAGAATTGCTGGCTCACTTGCAAAAAAACCCGGCCTTCCACAAAGACGGCCAATTTGACTCGAATACCTACCAGAGGCTTGTCCAGTCCAATACAGGGTTGACAACCGTCGCTTTCGAAAAAGAACAACGTACCCATATCGCCCGCTTGAAACTACAACAATTCCTGAGCCGCTTAAGCTATATTTCCGACGAAGAACTCTATGCCGAATATGCTCTCATGGCCAATAAGGCCAATGTGCGTTTCGTGCGCTTCTCCCCCGCCCAACTCGCTGCACAAATGACCACACCCCCAACACCTAGGGAACTTGAGAAATTTGTTGGGGAAAATTCGAAAGCTATCGAGGAAGCCTACCAACAAAACAGCCAGGACTATGTTGAGCCAGAACGCTTGCACCTGCGTCAAATTTTTATCGAGCGCTCGGCGGATACGCTTGAGTCCAGCGAAATAACCAAGAAAAAAGCAGAAAAACTGGCAGAAGCGTTGCAACAAGGGGCGGACTTCGCAAGCCTTGCTCGCGAGTCTTCGGATGATGCGGAGACAAAAACCAATGGCGGAGATATGGGATGGAAGGATGCCCTCGGCTTGCCCCCCCTGCTCGCAACCACTGTCTTTAATATGAAAACGGGTGAAATAAGCCCCCCCCTCGAAACCCCCCGCGGCTACCTCATTTATAAAGTGGAAGAACGTAGCGAAAGCCAAACCAAACCCCTACAAACCGTTCAACCACAAATCGCCCTCGCCTTGTGGACCCAACAAAAAAGCGAACAACTCGCCCGCATAGAAGCCGAAAAAGCTCTGGCAAACCTCCTTAAGGGAAACTCCCTCGACAAACTCTTCCCCCCCTCCCCCACTGAGTTGGGTGAACTCAGCACCTCCCTCTCCCAAAAACCCATAAGCAACAAACCAGTAGCCGTTTCTACGGGCTCATTCGGCGCAAACTACCTCTCCATCCCCCAATTGGGTAACAACGAAATACTCAAAAACCTTATTTTCCAGACGACAACGCCAGGCCCCATCCACGAAATTCAAACACTCGGACAAGATTTTCTTGTCTTGGAAGTGATTGAACGCCAACACCCCTCAGAGGAAGGGTTTCAACAAGAAAAAAACAAACTCCGAGAAACATTTCAAAATTTTCGAGCACAGCAAACGCTCCCAAGGCTTGTCCAGCAAATGAAAGCACAAAAACAACTGCAACTTTTTCCTGAAAAACTCAAAAAACTCTATTCTAACCTATGAGTTCCAGCAAGCAACAAGCCTTTGCTGAGCGCATGGCTCAACTCCAAACAAGCATTCACCAAGCCTGCATAGGCTCCAATAGAGCCCCTAGCTCAGTAAAATTGCTCGCCGTCTCCAAACTTCACCCCGTGGACAGCATACAGATGGCGTGGGAGCTTGGGTTGAGAAATTTTGGCGAAAATTATGCTCAAGAGTTGCGAGACAAGGCGGCCACACTCATTGGGTTGGATGGGCTTCAATGGCATGCTATTGGACCTGTACAAAAAAAAAATGCCAAATACGTCGCCCAATCGGCTTGGGCTTTTCATGCTCTCGACAACTTTGGCCTTGCAGAAAAACTTTCCCAACAACGCCAAGGGGAGCCCTTGCGTTGCTTTGTCCAGCTGAACATAGCCAACGAGCCAAAAAAAAACGGCATTAGCCCCGCACAATTGCCTGCTTTTCTCCATGCCGTTTCTGCCTTGCGCGGGCTTCACATATGCGGACTTTCTTGTTTGCCTCCGGCTTCAGAGGTGCCTGAAAAAAGCCGCCCCTATTTCAAAGCCTTGGCCACATTGGCCCACAGGCACCAACTTGCAGAGTTGTCAATGGGAACCACTCAGGACTTTCATGTTGCCATTGAAGAAGGGGCCACATGGGTGAGGGTGGGGACCGCCCTTTTCGGGGAGCGGACGCTTCACGAAACATTGCTATAGGCCTATTGGGGGGAAATGCAAGGGGGAGCTGCTCTCCAAAACCACTGGCAGAATTGTAAGTTGTTGGCCCACATCTGTTTTTTGGACTTTTCTCTCAAAACAAAATGCCCGGCATTCTCTATAATTCATTGGTTTTAAAGAGAGAGTACATTGGCGCATTGTTTGCATGGAAAGTTAAAAATATGGAAAAAAAGATGCCAACAATTTCACTTGGCACGAAACCATTTCTGGCAGTCTTTCTGTTGACACATTTGTTGTCCGTGATGGGAATGTGACAGGAAATATTCGAGACGAAAACCTCAACTCGCCCATTGGCGGCGGTGTTCATGCGTTGAGCCAAATAGACGAATCCATTATCCCTTCTTGTGCTAATGATACAAACGGTTCGCAACATGTCGTTTTGTCTTCGCCTGCTGCTCCATCTGCATCTGTTGAAACATTGAATGCGCCAGCCTCAACAGCTGAAAATCCTGCCGAAACAGATGTGCTGGTTGCTTTTATGTCTGCAGCACACATAGGCCCTAATTACCAGAAAATCATTTCTTCGGAGTATGCTATGTTTCCACAGCAGGTCGGTCTTTGGAGGTGTTGTCACATGAACAAATATGTATGGAGTTTGGCGGCGGTATGGGCGTTGTCTCTGGCGGCTTGCGGAGATGACAAGCCGAAAGAGAAGTTGTGTGAAAAGGGCAACACCAGTTGTGAAGTTGCCGAAGACAAGAACGAGGTGGGCTTTATCGCTGAACCTGAAATACCATTCGGTTGGTTTGAAGTCGGCAACGGCAAGTGTGTGGTCGGCTATGACGGCGACTGTGAGATAGGGCAGGTGTGCCTTTCCAGCAAGGGCACCCAAAAGGACCTGCAGGGTGTTTGTACGGACGGACAATGGGACACAAATGGCAAGTTGGTGGCGGTCATGCTGTTTGAAACCCTCATACAAGACGAGCGAAGGGTGGGCTCAATGTCCTATTTTGGTGGGCGAAGTGAAGAGTGCTTTTGGGCCTGCTCAATGGCCTCCGTTATTTTCTTGTGGAGGGGTATTGGCATGGCGCCTGCCACTGTGACGGCGAGAATACAAGGTCCCAATGCCCAGGCAGAGCAGCTCAGAGCAAGTGCACGGGGCGTGGAATATGGCTGCGTGAAAGCCAACAGCACCTTGGAGGGACGACAGCAGTGGACATGTAGTTTCCCTAAAGAGGGCTGGGCAGGAGAAGACACATTGGAGCCTTTGGAGCTCAAACTATGGACGGACGGCCCCCAAAAGCTTTCATGGGCGGGCAGCTTCCTTGTGGACACCCAGCCGCTGGCACCACGCTTGTCTTTGGAGGCCCATGTGCACGAAGGTGTCCTCACAGTGGACGTGAGCAAACAAGGTACCGAAGAGCATGGCTTTGGAGCGGCTTGGTTGAGCCAAGTCCGGTTCCATAATTTGGAAGTCCTCAGAGATAGCGAGGTTCTCCTTCGTGACAATGAAGACTTTGGGGTGGAGTACAGCTGGTGGGCACCTGACAGGTTGAGGCAAGTGGAGCTGCCCGGCGTGCAACCCGGTGACACCCTCGAAGTCCACGCCACCATCAGCACCAAGGACTTGGCCGACAATGAAGCCAACTCTGTTGTGTTGAGTTCCACTCTGGTGCTCTAGGGGGGGGGCGCCTGTGTTTTTTTGGAATATATTATGCTTCAACAATGAGTCTACCTTTGGAGGTGTTGTCACATGAACAAATATGTATGGAGTTTAGCGGTGGTATGGGCGTTGTCTCTGGCAGCTTGCGGAGATGACAAGCCGAAAGAGAAGTTGTGTGAAGAAGGCGACGAAAGCTGCGAAATCGGCAACGGCAAGTGTGTGGTCGGCTATGACGGCGACTGTGAGATAGGGCAGGTGTGCCTTTCCAGCAAGGGCACCCAAAAGGGCCTGCAGGGTGTTTGTACGGACGGACAGTGGGACGCAAATGGCAAGTTGGTGGCGGTCATGCTGTTTGAAACCCTCATACAAGGCGAGCGAAGGGTGGGCTCAATGTTCTATTTTGGTGGGCGAAGTGAAGAGTGCTTTTGGGGTTGTCTAATGGATTCCCTCCCTCGTCCCTTCTGGAATGGCATTGGTGTGGCACCTGCCACTGTGACGGCAAGAATACAAGGTCCCAATGCCCAGGCAGAGCAGCTCAAAGCAAGCGCACGGGGCGTGGAATATGGCTGCGTGAAAGCCAACAGCACCTTGGAGGGACGACAGCAGTGGACATGTAGTTTCCCTAAAGAGGGCTGGGCAGGAGAAGACACATTGGAGCCTTTGGAGCTCAAACTATGGACGGACGGCCCCCAAAAGCTTTCATGGGCGGGCAGCTTCCTTGTGGACACCCAGCCGCTGGCACCACGCTTGTCTTTGGAGGCCCATGTGCA
>Ga0209755_10002789_pt1 | contig 23087 bp, 41 predicted proteins | sample TergutCo191P1_FD_187301 | JGI IMG/M metagenome (GOLD analysis project Ga0209755, IMG submission 187301) | Cornitermes sp. P1 segment gut microbial communities from Petit-Saut dam, French Guiana - Co191P1 (SPAdes) (version 2) | ecosystem: Host-associated > Arthropoda: Insects > Digestive system... | reverse complement strand
TATGGCGGCAGAAAGAACACTTCAATTTCAACCTTGTGTTTTTCAAGCCATTTCCTAACCTTTTTTGAGTGATGAACACGCAGATGGTCAAGAATCAGAAACACTTTCTTTGTTGCTACTGTAGCCGAACAATACTTTTGCGAACTTGATATTGTTCTTCGGGGCTAAGTTTTTTGGCTTGCGTTTTCAATTCATCCATACACACATTATAACAAAAATCACTAATTGTTTACAATGTTTAATTGGCGGCTCAATAATAACATACTTCGGTTATTTTACAATCACATACAGGGGGGTATTTTTGTAGTTTTTTGACTGACAAAATTACATTAGCATTCATTCTTAGACACAATTACTTCTTTTTTCCATTCCGAAACTTCCGCTACGATCCCTTACTTCAAGTAATCCCTACATTGCATTAATCGGTGTTGGAGTAATTCCAGTGCCTAGAGGCCCTACCCCAACGTTATCACTAGCATATCAAGGACACTCAACTTCCGCTCTCTGCCGCCTTTTTTACGCATTTCCTTGTATGCGTTGTTCAATATCGCAAGCATTCCGTCGAATGTTGGCTTTCTTATCCCAAATATTACTTGATATTTTTCTTCTGTTAAGTTTAATATTCTTTTTTCGTTGTCCATGCTTCACATTATATCTCATTTTTTTCTTCCTGCACAGGTTTTAGGACAGGTCTAGTGAAATTGAAGGGCAACGCGAGGCAATGGAAAAGCGGCTCTCCTCCATGCAGGAACTACTCCGCGAGGTCGAATCGAAGGTCAACGACATAAGCAAATGGATTTCCCTCATCAAGGAAAAATCCGCCACGGATGAGGTCGATAGGGATTTGCTGGAAAGTTTGATTGACAGAATTGAAATTGGAGGGAGGCAAGCACCGGACGGCGTACCTTCACAAATAGTACGCATTTTTTACAAGTATGTAGGGGAAACAGACAAGCCTTCCCATTCGGCGAGTTAAAATCCCTGATTTTTTGCCACAATATGGCAAATTTCAAAAATGAAAATGGCGGATTTACGGGCTTTATAAGCCCACCCTCCCACAAAACGGCTTTATACCAACATCCACCGATTGGGAAGGGAAGAAAAAATCAAAGGAATGGCGTAAATACGGGATTTGTTGGCATTGCTATTTTACACATAAGTGAATTTTTGGGGATTTTGCCTCTCTATATGTATTTTTCAAGTAGGCTCAAAAAGAACGTCGTCGAAGGTGATGGCGTTCTTTTGTTTGGAAGCCCAAAATAAACTATCATCGCTAATGCAGACACTTAGGCTATTTGAAATTAGTAAATATGAATTGACTTAAAATTTGCTCTATGCTATGATGGGATAAAGTTGAAGCGTACTGGAGGAAACGCCATGTTCATCGGGCGACAAAAGGAATTGGAAGCTCTTTCTGACCAATACCAACAAGACAGATTTACATTCATCCCTGTATATGGCCGTAGGCGCGTAGGCAAGACACAACTTATCGAAGAATTCATCCGCGACAAACGAGCTATTTTTTTCACTGCCGTAAATAAGGGGACTTACAAAAATAATCTTGAGCTGCTAAGCAAAGCCATATTTGAAGGCAGTAACGCACATCCAATTTACAACAGCTTTTACGATGCAATGGAAGGTGTATACGAATTGGCGCAAAAAGAAAAACTCATCTTTGTTATAGACGAGTTTCCATATCTTGCCCAATCAGAAGAAAGCATCCTCTCCATTTTACAACAATTTATTGACTTGAAATTTCTCAAAACAAATATGATGCTCATTTTGTCCGGGTCATCATTGTCGTTCATGGAAAACCAAGTAATGGGGTATCAAAGCCCATTATACGGCAGACGTAACGGGCAAATTAAGCTTCTCCCCATGAACTTCCAAACCGCACGGCAGTTTGCGCCGAATTTCTCCAAGCTCGACCAAGCCATAATGTTCGCTGTAACCGGGGCAATCCCGAAATACCTTTCGCTGTTTAATGACGCATTATCGTTGGACGCAAACATCCGAGGGCAATATTTCGACCGCAACGCTTATCTTTTCGAGGAAACCGATAATCTCTTAAAGCAGGAATTTAAAGAACCCGCGCTATACCAATCCATCATCACGGCGATAGCCGGAGGCGCATCCCAAATGAAAGACATCAAAAACAAAGTGGGCGAAGAAAGTAGCACCATCGCTACCTATATAAAATCGTTATTAGATACGGGTATTGTAAAAAAAGAAGTTCCCGCAATGGATAAGCATGACAGCCGTAAGACCATATATCGGCTGGAGGACGGCATGTTTCGCTTCTGGTATCGTTTTGTATATCCCAATGTGTCCCTTGTTGCCCTCGACAAAGGCGAAATGGTGTATAATCGCATAAAGCCGCAAATTACAGACTTCATGGGCGAGGTATTCGAGAAACTGTGCATTGAATATATGTGGAGCATTTACGACACTTTGCCCGTTCCTTTTCAAAATATCAGCCGTTGGTGGGGGAATAATCCGAGTCTAAAATCCCAAATGGAAATTGATTTCATTGCCAACAGAAACGAGAGCAAAGAAGCCATCTTCGGTGAGTGCAAATGGCGAAATGAAGAGCTAGACCGTGGTGTTATCGAAGGATTAATTGAAAAATGTGAGATGTTCAGTCAATTTGAACGCAAGCATTACTATTTCTTCTCAAAAAGCGGCTTCACCACCGGAGCATGTGAATTTGCAAGCGGACGGGATGATATCCGGCTCGTAGCATTTGCGGATATGTTTAATTAACAAGTAATCCCAAATAAATTTGCAGAGGTGTATTTTAATGCCAAATTATGACTTGCGCTGTATGAACTGCAACACCGAACACAACATCCGCGCCAGCATGAAAGAAAAATCCGAAAAACAAATCGCCTGCCCGGATTGTGGTTCATATGAATTGGAAACAGTTTTCCGAACTGCCCCTGCCTTTGTAAAGGGCATGAGTACAACCCCCTGCCCACAGCGCAGCACCTGTGGCGCGTCTTGCCCACATGCGGGCTAAGACAAGCAGAAAACAACAAAAAACGGTTAATTTTTCTAGGACAAAATTTATTCCCCAAAGCCCGTGCATACCATGTAGAACACAGGGCCTTTTTCATGCACATAAGGAGGTTTTGTCCATGCCCACAGCGCAGTCCCGAAGCAGGGGCGGTCGCTCGTACACAAACTAAATATTTAACCAACAAATTCGAGCATATGGCTCGTTATTTTTTTGTAAAAACCCTCCGCAAGACATTTCGAGATTGCGAATTTATATATTGTCGTTTCGACAGGCGCATGTTACAATACAAGCATGTCTACTGAAGCGCAAATTTAGAAGGAGGCACGGATGGGCGTTAGTTACAAAAAGCTATGGAAACTGCTAATTGACCGCGATATGAAGAAGCGGGAGCTTCAGCTTGCCGCCAAATTAAGCACAAGCACCATGTCCAAGTTGAACCATTCACAAAATATGCAAATGGATGTGCTGGTTAGGATATGCCGCGTGCTTGAGTGCGACATTGGGGATATTGTAGAAATTTTACCGCTGAACGAACCTACTAAAGGGAGCTTAAGAACATGACCGACACGCAACAACGCGCCGCCGCAAAAAAATTTGATATGCCTCGTCAACGCCATGCACATTACGGCCAGCGTGTTCATAAACGACAACGAAAGCGGATTGCACCTGGATTTTGAACGCTGGCTGGAAAAACTCGCGCCGGAAAAGCCCCATGAACAGTACGACTACAACGGCTACGAGGACAACGCCGATGCACATTTGAAGCGTTCTGTAATGGGATGTGAGGTTGTGGTGGCCGTCACAAACGGCAAGTTGGACTTCGGCACATGGGAACAGATTTTTTACGGCGAATTTGATGGTATGCGCGACAAGCGCGTGTTAATAAAAATTATCGGAGCGTAAGGGATGTCTGCCATAACCATTTACTCAAACCCAAATTACAAAAAAGTCCGTGGGAGCCACATCTTGGCGGTTACATGCGCTCATTGCAAAACATTCATTGCACATTATCAAAAAGTGGGCGAAAGCAACTTCGTGAAGATGTACAACGAGCGGATTATTGACGGGGTGCTGGACTTTTCCCAGCATCACGGGGCGATATTTTGCCCCAACTGCAATGCCCGCATCGCTACACGATACATGACAAAGATGGATAAAAAGGAAGCCTATCGGCTTGTGCCGTCCGGGTTCAATAAAAAGAAAGTGTAAATAATGAACGGAGGATTCTTATGGCAAAGTTATTTTATCAAGGCCACGGAAGTTTCAGGCTATCCGCCGCTGATGGGCGAGTGGTTTACGTTGACCCATTTGCCGGAGAGGGCTACGACATACCCGCTGATTTAATTTTGGTTTCTCATCAGCATGGAGACCACAATCAAACTGACCTTTGCACCAAGAAGCCGGATTGCAAAATTATTTCCAACGCCGAAGCCCTACAGGGCGGCAAACACAACAGCTTTGACTTCGATGGCATTCAAATCCAAGCCGTGGAAGCCTATAACAAAAACCACAATCCGGTGGAGTGCGTGGGCTTCATCATCACAATTGACGGCGTGAAAATCTACGTCAGCGGCGACACATCAAAGACCGCGCAGATGGAAACCTTTGCCGACATGGGTTTAGATTACGCCATCCTATGCGGCGATGGTTTTTACAACATGGGATTAGAAGAAGCCGCAGAATGTGCGAGGTTAATCGGTGCAAAGCACAACATCATTGTCCATGTGAAGCCCAAAGCTCTGTTTGACCGAGAAATGGCCGAGAAATGGGATGCACCCAATAAGCTGATTATCGAGCCGAATGAGGAAATTGCGCTATGAAAATCATTCTGCAACGTGTAAGCCGCGCCTCCGTCACCGTTGACGGCAAAATCACCGGAAGCATCAACAAAGGCTACCTTGCTCTGCTTGGCGTAGGCGCGGTTGATGATAAGGCGAAAATCGAAAAGGCCGTGGATAAAATCCAAAAGCTACGGATTTTCGCTGATGAGAACGGCAAAACAAATCTGTCAATTGCCGATGTTGGCGGCGAATTGCTGGTGGTTTCGCAATTCACGTTGTACGCCGACTGTCGCAAGGGTAATCGCCCCAGCTTCACCGATGCCGCAACCCCCGCTTTGGCAGAGGAATTGTACGAATATTTTATCGAATATGCGAAGGGTAAATTTGCAAAAGTGGAACACGGCGTATTCGGCGCGATGATGGACGTAGAGATGGTAAATTCCGGGCCATTTACCGTAATACTCCAAGACGCACCGTAGGTGTGTCGCATTGGAGGATTTTTAGTGAATATTCAGATTTTTGGAAAATCCAAGTGCTTTGACACCAAAAAAGCCGAGCGGTTTTTTAAGGAGCGGCGTATTAAATATCAGCTTGTCGATATTGTTAAATTTGGCTTGAGTAAGGGCGAGTATCAGAGCGTAAAATCTGCCGTTGGCGGGTCTGGTCGTTCGCCTAACGGCGAACTGCTCGACCATACAGCCTGCATTGACGCGCTGATTGACGTAAAATCAAAAGAGTACGAAACACAATATATCGCACACATTAGCGATAAAAACGACATAGAAGAACGCTTGTTGGAAAATCCGGGCATGTTCAAAACACCCATTGTGCGGAACGGGAAAAAAGCGACCGTTGGCTATCAGCCGGACATATGGACTGCTTGGGAAAAAGGTGAGTGAAATGGCAATACGAAACCTCACAAATTGGAGTGACCCGCTTTTTCGCAAAACCAGCAAGCCTGTCACGAAATTCGATGACCGCCTCGCAATTTTGCTGGACGACATGCGCGACACCCTCGAAAGGGTGAAGGGCTACGGATGCGCCGCTGTGCATGTGGGCATTTTGCGGCGTGTGGTGGTTGTGCTGGATAAAGATGGCGTAATCGAACTGATAAATCCGACCATTTCGGAGGCAAGCAAAAAAACGGAGCGCATACTGGAAGGTTCAATCGCGCCCGGTGCGCCTCGTGGTTATGTGGAGCGACCCGACAAAGTGACCGTTTCCGCGCTGGACAGGCATGGCGAACCCATCACAATAACAGGAGAGGGATTTCTCTCGGCTACGCTTTTACACGAAATCGACCATTTGGATGGGATTTTATTTACAGATAAAATTATGGAAATAAAAAACCATAACGAAAAGTTGTGAAAAGTCTGTGGGTAAAGTGATATTGATTTGTGGCAAGATTGGCTCCGGAAAAACTACCTATGCCAACAAACTCGCCAAAAATTTGGGAGCCGTAATTTTTTCCCATGATGAAATAATACTTGGTCTGTTTGGCGCAGAGTTATACGAAAAACATAAAGCTAAATTTAACGAATACGCCCCCTGGATTGAAAACTATGTTAAACACAAATCAGGTGAAGCCGCAAAAGCCGGCGCAACCGTTATCTGCGCTAATGGATTTTGGTCGCGTAATGAGCGTAACGGGTTGCGGGAATTATATAATAGCATGGGAATTAACTGCGAACTTCATTATATAGACACTCCGCAGGAAAAAAGATTGGATTTTATTAATAAACGAAATGAGGCGGTTAGGCAAGGTGAACTTGGCTATATTATCGTTGACGAAAAAGTTATCAACCATTTTTTTGAACCACCCGGAGATGATGAAGAACATCGGATTATAGCAGTAAGTACAGACATTCAAATAGGAGGCGGCAATGGCAGAAATCAAATTTGAAGTTACCAAACACATCGGTGTTTTGTCCGAAGGCTCGAAGGGCTGGCAGAAGGAGCTGAATCTCATTAGTTGGAATGACCGTGAACCCAAGTACGACATCCGCGACTGGTCGCCGGAACGTGCCAAGATGGGCAAAGGCGTGACATTGTCCAACGCGGAAATTTCCGAGCTGAAGCGATTATTGGAGGAAATCGAATGAAGAACAGAAACGAATTTGCCTTCAAAATGGCGTTTTCTAAGGTCTACCCCATGTATATCCAAAAAGTGGAGAAAAAAGGCCGCACAGTGGCAGAACTGCACGAGGTAATCACATGGCTGACGGGCTATGACGAGGCAGGGCTTGCCGCGCAAATCGAAAAAGAGGTTGACTTCCGCACATTTTTTGCCGAAGCCCCGCAAATGAATCCCAATACGCCACTGATAAAAGGCGTAATCTGCGGCGTTCGTGTAGAAGAAATCAACGACCCGCTTATGCAAAAACTCCGCTGGATGGATAAGCTCGTAGACGAACTGGCAAAGGGCAAGGCAATGGAGAAAATTCTAAGGAAGTGATTAATGTGCAAGTAAAAGTGCTACAAGAACATCGCGGCGAGGGGCAGTTTCCCTCTTTTCCGAAGGGTACAGCGGTAACTTTGACAGGGGAAGAAGATACCCATTTTCTACATTGGTATCCCTGTGAAATTGACGGCCACCAGGTGCCCGAAAGAAGTCGGGTCGCCGAAGGCGAGTTTTGCGAAGCAAAACCACTGAAGACCTATGTACCCGACTCATTCATCAGCAACGGCGTTTTGGTACGGGATTACAACCCCACGGAACTGGTGCAAAACGCTGGCGATAGGCTCACGGTGGAAGAAATCGTAAACGCATGGCTGTTAGCCACAAATGAGAACGAGCAAACAGGCTGGATTCCGGCAGAAATATGCATTACAGCCTAACGCGCTCCCGGCGAAAAACCGCTGCCATTTATGTCCGTGGCGGCGAGGTAGAAGTCCGCGTCCCCCTGCGAATGCCCAAGCGAGAAATTGACCGCTTCGTGCTGGAAAAAGAAAAATGGATTCTAAAGAGCCTTGCAAAACAGCAAGCACAAGCGGCGCAGAAAGAAGCCTTCGAGATTGATTATGGCAGCTCCATTCTTTTCCGTGGGAAGCCGTATCCAATCACCCAGCGCAACGGAAAACACGCCGGATTCGATGATTCAGTATTTTACATGCCGCCGGAATTATCGCCGGAACAAATAAAAACTACCTGTGTCCGGTTGTACAAAATTCTTGCGAAGGCACACATAGCAAAGCGCGTGGACTTTTTCGCCTCGCAAATGGGTGTCGTGCCTACAGCCGTAAAAATCAACAGCGCGATGAAGCGGTGGGGTAGTTGTTCGTCACGAAAGAGCCTAAATTTCTCGTGGCGACTTATAATGGCTGACGATGCAATTATTGACTACGTTGCCGTCCATGAACTAGCACACATAAAGGAAATGAACCACACGGCGCGTTTTTGGGCGATTGTTGAAAATATACTGCCCGATTTCCGCGAACACAAGCGCAAGTTGAAGGATTTGCAAAGCCGCTTAAGCGGTGAGGATTGGAGTGACTAACTGTGGATATTGAGCAAATTGTAAGGATAATCATATCAACAGTTATTGGCGCAATCGCAGTTCCATTGCTTATTATTGCACATCGCCAGCACAATGAAAAAGGATTCATTTTCACCAACAGGTGGCTAAATGCTTCACAAAAAGAACGCGAAAATATGGACATACGAATTAAGAAAGCAGAATATCGTGTGGGTCGTAATGTCTTTTTGGGGATTGGCATTTTAACATTGACTTTGGCACTTTATTTTCTGTTAGATGGTTTGTGGTTATTTTATGCCAGCCTTGCAATAATGCTAATTTTAATCATCTATGCAATTTACCAATGGATAGCAAATGAGCGACTGGAAAAAGCAATAGAAAATGAAAAGAGAATGGAGAAATGACCATGCTTTATGAATACACTTTATCCGCACAGCGCGAGGATTTTTACAACATAACCACCCAGGTGCGAGAAGCTGTAGCAAAAAGCGGCGTAACCAGCGGCATTGCCGTGGTATTTAATCCCCATACAACGGCTGGAATTACTATCAATGAAAATGCAGACCCGGACGTTTGTATCGACCTCGTTCACGGATTAAACAAAGCCTTCCCTGACCGTCCGGAATTTCGTCACGGCGAGGGTAACAGCTCGGCGCATTTGAAAGCCTCTGCGGTGGGTTCAAGCGCGACCGTCATCATCGAAAACGGCAAGCTCGTTCTCGGCACATGGCAGGGAATTTATTTTTGCGAGTTTGACCCGCCCAGAAATCGAAAATTCTATATCAAAATAATGGAGGGATAATCGTGGAAAACACTCAAAAGGAATGCCAATGCCCCAACACAAAATGCAAACGCCACGGAAATTGCGCGGCGTGCAAGAAAAGCCATCGCAACACAACCATGTACTGTGAACTAAGAGATGGTTCGATACAAAAAAGGTTAATGAATTTCTTTTTCAGAAAAAAGAAGGGATGATTGCAATGAAAATCACAGTAAGAAAAGCAACCGAGGCAGACATTGCCAAACTCCGTAACAATCCGACATGGGGGCTGGTCTCTCGCGTTCGCGAGCTGCTCGCCCATGCAACCTGGCTGTGAGGTTTCCGAATTCGACTGGCACTACGACAGCGAGGAAATCTTCAGTAGTTTTACTTCGTAAAACCGCACGACCTGTGCCCGCCTTCTTGCGGGTACCCACTGGCTCACCGAAGGCGAAGTGACCCTTACCTATGACGGCGGTAGCGTCAGCTTCGACGCGGGCGATTATTGCGAATTCCCTGCGGGATTATCCTGCGTATGGAAAGTCACCAAGCCAGTGAAAAAATATTATGAATTCAGATAGGAGATGATTTTATGCTTATTCCAACCATTCATTTCAGCGGAAATTGCGATGAGGTAATCGAATTTTACAAGGACGCATTGGCGGCAGAGGTTAAGGAAATAAACTATGCCAAAGACGCGCCACCGGGCAGCGGCATGGACGAATTGCCGCCAAACTTTGTCATGCACTCGGAAGTGTACATCTGCGGTACAAAATTCTCATTGACGGACGGCGCGGAAACGCCACCTTTGCCCTCCGCAGGTAATTTCTCGTACATGATTGTCTACGACACGCTGGAAGAAGTAGCCGCGACATTTAATAAGTTGGCCGTGGGTGGCACAATAGAAGAACCGTTGGCTGAAACCTTTTGGTCACCGCTTTACGGATATGTTATCGACCGCTTCGGCGTGAATTGGCAAGTGATGGTAACACACCCATGAACGAAATAATCCGTAAGCGAAAATCCGTGAGGAAATACGACCCCACAACCCTGGATGCCGCAACACTTGAGGCCGTTCGCGCAGAAATCGGCAAGTTGAAGCCCCTATACCCGGACATTAAATTCTCTATCGAATTTACCACCAAGACGAAGGGCTTTTTAGGCGTAAAAGCTCCACATTTCTTAATTTTCGGTAGTGAGGACAAACCCGGCTCACATGAAAACATCGGCTTCATCGGCCAGCAATTGGATTTGTATTTCTCTGCCAATGGCCTCGGTGCGTGCTGGCTTGGCGCGGCAAAACCTGGTGAAGCGATGGAATCCAAATTGCCCTATGTTATCGCGTTGGCCTTCGGGAAGCCCGCAGAACCGTTGCATCGGGAGCTGTCAGCATTCAAGCGGAAGCCTCTATCGGCCATCAGCGAAGGGAATGACCCACGCTTGGAAGCGGCGCGGCTTGCCCCCAGCGGCGTAAACATGCAAAACTGGTTTTTCATTGCAACAGATGGGAAAATTCACTGCTATTTGAAAAAGCCAAACCCGTTGTTGGGGTTGGTGCTTGGTAAAATGTCGCACATCGACTTGGGCATTGCTATTTGCCACATTTGGGCAGAAAGCGAGAATTTTTCCTTCGCCGAAATGGATGCACCTACCCGCAAAGGCTTAATTTATGTAGGAACGGTGGCGTGATGTTTACTTTATCAGCAGAATTGACCTTTTACGTCCCGCAAGCGGCCTCGTTGAAAGACAAGCGGCAAGTCCGCAGAAGCCTTATCGAAAAAACACGCCATAAATTTAACGTGTCCATTGCGGAAATTGACACACAGGATGTGTTGCAAACGCTGACCATCGGTATTGCCATTGTGTCTGGCGATGCCGCACACAGGCAAAATGCCATAGATGAAATTATCCGCTTCATGGAAGCCCACGCCGATGCGGAGTTGACCTCCGCAGAGATTTTCGAATAGGAGAAATCGCTATGCAATTCACAAAAATGACTGCCCTTCCTTTCGACCCCCGTCCGCAAATGAGCATGATTTTTGCAGATGGGTTTTATGAACATGGGCTTAAACATTTTTCCAAGGATAAGGAAAAATTAGCGAGAGCGTTGGCACATTCTTTTGTGTTGGAAAATTTTTATGCCGCTGTGGAAGGCGATGAAATGCTGGCGATTATCGGTTGCACCGACAAAAAGCCGCCACCCATGCAATTGGACAAAAAAATTCTAATACGCGAGCTTGGATTTTTTCGTGGGCGCGTGGCATTTTGGGGTTTGAACAAATTTATGGTCAATCATAAATACCCATTTGAAATGTCGCCCCAAACAGGCTCGATTGAGTTTGTGGCAACGGCCTCGGCGCATCGTGGGAAAGGTGCGGCGCAGGGGCTTCTGACCTATGTAATGGAAAACGAACCCTTTGATGAATATGTGCTTGAAGTGATAGACACCAACGCACCCGCCATTCGCCTGTATGAAAAGTTGGGATTTAAGGAGTTTATTCGCACAAAATCACCCTCTAAGCACGCCGGGTTTAATTTCTTCGTCTACATGAAAAGAGATGTGCAGAAATGAAAATGTTGACCATCTATTTCTCCGGCACAGGAAACACAAAATATATCGCAGAGTTGTTCAGCCGAAAAATGGATACGGCTTGTTATTCCATTGAAGCCTCAATACATTTGCCTTCGGCAAATGCGCCTGCGGCGGCGGACATCTTTCCGCTACCAGATGTAGATTTTTCTGCCGAATTCAAACGCCACGACACCATTGCCGTCTGTTACCCAATTTACGGCTCACGAGTGCCGCTTATCATGCGGGAGTTTGTGGCAAAGCATGTGGATGACTTTAAGGGCAAGAAGTTGATTATTTTTGTGACACAATTGGTTTTTTCCGGAGACGGAGCAAGGGTGCTAACCGACCTTTTCCCGGTGAACCATGTCGAGGTAATCTACGCAGAACATTTTTCCATGCCGAATAACATATCGAACACTTTTTTTCTGCGCCAAAGAAGCGACAACATACTTGCAAAAAAAGTACACAGAGCTGACCGGAAAATGGATAAAATTTGCCATGATATTAGAAACGGCAAAGTTAAACGGCGCGGATTTTCCGAATTTTCCAAACTTATAGGCAAAGTGCAGGGCAAGCCGTGGCAGGGTGACAGCCGCAACCCCTCTGCTACCAAAGGAACAATGGAGCACAAAGCAAAACACAGTGTAATGATTGGTGCAGAATGCAACTCATGTAACATCTGCGTGAAATGTTGCCCCATGAACAATTTTGAAAACGTACAAGGCATCATCACGCCGAAAGACAACTGCACGGTTTGCTATCGTTGTATAAACCTTTGCCCACAGAAAGCCATATCTGTATGGTTTTCCAAAAAACCAAGGTGGCAGTACAAGCGAACACATTCGAGAATCGAATGTGTGAGATAAAGGACTTTCCAATGATTGAGTTGATTTTATTTGCTGGCGTGACGGCGTGGAACATCATCACATTTTCGCTGTATGGCATACACAAGCACAAAGCACGAAACAAAAAATGGCGCATAAGCGAATCAGCCCTTATTTTATGCGCTTTCTTAATGGGTGGCGCAGGCGCGTTGTTGGGCATGATGATTTTTCGGCACAAAACACAAAACCCGAAATTTAGAGTGTTAATGCCGCTGGCGTTGATTGTCAACATTGGAATCGCCATACTGGTTTGGCATCATTTTGAATTTGAAAACGTGAGTGAGTTGTGGCTGTGAAAAAGCAAAGAAATAAAGGGTTTGTTATAGTTTTCTACATTTTATTGGGAATTATTGCACTTATCTCCGCTATGATTTTGATTTTTTTAATTTCAGCAGGAATTGGCCCAAGATATTCTGAAACCCTTTCATGGATGCTTTTATTTGCTTTTTTGCTTCTGACACTGCTTTATCTGGCACATTTTTTATTATTTACACTATCGCTCAACAAATTGGTTGGAGGTTTTCAGACAAAATGGTGGATGATGTCATGCGCATGTTTCGCACTTGCATTATTATTTTTTAATGTTGGAATCAGAGCCTTATATGCCATCACCGCAGATGTGTTTTTTGCACTTGCTTTTTTATCAATTTTAATGCCCCAGGTAATATTGCTAGTGAATGGCATGAAGCAGATTAAAAACACAACATGCACTGTTAAAACGTTGCTGTGCGCATTTTTCATTCCCATTATAGGTTCGGTAAGGATTTTGTATAGTGCAAAGGAACTTGAAAAAATGACCAATCAAAAAGGAGTCATTTTCATGAGAATAACAACAATACGTCACGGTGAAACAGACTGGAATCTTGAACGTAAGCCACAAGGTTCTTGTGACATAGAACTAAATGCGACAGGGCTTGCACAAGCGGAGAGATTAGCGATGCGCCTTGCCGATGAACCCTGCGACATCATCTTCACCAGCGACCTAATGCGTGCGCGAAAGACTGCGGAAATCATTAATACTCGCCACGGCGCAGAATTGATTGCGACCTCAAAACTTCGCGAGTCATCATTTGGCGAATTTGAAGGAAAGAGCTTGCACGACCCCGTTGTTGCGGAGGTTTTCGGCAAATTCATAGACGAACGCGCCCCCGATTATTTCAAAAAAGTGCAATCATTTTTATTTGAAATTACATCTTGCGGAAAAAAGAATATTTTTATTGTCGGGCATTTTGGAACGATTCGTGCAATTATTTGCGGGTTGCTTGGCTTGCATACAAATGAAAGAAGTCGCTTCACTGTTGGAAATACGGCGATACACACATTCGAGCTACGCGAAGATGGTATTTTTGAAATGGTATTGGAAAATGATACAGAGCATTTGCAAGAAAAAATAACTTGCGATGATTGTAAAAACCAAATTTGCAAACATCAAAGGGGCAATTAAAATGATTGGCTTAAATGTTATTTGGGTGTTCAGCCCCGACTGTAAAAAGGTTTTGATGTGCAAGCGGCACAAAGAGCCGTACAAAGGTCTGTACAATCTTGTTGGCGGCAAAATTGAAAATGGGGAAAGTGGTATGGATGCCACTTATCGGGAACTTGCCGAAGAAACTGGCATCACGGATATAACGCTCAACCACTTGATGGATTTCACTTATTACAAACATGAGAGCAATCGGTATTTTACGGATGACGGCGTTCGAGTAGAGGTCTATTTCGGCAAATTGAATCATGCCGTAGAAGTAAGTGGCGATGAAAAGGAGCTTGTGTGGCTGGACACCACCGAGGATTTCTTTGACTACAACCGTTTTGCCGGAGAAGGAAATATTGGTCATATATTTGAGGTCATCAAGCGATTTAGAAACGAGGTGCAAAATGTTTGAAGGATTTTCGCAAGCCACAATTGATTTTATGTGGAACATTCGACTTAACAACAATAAGACATGGTTTGAGGAACATAAAGACGAGTACAAGCGCGACTTTCACACGCCGATGAAGGAATTGGGGCAAGCCGTTTATGCGCGAATTAACGCCGAATATGGTGAGCGAGGCTTTATTCATAAGCTGTCGCGCATTTACAAGGATGCACGGCGTATTCATGATGGAAATCGTTACCGTGACCACTTGTGGTTTTCGGTAGAGCGGCCTTCTGCCGAGGGCGAAGAAAGTAGCGGCGTTCTGACGTTTTGGTTTGACTTAAACCCCGAGGGTTGGAGTTATGGACTTGGTTATTATGCTGCTAAAGCTGTAACAATGGAAAATGTGCGGGCAAGTATAAATAAGAAACCACATGAACTTGAGAAATTGATTGACTTGCTCGGTAGCCAAGATGAATTCAAGCTCGAAGGGGATGCATATGCACGGCAAAAGCAAGCCCCAACAATGAAAACGCAAGAGTGGTATAACAAAAAATCCTTTTCGTTGATTCATTACGGCGCAATCAATGACGAACTGTTTTCGAGCGACTTTGCCAATCGTCTTGTGACCGGATACAAATTTTTGATGCCGTTCTATGATTACTTTGTTGTGGCAGAAAAGGAAGGTCATAAATGATTGATAGTTACAATGACGATAAAATCAGATGCAGTTGGTGCGGCGATACACCTATTTATGTGGACTACCACGACACCGAATGGGGTAGACCTGTCCACGATGACAATAAGTTGTTTGAAATGCTGATTTTGGAAGGCGCACAGGCAGGACTTTCGTGGCTTACGATTCTCAAGAAGCGTGAGAATTACCGCGCCGCCTTTGATAATTTCGACCCAGCGAAAGTCGCGTAATACGGTGATGCAAAAATCGAGGAGCTGATGGCAAACCCCGGCATCGTCCGTAACCGTTTGAAAATCAACGCCGCTATTGCTAACGCGAAGGCTGTGCTTGCCATTCAAAAGGAACACGGCAGCTTTGTCCATTATTTGTGGAGTTATGTGGCGCATAAGCCTATTGTGAACCGCTTTGCCACAGTTGAGGATTTCGTCACCACCTCCCCCATTTCCGATAAAATCAGTAAAGACCTTAAAAAGCGCGGCATGAATTTTGTGGGAAGCACCATTATTTACGCATTCATGCAAGCCACGGGCATGGTAAATGACCATTTTGTTGACTGCTTTGTTTACGAGGAACTAACCGGAGGTAGCGCATGAAAGTAGAATTTTCCGAATCTGAAGTAAAAATCATGGAAACTGCTCTTGATAGATGGAGCGCGAACATGCAAATTGGCTGCTTGGTGGAAGAATGTGCCGAGTTAATCGTCGCACTTCAAAAACATGCAAACAGAAACAAACCAAATATGATTGAAAATATTTTGGAAGAAATGGCCGATGTTGAAATTATGTTGGCACAAGTCCGCCTACATCTTGGCATTGACGATGATGTGCTTCGCAAACAGATTGAATATAAATTTGAGCGAGCAAATCAATATTTGGCGAAGGATGAAGTATGAGCGAATATTCCATGATTATTTCAACCTACGCCGACAAGGATTTGGCAAAGGAAATCGCCAAAACACTGGTGGAACAGCGGCTAGCGGCCTGTGTGCAGATGTTTCCGATTAACAGCGTTTATCTTTGGAAAGATGAAATCTGCGATGAGAATGAAATCATGCTTTTAATAAAATCACGGACGGATTTGTTTGACAAAATCGCCGCCGCGATAAAGGCGCACCACCCGTATGAAGTGCCGGAAATTGTGCAGATTCCGATAACGGATGGTTTGCCGGAGTATTTGAGTTGGATTGGGGAGTGTGTAAACGGAAGGAGCGAAATCTGATGGAGAAGCTAACATTTAAGACAGGCACTTATCCCGAATTAATTACTGAGGCTGATAAGTTGCGGCAAGAAGTATTTATTGATGAGCAGAATGTTCCCTGCGATGAAGTATTTGACGGCATGAACGAAAAATCCGTTCACTTCGTTGCCTTTGATAAAACAACACCAGTTGCTACTGCAAGAGCAACAAATAATGATGGAAGTTGGAGAATAGGGCTTGTTGCAGTAAAGAACTCAAGGCGCGGAGAACGCTTGGGCGAAAAAATCATGCATGAAGCAATCAGTCATATTTTTTCATGCAAGGGACATGAAATTTTGCTTGCTGCACAACTGGAGGTTAAGCGGTTTTATGAGCGACTTGGCTTTGTTCATACGAAGATTTTGAATATGTCCAGCGCGTGGGTGTGACCGCACCGTACTATCTCACGAGCCTGTATCTCAACCGCTGGACGCATCATATTCTCATTCAAAGCATAGACGAGGTGGATGAACAAATCATGGATTGGATAAAAGAGGCATACCACTTCGCGCTGGCGAAGTGTCCCCAAAGGTGAGTGCGATGGATGGAAAAGTGTTATCAATTTATGAAACTTTGCTTGCCCACTACGGCGATTTGAAATGGTGGCCAGCGAAAACGCCGTATGAAATGATTGTCGGCGCGGTGCTTACACAAAACACGGCATGGAGTAACGTGGAAAAGGCCATTGCCAATTTCGGAGACAATTTTACGCCGCAGTTTGTGTTGGATGCAGACATTGCGGAGCTTGCAAGCGTTATCCGCTCTGCCGGATTCTTCAATCAGAAAGCGGCGTATTTGAAAGCGGTAACGGCATGGTTTGGGAAATACAACTTCAATGTTCCAACTGTCCAGCGTGAGCCGCTGGAAAAACTGCGTCCGGAACTTCTCGCGGTAAAGGGTATCGGGAAGGAAACCGCCGATTCGATTCTGCTGTATGCCTTCGGCTTCCCGACATTTGTAATTGATGCCTACACCATGCGGCTTTGCGGGCGATATTCTGTTGATGCCGGGAAGGGCTACGATGCGGTCAAGGCACACTTCGAAGCGAACTTGCCGCAAAGCGTGGAGCTTTACAACAATTATCACGCCGCGATAGTTTATACTTGCAAGGATTTCTGCCGTAAAAGCAAGCCGTTGTGTGATAAATGCCCGCTTGGAGAAATGTGTAGGAGGATTGGATTGCCATGACAACAAACCCATTAAACTGCCCATGTCCTAACAGCGACTGCCCAAGGCATCGCGATTGTAACGCTTGCCTTACCAATCACGACGGTAACGGCTATCGCAAACGGTCGAGCATAATTTACACAAAAGAAATAGGCGACATTACAGAAGATATGCTGTCCGGATTTTTTGTGAGATGGCCTAATCCGCCAAGCCCTGCCACGCACCTAAAAATTTTGCAAAACAGCTATCGCGCCATCGTTGCCATTGACACATCAATTAACAAAGTGGTCGGTTTTATCAACGCTGTATCTGACGGCGTGCTAACCGCATATATTCCGCTACTCGAAGTGGTGGAATCTCATCAAGGCAAGCGCATTGGCAGCTGGCTTGTGAAGTTGATGCTCAAAGAATGCAAAGATTTGTACATGGTGGACATATGCCACGATGAGAACCTTGCCCCATACTACGCCAAATTTGAACCTGCAGGGCAAAGCCACAGTACAATTTTTCGTAATTACGCCGCACAATCCGGGAGAATAGATGCATGAAAATAAATGTTCGAGAAATCACCGAAGTCGAATACCCTCTGCTGGAGGACTTCATTTATACGGCAATTTACATGCCTCCCGGCGAAGAGATGCCGCCGCGAGAAGTTATTTTCGACCCGGAAATTTACATCTATGTTGACGACTTTGGTAGCAAGCCGGGAGATTGCGGCGTTATTGCGGAGCGTGACGACAAAATCATCGGCATGGCGTGGACACGGATTATCCCGGCATATGGGCATCTTGACGATGACATGCCGGAGCTTGCCATTTCCGTTTTGCCGGAATTTCGCGGGCAAAATATCGGGACACAACTGATGGAGCGGCTGTTCGTCTTGCTTTTCGAGCGCGGCTACAAGCGCACATCTCTTTCCGTGCAGAAAAATAATCCGGCGGTGCGGTTTTATCAGCGGCTGGGCTATGTAATCACAGGAGAAAAGCTCGACCACGTAGGCCACGAGGATTATGTAATGTTAAAGGATTTGAATCAGTGCGAATAAAACTCATATTAATCAAGTCATTTCACACTGCAATTTGGTTTGTTATGGCATCTGCTGTTTTTTACATCATTTATGCAGGGATGGTCAATGAAATTAACAGGCTGGTCTGGTTTTGTATAGGGTTAATTTTCCTTGAGGGCGTTATTCTTTTTGCCTTTAAGTGGAAGTGTCCGCTCACTTTAATGGCGCAAAAGTATGCAGATGATACGCGAACCGGGTTTGACATCTATCTCCCTGCATGGTTAGCAAAGAACAACAAGATAATATTTACCATTCTATTTTTAATTGGACTATTTTTGGCTGCATGGCGTGTTTTATGATTTCAAGTAAAGGAATTGAATGATGCAAATTTTAGTTGATGCAGATGCTTGCCCGGTGAAGCAAATTATCGTCAGGTTGGCGCAGGAATACAAACTTCCTGTGACCATGCTGATTGACACATCCCATGTGCTGGATGATGGCTACAGCACCGTTATCACCGTGGACAAAGAGGCCGACAGCGTGGATTTCAAGCTGATGGGCTTGCTTTCCCGCGAGGATATTGTTGTCACGCAGGACTACGGCCTCGCCGCGATGGTAATTGGAAAGGGCGCGAAGGCCGTCAATCAAAACGGCCTCGTTTTCACAAACGACAATATGGATAAATTACTTATGGAGCGGCACTTCAGCGCGAAGGTACGCCGTGGTGGTGGCCGTACAAAGGGTGCGCCCAAGCGGACAAAAGACGATGATGTGCGTTTCGAGGCGGCCTTTAGGAAGCTGTTGGAGGAAAACGCATCTCGGATTAAATAGCCAATTTAGTCTGTTGGCGTTTTTCTATGGCGCGTTTTATGACTTGATATAGCTTCACGAAGGGCCAAACCATAATGTAATACATCACCCAAAGGGTTAAAATCGTTATAAAATAAAGGAATTTGATAATACCCACGCACATTAAAATAATTGCCATCCACATAAAGTTGCGTTTCGTCACCCGCAAGCCCGCGCCAATTCGCAAGCCTCCGGCGATTCGCTTTGAGCCAAAAATAAACATTTGCATCTAATCCTTTTTTGCTTAGGTTGCCCCACGCTCAAAGATGTATGCGAATACAAACCTCCGAAATGGAAATAATATCAGCAAAAATAAAATCCATCAGGAGGCGAATCCCCATGCAAAAAGGTAATTATGCACATTCCATAATCCGGCACGACTTCCAATATGCCCACCGTTTTATGAACTACCACGAAGGCGAAGCCCAATTTCTTCACGGGCATTCCGGGTATGTTGAAATTGAGGTAGGCGGCGAAGTAGACGAGCGCACGGGTTATGCGTACCCTTGCAAAGAAGCCCAAAAACTGCTGATTGAAGTTGCCGACAACTTCCACCACGGCACACTGCTCCAAGAAGGCGACCCGCTCCTTGAACATTTACTGGCAGGCTATGAAGCGGCGGGCATTCGCAATGGCGTACCCGAAATAGATGCTGTCCGCCCCAAAAAGCTCGACCACCCGCTTGTGCGGTCATATCCCGAGTGCCGTGTAAGTGTCACGAAGAAAGTTTCCACCTGCGAAAATTTCTGCGAAATGTTCTACGAACTGCTGAAAGACAAGCTAAACATCAAAAAAATCACATTTAGGTCATCTTCGCTTAACGCCGCCACAAGGTGTTATGAATAGTCGTTAAATAATCGAACCCATTTAATACCTATCCAAGGCCTGTACTTTTCCCATAAGTACAGGCCTTTCGCGTATTCTTAGGCTTTTTACGGAATATAAATCCGTAAGAGGCATAACTTCGGCGTAGCCGATGCCGCGAAAGCGGCAGGCCACCCGGCCAGTTTTGCGAAGCAAAACGAGAGGGTGGTTTATATGAAGCATACGGACAAGGTCGCGCCGGTCGCGCCTGTTGTTACTACATATCACGAAAAGCAAATCGGCAAGACGCTCTATCGCGTGACCAGCGTTTACAAAGGCGAAATTGAGCTAAAAAAAGCGTTGGAGGATTTGACAGTGCGAAAAATCCTCCGCGAAGAAAATGAGAAAAACGGAGGATAAATTCATGCGAAATTTCTCCGGCAAGCATAAACCTGGACTTTGGTTTTACCCCGAAAAATGCTATAATATAGGGGTAAAATCGTATTGCCAGCCCTGTGTTTTTGCCATTATTACGGAGGTAATGTAAATGGCTAAACACAAAAAATATCGGGTTGGTGTGTATGTTCGGTTGAGCAAGGAAGATTCACGAGCCGGTGAGTCGGTTTCAATCGAAAACCAAAAACTCATGCTCACAAAGCATGTGAAAGAAATGGGGTGGGAACTGGTCGAGGTGTACCAAGATGACGGCTTTAGCGGGACAAGCCAAAATAGGCCGGAATTCCAGCGTATGCTGGCGGATGTCAAAGAGGGCTACATCAACACGATACTGATAAAAGACATGTCAAGGCTGGGGCGTGACCATTTGCGTGTAGGGTTATTCTTAGAGCAGTTACGAGATAGCGATATAAGGCTAATAGCAGTAGCGGAAAATATAGATACTGCCAAAGGCGAGGACGATTTTATGCCCTTCCGAAATCTATTTGCAGAATGGCACGCACGCGACACCAGCCGTAAGATACGCGCAATAAATGAATCACGAACTAAGGACGGCAAGCGTGTTAGTGGTGCTATTCCATACGGCTACTTACATGACCCGCAAGACCGCCAAATTTGGGTTTTAGATGAAGAAGCCGTGCCAATAGTCAAGCGTATATTCCAAAGTGTAATAGAGGGCAAGGGCGTTAGTCAAATTGCGGATGAATTAAGCGCAGAAAATTTACTAACACCTACGGCACACTGGACAAAACTTGGGGCGGGTATGCCGGGCAAGCCAAACGCAAACCCCACAAGATGGTCGCCGTCAGCTATTATTGCAATCCTTAGAAAAGAGGAATACATGGGCTGGAAGGTGCTTAACAAGACAAAGAAAGAAAACTACAAAATGAAAAAGCGAGAAGCCAACCCAGAAAAGCTAATCTTTAAGGATTCTCACCCTGTTATTATTGACGAAGAAATGTGGACAGTTGTACAATGGCTTAGAGGAACTAATCGGAAAAAACCGCCGTTAGGCTTGCCACAAAACCCACTTACAGGCGTTTTATATTGCGCTAATTGTGGACACAAAATGTATCATAAGCAAGGCAAAACAGGCAGACCAAAACCCCATAACGAATATGTTTGTACAAGCTACCGCCACTATACCCGCGAGTGTACTATTCATTATATACGCCGTGAAGTAGTAGAGGAATTGATACTTGATACAATCAGAAGAACATGCAATTATGTACGAAAAAACGAACCAGATTTTATTAAACAAGTACATGAAGTTTCAGCCAATTTTCAAGAAATAGCAATAAAAGATAACCGTAAAAAGCTAACTAAATCTAAACGCCGTAGGGATGAAGTAAGCAGTTTAATTAAAAAGCTGTATGAATCATACGCATTAGAGAAAATACCAGAAAACCACTTTACAGATTTACTAAAAGACTATGATGAAGAAAGCGCAATACTTGACAGCGAAATTGCACGGCTACAAAGCGAAATAGACACATTCAACACCGAAAGCGTAAAGGCTGATAAATTTATCGAACTTGTGAAGAAGTATACAGAGTTTAAGGAGTTTACTCCTACACTTTTGAATGAGTTTATCGAAAAAGTAATAGTTCACGAAGCCGAAAAAATCAACGGCAGACGTACTCAACAAGTAGACATTTACCTAAATTTTATCGGCAAATTTGATTTACCAGAATCAGAAATGCCACCAGAAGAACCGCAAAAGGAAATTGGCACAAGAGGACGTAAATTGCGCCGTGACATGACAGAAGAAGAACTAAAGCACGAAAGGGAAATTGACCGTAGATACTATGCAAGGAAGAAAGCGAAACGAATCGCAAAAGAAGAAAAAATAAGAGCAGACATTTTGAAGGGTACAGCCTTTGAAGCTGTACAAAAAGTAGTATAGCACAATTTAATATTTCCAATAACCCGACCGCCTAAAGCTAAAAAACGCAATAGGCGGTTTTGTTATACCCAAAATCCAAAATCCGAAGGGAGAAATTTACAATGGCAATTAGAAAAAGCGTAGACCAGAGAATTTTAGAAGCACAAGAAAAGATAACACAGGAGCAAAACAAACTCAAAAAACTGCAAGACCAGCAGAAAGAGAAAGAACGCAAGGCACGGAATCACCGCTTATGCAAACGGCATGGGCTAATAGAAAGCCTATTACCCGCCACCGCCACACTTACGGATGAACAATTCCAAGCCTTCCTAAATGAGCATATAGCCAACAAAGACGGCAGGCGTATGCTGGACAAATTTGTGGCGAATGGTGCAGACAGCACCACGCCAGAATCCGCAGAACCGAAACAGCATAGCGGGGCTACCGCAGATACAGCAGAGAGCGACGGCACGGCGAAGGCGGGGTAATCCCTCGCCTTTTCCCCGCAAGGGGCGCACTGTTATGTAGTGACCTGTCAAGTTCTGTCTGACCAATCTGTCTGACCAATCACCTGCGCAAACGCACACATATATTTATTATTAAATTGTAAGAAGCATGGAGCGGCTTTAGATGGAACAG
>Ga0209755_10002788_pt1 | contig 23110 bp, 19 predicted proteins | sample TergutCo191P1_FD_187301 | JGI IMG/M metagenome (GOLD analysis project Ga0209755, IMG submission 187301) | Cornitermes sp. P1 segment gut microbial communities from Petit-Saut dam, French Guiana - Co191P1 (SPAdes) (version 2) | ecosystem: Host-associated > Arthropoda: Insects > Digestive system... | reverse complement strand
CCCGATAGTGGGGCTTGAGGGGCTCAACTTCGTTCTCAGCGAGGGCGGGCGGCTTGTGCAGGGGCAGCAGTTCCACACGCCGGCCTACCGCATAAACCGCTCCGACGTTTCCGTGCTTATGGAACGCTCGCCGGAAACGCTCGCCCTGCGCGACAACCTTTCCGTGGCCCTGCGCGACATAAACGAGGCCCTTGGCGCTAACGGCAACATCGTTTCCGTGGTTTCCGCCGGGGAGCAGCCCCACAGGGAACGGCACCAAAACGCCCTCGATTCCGCCGCGCGCGGCAGCCCCGCCGCGTTCAGCAACCGCTGGCGTTTCGACCTCGGCCTGCGCCTTGCCGCCACCGACCTTCTTTCCGGCTCGCAGAGGCGGTCGGTCGTGTACGTGGGTTCCGGAAGCCTTGGCGCGCTTGCGTTCGAGCAGTACAGTCTTTCCGAAATGGCGGCATATATGGCGAACAACGCAATCATATTCAACGCGATCATCGTGGGCAACAACCCGCCTTCGCAAGAGCTGCTTTACCTCGCGGACAGGACCGGGGGGGAGGCCCTTTTCCTTTTCCGTCCGGAGGGCATAAGGGATATGATCGAAGGCATTGCCCGCGTTCCAAGCGGGCTGTACACAATCAGCTTCAGGTCGGAGCTTCCCTCCAACTTCGGCAGGGCATGGCTTCCGCTGGAGGCTGAGGTGTACCTTATGGAGCGTTCGGGCCGCGACGCCGGCGGGTACTTCCCTCCGTTGGAATAAATCTTTATACTTGCAGTCATCCGCCCGGCTTTTTGGCGGCCGGTCGGATTGCCATCTTTATATTTTGGGAAAAGGACAGTGTACAAGTGGGATTCCAGCCTGGAAACCGGGCATCAAAAAATAGACGAGCAGCACAGGAAGCTGCTCACCGCCTACAACACCCTGGTCGAGGCCCTGCGGCAGCAGAAAGGAAAGCGCGAGGTGTTCAGAACCGTGGATTTCCTTTCGGGCTACGTGTTTATGCACTTTGAGATGGAAGAGGCGCTTCAGTTGAAGAGCGGTTACCCGGGTTACGACAGCCACAAGCTCTGCCACGACGAGTTTAAGGCTACGGTAAACCGTCTAATCGGGCGCTTTCAGTCCGAGGGCCCCACAGAGGAATTCGTCGCCACGGTTACGAACGTGGTCGGCGACTGGCTGGTCAATCATGTGAAGAGCGAGGACTTCCGTCTTGCCGCATATATCAAGTCAAGAGCCCAGTGACGGGCTGCGGGTTAGCAAAGTATGCTTAAGTATCTGATTTTCGATTTGGACAACACCCTGTATTCCAGCAAGTACGGACTGGAAGACAACGTGGAGCGGCGACTGAAGGAGTTTGCCGCCGGTTTTCTTGGAGTTTCCACGGCGGAGGCCTGGCGGGAGCGAAAGGAAAAAAAGGCAAAGTATGGCACCTGCCTGGAATGGCTTATGGCGGAAAAGGGTTTTACCGACGTGGAAGCCTATCTTGCCGCGGCCCATCCGGAAGGCGAGGCGGACGACCTCCCCCGCGATGACGATCTCAGGGAGTTCCTTTCCGGCATCAAAATGCCGAAGGTTGTTCTTACCAACGCCCCCAAGGAACACGCCGATCTTATCCTGGAAAAGCTCGGAGTCGCCGATCTTTTTACCCACATTTTTGACATCCGCCTTTGCAACTTTATCGGCAAGCCCCGGCGCGAGGTTTTTGACAACCTTCTTAACACGCTTGGCATACAGGCAAAGGAGGCGCTGTTTATAGACGACGTGCCGTCCTACGTGGAAAGCTTCTCGGGCATGGGCGGCAAGGCCCTGCTCTTCGACGAGCACGACGTCCACAAAAAATGCAGCGTGCCGAAGATTAAGGACCTGCGGGACATAATCCGGTACATCGGCCGGGGGGCCTAGCCTAGGGGCCGCCTATTTGGCCGGTCTGTCCGAGGCGGCCCTGAAGAGCTTTCGCAGAAGCCCGATTCTCCCCAGAAGAAGCCAGTAAAGCAGCACTACGGCGGCCAAAACGGGAACTCCGTAAAGAACAAGCCCCACCGCGATAACCGCCGCCGCCGAAAGGAACGAGCCGAAGCCCGAAAACAGCCGCCCAAAACGTTCCGAAAGGGTAAGCCCCCCGCCTGCCTGGGTCGCGGCCGGCCCGACGAGCGAAAGCGTCACGGTGGAGTATTCCACAAGGTTTGCAAGGTTGCGAAGCTCCCGGCCGGTGCCGTCGAGCTGCCTTTGGAGGTCGGCTATGTGGGCCTCCACCGAAAGTATCTCCTGAATGTTTGTGGCGCGTTCCAGGTAGCTTTGGAAAGTGGCAAGAAGCTTGCGCTGCGTCGCAAGCCGGCCTTCCATGTCGAAAAAGCGAAGGCTTACGTCTTCGGCGCTTTCGGTTCTGTTCAGCACGCGGCCCAGCCCGCCAAGCTCCGCCAAAAACGGTTCCACCAAATCGGAGGGCACGCGGATTATGTAGCGGCGCGAAGTTTCGGTTATGTCCGCGAAGGACGGGTACGCCCCGTGCCGCAGCATAAGCGCGGCGACCGATTCCCCCGTCTGCTCCAGGTTTTCTACGCGCAGCCGGAGCTCCGCCCTTCTTACGAGCATCCGCTGTTCGGGCACGGCGACGGCGGTCTCCGTTTCGTGGAACGCCTCGGCGAATGCCGCGGCGAATGCCGCAGCTTCGGGCGCGGCGAAGCCGTCCGCCAGCGAGAGCCTATCCAGCGAGGTGTGCACGGACGTGGCGAACGCCGTTTCCACGGCCCTCGCGCAGCCGAGCAGAACCAGTGCGGCTGCCGCCGCCGCAAGCGCCTGCGTTTTTTTCACCCGTTTCCTCCTTATGGTTTCCCCGTCAATTGTGGCCTGGTACGCCGAAGTTTGCAAGCCGGCCCCGGCGTGGAAACCTGGGATCCGGGACTGCTACCGTCATGCCTCGGCTTGACCGCCGTTTCCATGTCGAAAAAAGGCTTTGGTGGCGCGTGTGTGACTGTTATGAAAACCCTATTCCGCAGTGCCCAAACTTTGAGCCAGCCTCCTGATTCTCGTTTCAATCTCGTCAATGACTTTCAGAAACTCGCAGTCGCTCTTGCCGGTGGGATCGTCAAGCCCCCAGTCCTCCCGGCGTTCGCAGGGCAGATGGGGGCAGTCCACGTTGCAGCCCATCGTGATCACTATGTCCACGGGCGGTATGTCAGCGAGGAGTTTTGGACGCTGGGTCTGTTCCATGTCAACGCCGTACTTGTCCCTTATAATGCGGACGGCATCGGGGTTGATCCTGTCCTTTGCGTGGGTTCCCGCGCTGTAGCTTTCAAAAACGTCCCTGGCCAAAAGCCTGCCAAGGAATTCCGCTATTTGACTGCGGCATGAATTATGAATACACACGAACGCCACTTTCTTCATTTGCGTTTCCACAGTCCCGCGCCTAGCAGCAGCTTGCGGAACCGCCCGGGGAGCAGTCGCAGGTTGGCTCGCCCCCGGTGAACCAGCCCATGATTACGGCAAAGGCACAGCCTACCCCGACTTTGACGGATAAGGCGGACGCGGGGCAGTTTTTCGCACAGGCCCCGCATTCCATGCAAGCGTCCTTGTCGCGAATTGCGGCCCTGCCGTTTTCCATGACGAAAACACCGTGTGGGCATACATCCGCGCACTTGCCGCACCCGGCGCACTTGTCGGGGGCAAGGTTCAGCGTTACAACGTTCTTCAGATATTTCTGCTTCATGTTCGCCTCGTTAACCCGTGAATGTTTTTATCAGTACCAGAACAACGCCGGCCGCCGTGGAAAGCGCGGTTGCCGGCACCGCGACTTTCATTTCTTTTATCACGCCGGAAAAGGACGTGTATGTGCTGGCTCCGGTGAAGTTCATCGACAGAAAAGCGGAGAAGGCCGGAAGCGCGAGCATGTACCCTATTCCAAGAAGAATGTAGGGCGGCGCAAACCAGCCGTGGGCATGAGCTATGAAGGCCGTGCCGACGGCACCCGCAATCCAGCCCTTGAAGGCGAAAGCCCTGCCTGGAATGAACGGCAGAAGGGCGGGGGTAACGACCGCGCCGGCTAGTAGGCTTGCGGAAAAGGCGAAAAAATCCGCAAGGCCGAAGGGTCGCACCGCGAAAAGGTTTAACAGGAACATGACGGCGAAAACCGCGACCGGAATTTTGGCCGCCCCGACCAGTTCCATCGGCACCAATGCCAACCTGTCCCCGAACGTGAATTTAACCGTCCGCATTTCCCGCGTGGCCTTGCACCCGTCCGCGATGAAACGCAGGATGTCGGCGGCTCGGACCGGGCCGAACGTCACGGAGAAGCCGGAATGCCGGGCGACCTCGCCGGAGTCCACGCCGGGCGCGCCGAGCTGGGGCAGGATTAGCCGCCTGTGTGTTACGACCCGCGAAAGCCCGGTTTTCCCGATGCGGTCTATAAGCTCCTCCGTGCCGAAGGTACCCTTTCCGGCGGCGCACCAGACGTTGACCCCCTTGGTGTCGAGTATCAGAAGCCAGCAGTCCAGACCCGACAGGTTTTTCCTTAGCGCGTCGAATGTCAGTTTGTAGTTCGCGCTGACAAGGACGTGGGAATCCTTGCCCGGCTTGCCCACGGCGTAAAGGCCGGGTTCAACCTTGTAATTGTCCCGGCCGATTCCCCACCGGACTTTCCACGCGCCCAGTTTGTCCTTGGCGGTGAGCGTGGTTGACGCGACCGGTGCGGCGGGTCGGGATGCCTCCGCCACGCAACATGAGTTGCCCGCACAGCGGCAGTTGTTTTTGCTCATTGACAGCACCCCTTGTTATCGTCTTCGCCATTCCCGATGGCGGTTGTTATTTCCTTCAGCAACATAACGGCGGTTTCGCTCCCGCCCGCGTCTATCGAATAGTACGTCCATTTTCCTTCCCTTCTTGCGCTTACGATGCCGCTTTCGATAAGGATTTTCATGTGGTGCGAAAGCGTGGACTGACCGACTTTTACCTTGTCCAAAAGGACGCAGGCGCATTTTTCGCCGGTTCGCAGAAGCTCCAGAACCCGGAGCCGGGTCTCGTCGCAGCAGGCTTTGAAGACCTTGGCGTTTTCCGCGTTCGCCGCGTCGCCGGCGCGTTTCGTGGCCATAAGATGATATTGCACGTCATATCGAAATTTGTCAATATGTGGAGGCAGGGATGACGGTTGCCGAAATGCCGCCTTTCCTTAGAGAGGCTCAACGTTTATCGTGGAACGTCTGGCTCCGCCAAAAGCGCGCCGCTTTTCGCGTCCCGTTCGCCTTTTTTGAAAACGGCGTTTACCAGCGCGCCGGAAGCGGCTTTCCCTATGGCGTTTTCTTCCCCGGCAAGCAACGCCAGGCCCTGCGCGGAACAGCCGTAGCGTCCAAGCCTGTTGCGGGGCAGGGGGAATGCGTCGGAGATTATGCGCAGCCCGCAGCTTTGGCGCGAGGCTTTGGCTTTGCCCCCCCCGGGGGGGAGTTCAGCCTTGGGCGTTTCGCGTTTTGCCATATACACGAAGCTTAGAACCGCGCGTTCCTTGGGGAGCTTTGCCGCCGCCGAAAGGCGCAGCAGGTCTTTTGGCGCGTCATCCGTTTCGAAGGCGAAATGGCACCAGCGTTTTTTGCCTGCCCGCGAAAAGTCCAAAACGGGGCAGGCGTTGTCGTGCGGGCACGGCGAAAGCGGGCGGCATCCGCGTTCCATAAGCGAGCTTCGCAAAAGGCCGATGAACTCCCCGCATTTTGGAAAGCCGGGTTCCACCACGAGAACCGCGGATTCCGCCGAGGCGTAGGCTTCGAGCAGGCGGGCGGATTTTTCCGCGTTGCGTTTTAGGGTTTCCGGACTGCAGCGCGAAACGTCGCCGTACATTTCGTTGAACACGTTTGCCGCGCACACAAGCGAGGCCGGCTTTGTTCTGCCCGCTCCGAGCTCCTCCCTGGAAACGCGGATTTTCCACTTGGAGCTTTCGCCTGGGTCGGCAAGCTTCGGGCTCGTACTCGTCAGCGTTGTGCTTGTCAGCGTCGTGCTTGTCAGCGCGGCAAAGAACTTTTTTCCGGCTTCAAGCACGGGGCCGCTGCGGTCTATGCAGTTGAACTCAAGCGGAAGGGCGCGAAGCTCGGGCCGGCAAATCCACAGGGCCGAGGCAAGGGTGAAAGGCCCGCAGCCCAAATCCGTTACGGAGTCGTTTGCCCCAAGCTTTATCTCCAGGCCGGGAAGCAGACGGCAAAGGCGGTACAGGTTCCACGGCAAAAAAAAGCGAAGATACGCGGAAAGAAGGTTCGGCCTGCCAAGGTAGGAAAGGCCGCGCTCGCCCCTGCCCGACGTAAGCAGGCGCGAAAGCTCCGCTACGTCCGCCGGAAGCTTGGAGCGGAAACGCCCAGGCAGGGGAAAGGTTTTGTCGATAAGCGCGGGAACGCCATCGAGCAGGCGGCGGGTTTCGTGCGGCAAAGGGCCAAAGATGTTCATGCCAAAAGTTCCTCTCGGTCATTAGACCTCTTGCGAAACTCCATAAGTTTCGCAAGAGGCCCTGCCGCTTTGCCAGCCATGGGCTTCAAAGCGGCGTTTTCAACGGAAGCTCTTGCAAAATTGAAATTTCGCAAGAGCTCTATTATAGCAGGCTTGCCTGACATTTTCACCCCGGGCGTGTACAATGGCGCATGAGCCGCGTTTTGCTTCCGGGGCGGGTGTACCAGCCGGTTCCGGGTTTTGAGGGCCACCTTCGCTCCGAGCTTCAAAGACCCGGCGCCGAGCTCCGCGACATGGGCCCGTTTGTCCACGATCCCGGCCGGGCTTTGCCGTCCGCCGAGCCCTGCGTTTTTTGGCACCAAAACTGTTGGCTGGAACCTTTTCGGCTGGACTTTTCGTCGATAAACGAGGCGGCGGCTTTCCTGCGCGGCATCCAGCGAAACTGGGCGGCCTGCCTTCACGCCTGTTTTAGGCGGGGCGCGCTTATAGCTTCCAAGCTGCCGCCAATCAGCTCCAAGCCGCGCCCCTTTCCGTGGCAGCCCGCCGAGGCCCCCATGGGCGCGTGGACCCTGCTTGACGAGCGCACCCTTGTGGCAAGCCCCCGCTGTTCCGCCCCTTTTCCAAACGGGGCCATAGAATTCGCGCAGGACAAAGAGGGTCCGCCAAGCCGCGCCTACCTTAAGCTTTGGGAAGCCCTTGCGCGCCTTCGCCGCCGGCCCGGCCCCGGCGAGCGCTGCCTTGACGCGGGCGCAAGCCCCGGCGGGTGGACGTGGGCGCTTGCCCGGCTTGGGGCAAACGTGCTCGCCGTTGACCAGGCCGAGCTGGAAGGGAGAATCGCCGCGCTGCCAGGCGTGGGGTTCCTTCGCCGCGACGCCTTTACCCTAAAGCCAGAAGACGTAGGCCCGGTTGACTGGCTGTTCTGCGACGTGGCCTGTTATCCGCCGAAGCTCTACGAATGGATCGAAAAGTGGCTTGCCTCCGGCCTGTGCCGCAGGTTCGTCTGCACGATCAAAATGCAGGGAACCATAGGCTCCGGAAACGTGGATTTTGAAACGCCAAAACGCTTTGCGAAAATTCCCGGCGGAAAGGTCGTCCACCTGTACAACAACAAGCACGAGCTCACTTGGATGCTGTGCGAATAGCCTCGGCCGGAATCCGCCGCGTGCAACCTTTTTCCGGCCTTCGTGTCTAGAATTCTTAGACGCGACGGACGAAGGACGGATAACGCATGGAAAACAGCTTCGACAAAAAATACGAGCTCCGGTATTTCGAAATGGACAAACGCGGAATGATTTCCCCCACCACGATTTTGACGCTTCTGGAGGAAACGGCGGCGGAACACTGCTACGACATCGGCTACAGTCTTTACGGCCTTGAAAAACGAAACATCGGCTGGGTGCTGGTTTCCGGCACCATCGACATGCTGCGCTTCCCAAGGTACAAGGAAAAAATCGTTATACGCACGTGGATATCGAAATACACGCTGGTAAAAGGGTATCGTGAAAACATCATTTACGATGATTCCGGCAACGTGATCGGAAAGGCGCAGGGCGTCTGGGTGTTTTACGACATTGCAAAAAAAAAGCCGGTTCCCATTTTCAGCGAGATAAAATCGAAGTGGGGACTCAACCGGGAAATCTCCCGCGAGGTGGACGTCGATACGATAAAAGTAATAAACGAGGAAGCCGCGCCGCAACTCGAATACGACATCCACAAGTCGGACGTTGACAGCAACAAACATGTCAACAACATAAGATATTTCCATTGGCTAATCGAATCGCTGCCGGACCGCGTAATGGACGACTGCGTTATGAAGCGGGTAAACGGCAAGTTCTATTCCGAGGCGAAATACGGCGAAAAAATAAGGGTCTACGTGAAAAACGACCCCGGGCAAAACGCCTTCCTGCACACGATGAGAAGCAGCAGGGACAACAGGCTGCTTGCGGCGGCACATACCGTTTGGGAAAAAAAGGCGGTATAGGAAACAGGTTTTCCGCCCTGCGGGATTGCCGGCAATCCCGGCGGCCATGTGCTATAATAATCCCACAACCGATGGAGGCAACATGGCAACGACAACGCTTTTCGACGAATCCGAAGATCTGCTCGACATCCGCAAGGATAATATTTTCAAGGCGGTATTCACAAAAAACACAATCGACTCAAGGCGCGCGCTTTCCGGGCTGATCTCGGCTATCGTGGGCAGGGAGATGGAAGCGCTGGACATAACGGCGAACGAGCCGGCGCCGGAGGATACGCGGGATCGGCAGATCCGTTTCGACATCAACTGCAAGACCCCGGACGGCGAAAGGGTGAACGTGGAGATGTGCCTGAACCCGAACAACTTCGAGCTGGTGCGGCTGGAGTTCCACGCGGCCAGGCTGTTCGCCACGCAGGACATAATCGGCAAGGACAAGAGCTTCGGCGACCTGAAACGGACGTACCAAATTGCGATACTTGGCAACAGGACGTATTTCCCGGACGGGGACTTTTTCCATGAATTCGAGTATTTTGACCCGGCCAGAAACATTTCGCTTGGCGGCAGAACCCGTATCTTCACCGTGGAGCTTGCGAAGCTGGGTGAAGTCGCGAAGAAGCCGGTTGACGAGATGGGTAACGCCGAGCGGTGGGCGGTGTTTTTCGAGTACTTGACCGATCCTGCGATGCGGGCGAAAATAAACGAGATAGCCGGACGGGTGGAGGATATAGCCATGGCAAGCGGGGTATTGTTGAACATAAGCCGCAACGAAGTGGAACGGGCGCGGCTTGAGAGCGAGTACAAGGGCAAGCTTGACTTGCAGACCAAGCTGGTTGACGCAAAGCGGGAAGGCAGGCAGGAAGGCAGACAGGAGGGCAGGCTGGAAGGCGAGGTGATAGGTGAGGACAAAATACTTGGCCTGTTCAGGCAGGGGCATACCGTGGAAGAGGTGGAAAGGATGCTCGCCCAGAACAGGGCCGGGAACTCTGTTCCCTTGGATGGCGTGCCTTGACGAATGTGGCTTTGTTCAAATGAAATGCTGGCCGCGCAGAAAGTGGCGGGGGACGGTCCGGTATAGGCGCGGATGTTGCGCCCTTCCCTGAATGTGCTATACTTGGTGCATGCCCGATAAAAATCCCCCTTTGTATCTAATCGATGCGTATGGCCTTATCTACCGTTCGTACTTTGCCTTTCTGACTCGGCCTCTGCGCAACAGCGCCGGGAAAAACGTTTCCGCGCTTTTCGGCTTTGCCCGCACCGTTATAAGCCTGTTGAACGACGGAGCTCCGCTGGCAGGCAAGGGCGGCGAGCCCTCCGTTTCAAAAACGCCGCCGCCGTTTCTTGCCGCGGTGTTCGATTCGCGCACCCCCACTTTCCGGCACGAGATGTACGCCGACTACAAGGCGACCCGGCAGAAAACGCCGGAGGATCTTCACGCGCAGGTTCCGCTTGTGGAGGAGTTTCTTGCCTCGCTAAACGTGGCAAGCCTTCGTGCGGACGGCTTCGAGGCGGACGACATTATAGCGACCCTGGCGGAAAGGTGCAAAAAGGAAAAAAGGCAGTGCTACATACTTTCGTCGGACAAAGACCTTTTGCAGCTTGTGGGCGACGGCGTTTACGCGGTGCGTCCGGTAAAAACGCCCAAGGGCGAAGGCACCGCGTCCGGCTCCGGCGGCCCGGCTTGGGAGCTTGTCGGCCCGGCGCAGGTAAAAGCCGAGTGGGGAATTCTGCCGGGAAAGATTCTCGACCTGCTTTCGCTCTGCGGCGACGCCTCTGACAACATTCCCGGCGTAAAGGGCATAGGGGAAAAAACCGCCGTGGAGCTTCTTGCGCGCTACGGCTCGCTGGACGAAGTATATGCGAACATTTCTGGCATAACCGGGGCAAAGGGCAAGAAGCTCGCCGAAGGCAGGGAAAGCGCCTACTTTTCCCGCTCGCTGATTAAGCTAAGGGCAGACGTCGAGCTGCCTTTTGCGGACGTCGCCGGGCTTTCCGCGCAAAACCTGAACCGTAAGGCGGCGGCCCGCATGTTGTTCCGCGAGGGTATACGGCAGAGCGCGAAGCAGCTTGACCCCGAGGTCGGCTCCGTGCCTGGGGCCGCGCCGGAGGATTCCCCGCCTGGGGCGCAGGCCGAGGAAGGGAAGGGCGAGGGGCCGACGCAAAACGGCGAAATCTACACGACCTACTCCACGGACAAATCGCTTTTTGGCGCGGGCGAATACAAAACCGTGCTCGACATTGCCGAGCTCGAAAAGATTCTGGGCAAGGCGAAAAAGCAAAAGCTTATCGCCCTGGATTTCGAGACCGACTCCCTCGATGCCTGGAACTCAAGGCCCATCGGCGTTTCGCTGGCGCTTGAACCCAAAAAGGCGTACTACGTGCCGCTTGCCCCGCACGGCGTCGTTCCGCCAGAGGGGGAGGGGGGGGCCTTGCCCGAAGCCGCCGACGCGCGTTACAACGATCCCGAAAAAGTCCGGGGGCTTTTGGCGGAGCTGGTTGCCGATCCGGAAATGACCGTGGCGGCGCACAATGCGAAGTACGACTACAAGGTAAGCCGCGGCTGGGGCATGTCCCGCTGGAAATGCAGAATCTGGGACACCATGGTGGCGGCCTGGCTTTGCGACCCCGAGCGCAACAACTATTCGCTGGATTCGCTTGCGGCCTACACTTTCGACTACACGCCGGTGTCCTACTACGACATTGTGCCCAAGGGCCGAACTTTCGACGCGGTGTCGCTGGAAGACGCAACACGCTACTCCGCCGAGGACAGCGACATGTGCCTGCGGCTTGTGCGCCACTTCGAGCCGCAGCTTGCGGCGGCGAATGCCACGGAGCTTTTCGAAAAGGTTGAAATGCCCCTGCTGCCGGTTCTTGCCGAAATGGAAGGCGCGGGAATAAAAATCGAGGCGGGCGTTTTGACAAGCTACGGCAAGGAGCTTGAGGCCGAGCTCGGCGGCATACAGAGGCAGGCGTGGGAAATGGCGGGGCGCGAGTTCAACCTTGCTTCCACGAAGCAGCTTCAGGAAATCCTGTTTGTTGAGCGCAAGCTTAAACCCGGCAAGAAAACCAAAACCGGCTATTCCACCGACGCGGCCTCGCTTGAAGAGCTCGCCCGCGAAGATCCGCTTCCGGCTTTGCTGCTTAGGCACCGCACCCTGGCGAAGCTTAAGTCCACCTACGTGGACACCCTTGCCGGTATGGCGGACGGGGAAGGCCGGCTTCATACCAACTTCGACCAGTGCGGAACCGCTACGGGCCGCCTTTCAAGCCGCGAGCCGAACCTGCAGAACATTCCCGTGCGCGTCGAGGAAGGCCGCCGCATCCGCGAGTCGTTTATCGCCGGCCCCGGCTGCCGTCTGGTTTCCGCCGACTACAGCCAGATAGAGCTTGTCATACTCGCCCATCTTTCTCGCGACGAAAACCTTGTCGCGGCTTTCCGCGACGGCACGGACGTGCACGTTCGGACCGCCTCGCTTATCTTCGGCATCGACGAGAGCGACGTAAAGAACGACCAGCGCAGAATCGCCAAAACGATTAACTTCGGCGTGATGTACGGGATGAGCGCCTTCCGGCTTGCCAACGAGCTTGGGATTGGCAGAAGCGACGCCTCAAAGTTTATCGACGCCTATTTTGACACGTATTCCGGGGTGCGCCGTTTTATCGAGGAGCTTATCGCGAAGACCGAGGAGTGCGGCTACGCCTCCACGATCCTTGGCCGCCGCCGCTACATCCGCACGATAAACTCGCGCAACAAAACCGAAAAGGCCGCCGCCGAACGCATAGCCGTAAACACGCCAATCCAAGGCTCCGCGGCGGACATCGTTAAAACCGCCATGCTCAATCTTGACAAGCGCCTTGCCGCAGAAAAAAGCCCTGCGCGTCTTTTGCTGCAGGTTCACGACGAGCTTATCCTTGAGTGCCCCAAGGCCGCCGCCGACGAAACCGCCGAGCTGGTAAAGACGGAAATGGAACGGGCCATGGTTTTGAGCGTTCCCCTGCGTGTAAGCGTGGAAACCGGAACTCGCTGGGGAAGCTTTCACTAGTTTGCCCCCGGGGGAGGGGGCGTATGGGAGAAGACGGCTACCGTTTCGTTTTGGTCGGCACAGGGAATATGCTTATTTTTTGTCCCTGATCCAAATGATGCTTGCGTTTTCCCGTTCTTCAAGTATGTCCATCTCATGATGATCTGCGGTAACGAAATATCCGCCACTGGCCTTTGCTTTCGCCAATCCAACCGAATCGGCCAGAAATATTTTGTACTTTGTTAGTACCGCAATCAAGGCACAGGCATCCAGAACATAGACGTTGCTCACAGTTCAAGTTCCATTTCCATTCGCTTTTCCATTAAGAACCCATCCACGGACATTTTTCCATCCGAGAACATCCCGACCAAAAGATCGAACCGCGGTTTTTTATCCGCAACAGGCATCAAAGTTATGGTGCCGTTATTTTCAAGAAACCTTACTTTTCTGGCGGAAGTTATTGAATATACCGTTTCCGGCAATTCATCGACATCCAACACCATTTCCATCATGCAATCGCCCTCCGCTTTTTATGAGTATACACTTGCCCGGCTGTTTTGTCAAAGTGATTCTTATCGAGATGTTGAGTGGGAGTATTTTGTGTTTTTATGCACGATTGCTCCCGGCAAAACGCGGCTACCGTTTCGTCTTGGTCGGCACGATGACCTCGATGGCATGGTGCAGGTTTTCTATGTTGGCGGCGGTGTACTCGCCGCCGAAGTCGCCGTCCAGCGTCCACGCCACCGGTTTGGCGGAGCGGAACGTTATTTTGCTCGCCTTGCGGATTGTCAGCAGCTCGGTGGTTTCCTGGGTCAGCAGCGCGGAAATGATTTCCTGGTGCTCCTTCAGGCTGTGCGCCTTGCGTACAAGGATTACCTCGAACAGGCCGTCATCCATACGCGCGCCCATTTCCGTCGGCAGCTTTATGCCGGCAATCGAGCTGCCGTTCCCTATTATTCCAAGGGCAAAATCGCCGGCGACCGTCTGGCCGTCCAGCTCGAATTCGCAGCGGAGGGATTCGGCCGGGGCGAAACGCTTTACCCCCTCGAAAAAATAGGCGAGTTTTCCCAACAGGTTTTTTGCGTTCTGCGTCGTGGCGTAGGGCACGTCGGTAAACATCCCGAACGCGGCCACGTATGAAAAGTGCTTTCCGTCAAACTTTCCCACGTCCAGGGCTTTTGGGCTTGCGCCGGCTATGATGTCGGAGGCCGCACCGATATCCTTTGGGATGCCCAGCGAGGACGCGAAGTCGTTGATTGTTCCGGAGGGAATAACCCCGAAGGCCGGGCGTTTTTTCAGGGACATGAGCGCGTCGATGGCCTCGCCGATTGTGCCGTCTCCCCCGGAGCAGACCAGGCAGTCGTGCCCGCCCGCGCAGTCCGCTACTATCCTGCCGACTTCGCCCGGGGCCTGCGTGGGGTATACCGTAACGATAAAGCCCGCTGCGGTAAACTTGTTTACCGCGTCAAAAAGATGGTCTGGGAAGTTCTGCGTGCCGGACCTTGGATTGAAAACCAAAAGCATTTTCCGTTTGGGCATTGGACTCATGACTTCCCCCTTCATGTCGAGCTCCTTTGCTGCGACGTTTCCATTATGCCCTGTATGGTGTCTTTTGTAAATGAGCCTAAATGTTGTTTACCGATACTCGATGGCTGCGGCATTACGCCAAACTCCTTTGGGGGCGTTCCCCCGTCCGGTTCGCCCAGCGTCATTGTAGCACGCCCTGGGCTTGCGAACAAAGGTTCCGCAAAACATTCGGCCCCAGGCTTGACAAAACACGGCTATGCGTGGTATCGTATGCAGGAACGGAGGGCGTTCCGCTTTGGAAGGCCTCGTCTTTCGGTCCTGTAGCTCAGTGGATAGAGCGACCGCCTCCTAAGCGGTAGGTCGTACGTTCGATTCGTACCAGGATCATCGCTAATTCGTTGTGGGACAAGGAATTAGCGTATCATTCACATCCATGTTTTGGAAGCTTGCCCTTTATTGAAACCAGAACCGAAATCGAAATTCCATGGAAGAACACCATTAGGACTCCGAGCCCATCAGCCTGCTTTATACCAAGATTACGAACGAAATGGTATCTGGAGGGCGAAGTGTTGGTCGATTACATAAACGGCTTTTCCCTTCAGCCAGGACGTTATTTGTCGTACCAATGAAGTACAACCTTCATATAAACCAAAGCCTGGCGTATGCGGGCCTACTGGAATATTTTACCTAACGGTTTCGTCGGACAAACTAGCTGGCTTGAATTTATATTTTTTGTAAATAATTTCCAGTTCGTCCAATTTCTCTTTCATCGTGACTGAAATCGGTTTGGTATTTTTAATCACGTCCTTGATTTTTTCCGTGGTGACGGCTCGGTCATCTTTTGATATGAAAACCGCCTCAATCGTTTCCTTGACCACCGCTTCGATATCGGCTCCGCTGTAGCCTTCCGTATCCTTGAGCAATTTGAGGACATCGACTTTGTCGGTTAATTTTCCGCGTTTGCGCAGATGTGTCTCGAATATGCTGCGGCGTTCTTCTGGGGTGGGAAGCTCGACGAAAAAGATTTCGTCAAAGCGGCCTTTGCGTAAGAATTCCGGAGGCAGGGTTGAAATATCGTTGGACGTGGCAACCACATAAACAGAGCTTTCTTTTTCCTGAAGCCAGGTAAGGAATTGCCCGAACAGCCTGGTTGTAACATCGCTTCCACCGCCTTGACCGCCGAGTCCGGCGAACGCTTTTTCCAATTCGTCAATCCAAAGAACGCACGGGGCGATGGCTTCGGCTGTCTTAATCGCCCTGCGCAGATTGTTTTCGCTTTCACCCACATATTTGCCCATGAGTTTCCCAACATCCAAATGGAGCAATGGCACACCGAACGTGCTCGCCGTGGCTTTTGCGGTAAGGCTTTTTCCGCATCCCGGCATTCCCACCATAAGAATGCCTTTGGGCAGATCGATTCCGAACTTACGGGCTTCATCCAGATTGTTAAAAACTTTTGCCTTGTTCTCAAGATATTTCTTGAGGCTGTCAAGCCCCCCTATGTCGTTCAGGTTTAAGTTAAAGGGTACTATTTCAAGGATGCCGGACTTCTTGATTATTTGTTCCTTTTCCTGAAGGATCAGTTCTTTGTCGGTTACGTCGATCATGCCCGAACGTTGGTAGACAAGGTTCATTATTTGCCTGATTTCAAAATCGCTTAGGCCCTTGAATGACACTACAAGCTTGTTTACCGTTTCAGGGGTTATGGCAATCTCAAACTTTTTTGCGTAGGTGTTGATAATGTCCTCAATTTCGGCGTTCCCGGGCAAGGGTATATCAAAGATCGTTATCATTTTTTCCAGTTCTACGGGAATTACCAAATCGGAACACACAAGAAAGATTGTAATATAGACTTCATCTCCTCTAAACATGGTACGTTCCGCAATGGATTTTAGCTTTGCTATAATAGCCATGTCAGGGTTTTCAGGGCGAAAATAACGATGCACATCTTTTAGAACCAAAAAAGCCGTTCTCGGCTCGTTTTCGTCATAGGCCTCAAGGAAACTGTTCAGATTATGGCTCCCTGATACAACGCCTACAGAACACTTGGTGTCAAAATCGACATAACGCCCGGCTTCGTTATATTCGTGTATCTTGGTTCCGTCCCCGGCAATACCTCTTATAAGCTCGTCAACGGCGCGAAAATCAAAATGGTTGATATAAATTATGGGCCGTAAAGCGTCAACGTATGCGGCAAGCTTGCCATTGAACTTGGCGTTATCTTCCCGGCTCATAATTATACTTCCATGTAGACAAGCCAATGAAGAGCGTTGTCGCTTTTGTACTCTATGCCGTCAAGAATTGGGAACTTGCCGTTTACGTCTTCCGCCTTCAGTTCCTCTTCTTTATTTCCTGTGCTGCGTACAAAACTACCAGGTCCCATCGCAATGATCATGAAATGCTTTCCCTTTGGCTTTATGTCTTTCCAGTCAGTTCTCTCCACAAAATCCTTGACGTGGCCTCGCAAGGGTGCGATAATCTCAGTCCTTAGTGCATTGGATACGATTACCAATTTCCAGATCTTCAAATCGGCATACACCTGTTCCGGTTGGCGCGCAATAAGGGGACGCATGTCGGAATTCGCCAGCATCCCCAGGATTACCAAGGGATGCTTCTTTATGAAACGAGCATAGAAAGCCTCCGCGTCAATCCGGTAAAGCGCGGGATAGTTTTTATACAGTTCCGCCAAAGCGGACTTTATAAAAAAATAATCGCCACTTCTTTCCTCAAGGTCGGCAAGTAATTTGTTATACCCTGCGTGATATGCATCGATGATCTCATTTCTCTGCTTTTTCATATCCAGGTAATTACGCAGCCGTTCTTCTTCCTGCATCCTGAATTCAAAAGGATATGCAGCCAGCTTTATCTGTTCAGCAGTAAAGTTCTCCTCCGCATGAAAGATTCGGCAAAGTTCAGTGGCGATCTGGACAGTATCGCCGGATATTTTATCCAGCTCGAAGCTTTCTTTTTCCATTCCCCGAACGTCAAGCCAGCGTTTCAAGCTGCCGTTTTCGTATATCCCAAGAATGTCTTCAACATTAAAATTGTTCCGAAGATCGCCCAGGTCTCGAATCGGTTTGCCGTCAACAGTCAGATTAAACTTAATCGCCTTTGCCATCTTTCCGTATCCTTAATCATCAACTGAAGATGTTGCTGAAAAAATTGCCGATTCCACTGGCGACGCTTTTAATGCCGCTCAATATACCGGTTGCAACATTCTTGACCGTAGTTGCCACGGTTTTAACTATTGCCTTGCTGCCCTCCCAAATGGCGCGGCCCACGGTGCTTCCGGCAATACCTCCGACAATGCCGCCCACGACACCGCCAACAGCGGTTCCTACAGGACCAAGAATGCTTCCAACGGCCGCGCCTACGCCAGCGCCTTTTACGCCAAGGGCAAGGCTGCCGATCAAACTGCACGTAGCACTGCCCGCCTGATCAAGCGCTTCTTCCCCGGTTATTTTCCCTGTTGCAAACCGGTGCAGCACTTTCACGTTTTCAATGCCAATGCAAGCGGCATTTGCAATATATCCCGCCGGCGTTGCCTTCAGAAGAGGCCCCAGCCACCCATGCTTTGCGGCAACAACTATGCCGCCTGTGGTTGCCACGGTCAATCCGGCGCTGGCTCCGGATTTCAAAGCGCTTTCCGCAAATTCCTTTGCGTCCTCTTCTACCGTGTTGTTTTCCTTCCCGGTAATGCTGTTCCAAATACGACGGCCGATAATGCGCGCGCCTTGGAAGCCAACCGCACACAGTGCGGCAATACCCGCTTTTTGGCCGATGCTCTTGGCCATGGCCTTGCGGTTAACATCGTTCCACTCGTACTGTTTTGCTTCCTGTTCTTCCTGAACTTTTCGCTGGCGTTCCTTCGCTTCCTCTTTTGACAGCGGCTTTGATTTAACGCCGTTGTGCTCAATCACTTCGGTGCTGCCCTGTATGTCCTTACTTTGGCCTTCCGGTACCAGCTTGCGCTGGCCACGGTAATCGCCCTTGTCGAAAAGCTCCTGTGTGGCTTCCGCATCGGAACCGTATTTTGACTGGTACCGCTTAACGATTTTGCCGTCACCGTCACGAATTACGAGGTCAACGGAATTTTTCTTGAATGTCTCGCCCGGGGCAGGCTTTAACACCTCGGCGCGGGAGGGGTCTCCCTTGGCGGCGGCGTCTATGTTAAAGGAGTCGGCATGATGCTGTTCCGCAATAAATCCGTCCAGGTTATGCTGTTGGTTTATCCCGCCGTCAATTCGGTACATCAGCTTGATATTTTCGGCGTTTGCCCTGCCGATGGCATTGTCGATTTCAGCGGCATAGTTTACAATATTGGTTACGCCATTGGCACGGGCGCTTTCTTCTATTGCTCTGGCGAGATAGGTTTCTTTTGACCATCCTTTTTTTCGGTATTCCGAAAATTTTAAACGTTCGCCCTCGTAACGGTCAATGGTTTCGACGATGACCTGAGCCGTATCCTTCATTTCATCGGGATTTTTCCAGATTGCCGGGTATTTTGAAAACTTGGACTCAAGCCAATCAACGTTTGATGTTTCCGGAGCTTTGTGTTTGTATGAGTGCACAAACGAGACCACAACATCGCGGGTTTTTTCGGCATCTTCGCCGCTTACGGGAATTTCAAGCTTTTGCGCGAATTCATCTGCAGACTGCTCCGGGTTTTCGGCATCGGTCTCTATTTTGTGGGCCAATTCCTGCAAAACGGCGGCTTGCTCTTCCTGTTGGTTTACTGACATAAAAACCTCCTCCAAATTATTGGCATTCGCATTGTCGTAAAACCTAGGTTCGCACTGCCAGTCGTATTCTCTTTAACATTTTGGCTGCCATGCCGTTGCCTGTCAAGTGCGTATGCGGCAATCTCTTTTTCTAACCACAGGACTAATAAAAATCAGCCCATGGCGTTAATCGAACCGGGTTTCCTGGCTTACCAAGGGGGCGGCCGGAACTATGGGAACCGGCACGTTGCTCAGCGCGACCGTTCCGTTGCCAAGCTGGCCGTACCGGTTCCATCCCCAGGCCCATAACGAGCCGTCTTTTCTTATGGCCACTGTGTGCCTGTGGTTTGCGCCCACGGACACCATGTTTCTGAGAACCGAAACCGTTTCCGTCCTTTCCTCGATGCCCGGCCTGGAAATTGAAACCGACATGCGTCTTGGCCTTGAAACGGAAACCGGCAGCAACCACGACGTACCGCCGCCGGTCAAAGCTCCCTTCACCAGGCCGGTTCCGCCTTCTATGACAATATCGTTTGCGGTCAAGCCGGAAACGTATGCGCCAAAGCTGAAGTTGATGCCGCTTGTGCCTGTGGCCGCGCTCCATGTAACCGGATGGACGGCGATGGTTTCCGTCCAGGCATGGACCCCGGGCCTGTCAACGGACACGTATATGTTTCCGGCTTCCGCCACGGCCACTTCCAGCCACCACCATGTTCCGTCGCCGGTCAAAGCTCCGGTGGGCAGCTCCGAGGAACCGTCGGTAACGGTTATGTCGTTTCGGGTAAGCTCCGGAACGGGAGCGGCAAACAGAAAGCTTATGGCGGTTGTGTCCGTGGAGCTGTCGGCACCCGCGCTCCAAGCGATTGGAAAGATGTCCGCCGTTTCCGACCCGCCGTAGATGCCGTCCCTGACGATGGAAACGGATACGCCGCCCGGCGTAGTGGCCAAAACGTCAACCGCCAGCGACCACGACGTTCCCCCGCCGGTCAAATCCCCTTTGACCAAATCGGGCCCTCCGAACGTCAAAACATTGTCAACAATACTAAACATCCCGACTATGACGATGTCGTCCGCGGTCAATTCCGAAACGGGGGCATCGAAAACAAAATCGATGGTTGTTGTGGGAATGTCGGTGACGGCTACGTGCCAGGTAATAGGATTGACGGCAACCGTTTTCGTGGCGGCCTCGATTCCCGGCCTGGCAATGGAAACGGACACGTAGCCCGGCCTTGTAACCGTGAACGGCAGCAGCCACGAGCTTCCCTCGCCGGTCAAATCCCCCTTGGCCACAAAACCGGTTTCGTGCGTTATCGTGACGTAGCTTGCGGAAAAGCGTGGAACGGGAGCGTCAAAAATAAAACCGATGCCGGTCGTAGCCGGGGTGCCTTCGGCTCTTACGATCCAGGCGGTGGGGCGAACGGCAAGCTCTTCCGTTCTGCGCTCGATTCCTGGAACGGAGATCGAGGCCGGTACGCTGCTCAAGCCGGTGGCGGTAACCGTAACGGGCAACGACCACGACGTGCCGCCGCCGGTCAAAGCTCCGGCCGCGAGCAGGCCGGCCCCGTCGGGTATGTCAATGTCGTTTGCGCTCAAATCCGAAACGGGAACCCCGAAGGTAAAATCGATGGACGTGGTGGGGTTTCCCATCGTCGTGGCGGTCCAGGTAATGGGGTGGACTTCCATCGTTTCCGCCCTGTATTCGATTCCCGGCATGGCCACCGACACCGTTACGCTTCCGGGGTTTGTAACGGCAACCGCCAACCGCCACGAAGCTCCGCCCCCGGTCAAAGCTTTGGCGGTGGCCGAGCCGGTTCCGTCGATAATGTTAATGTCGTTTGCGGTTAAACCCGGAACGGGAACGCCGAAGCTGAAACCTATTGCGGTGGTGTCCGTGGAGCTGTCCGCGGACGCGCTCCAAGCTATTGGATGTACCGCCAGCGTTTCCTCCCTGTCCTCGATTCCGGCCCTAGCAATCGAAACGGACACGTAGCTCGAACCCGTAACGCTCACTGGCAAAGACCACGACGTGCCGCTGCCCGTCAAGGCGGCCTGAACCAGGCCGATTCCGTCGGCAATCGTGATGTCGCCGGGGGAGAGGCCGGCGACGGGAGCGCCAAAGGTAAAATGGATGCGGGTTGTGGCCGGAGCTCCAACCGCGGTCGCCGCCCACGTAACCGGATGAACTTCCAGGGTTCCCGTTCTGTATTCGATTCCGGGCACGGAAACCGAAACGGCTATGTCCCCCGCGTTTGCCACGGCAAGCTCAAGCGACCACGAAGCTCCGCCTCCGGTCAAAGCTCCGGCGGTGGCCGAGCCGGTTCCTTCGATAATGGTAATGTCGTTTGCGGTAAGGTCCGAAACGGGAACGCCGAAGCTGAAGCTGATGGCGGTGGTGTCCGTGGAGCTGTTCGCCGCCGCGACCCAGGTAATCGGATGCACGTAAAGCGTTTCGGTTCTGCCCTCGATTCCCGGCCTGGCAACCGAAACGGATATGTTTCCCTGGTTTGCCACGGCAAGCTCCAGCGACCACGACGAGCCGCCTCCGGTCAAAGCTCCCGTGGTTATCGCCGCGGTTCCGTCGGTAACGGTAATGTCGCCGGCGGTCAGCTCCGAAACGGGGATGCCGAAATTGAGGTTTATGGCGGAGGTGTCCGTGGAGCTGTCCGCCGCCGCGGCCCAGGTAATTGGATGCACGAACACCGTTTCCGTTCTCGTTTCGATTCCCGGCCGGTCAATCGTTATGTGCACGGTTCCGGCCCTTTCCACGAAAACCTCCAGCGATCTCGCCCTGCGTCTGCCGGTAAGCTCGCCCATGGTCGCGGAGCCGCTCCCGGGGGCAATCGTGATGTTGCCGGAGATGAGCCTAAAAACGGAAGCGTCGAACCCAAAGTTTATCGCCGTGGTGTTTGCGGAGCTGTCGGCGGTGGCCGCCCAGGTAATGTCCGGGCGGTTCGCAAAAACGAAAACCAGGGCCCCCGCAACGGACAACGCCCCCGCGACAATCGCCGCGCTCAAAAGGAGCTTGCGCTTTCGGGGAGGCTCGCCGGAAACGGGCCCCTGCGATCTGTTCACGGCTTCCTCGAAGCGCTTCTGCATTTTTTGCAGTTCTTTTTTTACGCCGGCGAGCTCCTCGGAGCTTTTGGAATCCGCTTCCGGGGGCTTGTTTGCAATTTCGTCAAAACGCTTCTGCATTTTCTGCAGTTCTTTTTTCACGCCGGCCAGCTCTTCGGAACTCCTTGGGTCAGTTTCCGGGGGCTTGTTTGCAATTTCGCCGAAACGTTCCTGCATTTTTTGCAGTTCTTTTTTTACGCCTGCCAGCTCTTCTGAGCTTCTTGGGTCAGTTTCCGGAGGCTTGTTCACAACCTCCAGTATCTTTTGCACTTCCTCTTTGATGATTCCAACCAACTCCGGTGAACCCGGCGGGTCGCCTTCTTGGGCCGGCAACATGCCGAGCTTTTCCTTTTGCACTTCGTCTTTTATGGCCTGCAGCTCGTCGATAATTTCCCGGTTAGCTTTTAGCAGTTCCAAAAAGCGTTGTATGGTGTCAAAATCGCGGTGTATGTCATCCGCGCTGCACTTCGCCTCATGCGAGGTGCGCTCGCGGATGTCTCTCATTCCGTTGATAAGGCCCTGAACAAGCCTTTTGTCGTTTCTTTTAAACCCCCAAAGATTGTGCACCTGAGACCAGTTGCCGAAATTGTAGCCAAAACAGTTGTCAAAAATATCGAGCAGGCAGGCAAGATCGAACCCGTCCGCGCCGAGATCGGGAGCCGTCATTTTTTTCCACGAGGAATAATAATCCTGCTTGTACTGCGGCATCGTGGGTCTTGAATAGAATTCCAGCTTGTCGAGAACCGTTTTTTTCCACCAATCGTCGGAAATTGTTGGGAGTTTGTTTTCCAAAAATCCGCGCAGTTCGGTATGGGCACACCGGCGATACTTGGAAACGAGGTCGATAAACTTTTCCGAAACCGTTGCGTTTGTGAAATTCGTTTTGGGCAAAACGGCACTCTCCTAATTCAAGCCTGCCCTATTATACCATCCCGGCTGTGGCCCCGCTAGTCCTGGGGAGTCTCCGAACAAACGGCGGAACCGGCGGTTTCCTGGTTGAGCTCCTGGTACGCCATTCGGGCGGCTTCCTGCTCGGCGGTTTTTTTGTTTCGGCCGGTGCCAGGGCCGAAAGCCGTGCCGGCCACGTTTACCTCCATCCAGAACGTTTGTTCGTGGTCGGGGCCGGAACGTTTTACCATGCGGTAATGCGGATAGGTTTTGAAGTTTCGTTGACACAATTCCTGTAAAAGCGATTTATAGTCGCGGCAGTAATCGTTTTCGGTGACGCGGTCGATCTCGGGCAAGAACCAGCGGGTTATAAAAGAAAAAACCGCGGCGTAGCCGGAGTCGAGGTACAGCGCGCCGATTACCGCCTCAAGGGTGTCTGCGAGAATCGTTTTTTTGCTGC
>Ga0209755_10002787_pt1 | contig 23117 bp, 15 predicted proteins | sample TergutCo191P1_FD_187301 | JGI IMG/M metagenome (GOLD analysis project Ga0209755, IMG submission 187301) | Cornitermes sp. P1 segment gut microbial communities from Petit-Saut dam, French Guiana - Co191P1 (SPAdes) (version 2) | ecosystem: Host-associated > Arthropoda: Insects > Digestive system... | reverse complement strand
TAACAACAACACCCGGTGATACATCAATGGTAACTCTCGATCAGGTACAGGCTTTCGCGAAGGGCGGGTCTGCGAGGATTCAAAGATAGGCGTTACGCAAAGAAAGCCATATCAATGGAATAAAAACAGCCGGTATAAAATTCGCTACTTTTATTTCTTTTACCTCAAGAAAATTAAAGCCGATTCCCGCAATGATTAGGCTTCCTACTGCGGACATCTCCCTGATAATTTCCGCTGTAAGATAAACGCTTACAAACTGCGAGGCAAGGACAATCGCTCCCTGGTAAATAAAAACCGCGGCGGCGGAAAAAGCGACGCCTATCCCCATTGACGCGCTGAAAACAAGGGACATAAATCCGTCAAGAACTGACTTTGCGAATAACGTCTCATGATTCCCCTGAAGTCCGCTTTGAATTGAGCCGACAATCGCCATTGAGCCTGTGCAAAAAAGAATGCTTGCCGCGACAAAACCCTTAGAAAAACTTTTCCCCGGTTTATTCATTTTTAATTTACGCTCGGCGAATAATCCTAATTTTCTCATCCATTTATCAATATCAATAATTTCACCTATCACAACTCCTATCAGTATACTTATAAAAAGAAGAACGATGTTTTCATTATCAAGAGCGCCTTTTATCCCGACAAAGATTACCGCAAGGCCGCTTGCTTTTTTTATTGTGTTTTCAAAACGCGCGGGGATTTTTTTTAACACAAAACAACCGATTAGGGAACAGACAATAATCGCCGCGGCGTTAACAATAGGGCCTAACATACAGACGCCGATTCAAACTGGCTATAATAAAGGTCAGCGTAAAAACCATTTTTATCCAGTAACTCTTTGTGCGTACCGCTTTCGATAATATCGCCTTCATTCATTACAAAAATCAAGTCCGCGTTTTTTATGGTAGAAAGCCTGTGGGCGATAACAAATGACGTGCGCCCTGCTGTCAATTTATCCATCGCCTGCTGAATAAGATGCTCAGTTCTTGTGTCAACGGAACTTGTCGCCTCATCAAGGATCAGCATCGGCGCGTTTTGTATCATCGCCCGCGCGATTGTTAAAAGTTGTTTCTGCCCCTGCGAAAGATTCGCCTTGTCATTGAGCGGAGTGTCATAACCATTTGGCAGCGTTTTTATAAAACGATGAAGGCCGGCAGCTCTGCAGGCTGCGACTACCTGTTCGTCATTAACGCCCTCCTTGCAATATACAACATTCTCTTTTATTGTACCTTCAAATAGCCATGTGTCCTGAAGCACCATTCCGAACTGCTCATGCACATTTTTTCGCGGCACGCTGCTTATTGGAATACCGTCCAATAAAATGTCACCGCCGTTAAGATCGTAAAAGCGCATTAGTAAGTTGACGATGGTGGTTTTCCCCGCTCCTGTCGGTCCTACAATCGCGATTTTTTGCCCTGCTTTTATGTCAGCAGAAAAATCATGAATGATGGTTTTTTCCGGAACATAGCCGAATTTCACATGACGGAATTCAATATCGCCTTTTAAATTTACAAGCTGATGAACTTTATCACTCTCGTCCGGCATTTGCTCTTCCTCATAAAATTCAAACACACGCTCGCTTGCCGCCGCTATTCGCTGAAGACTCTGGAAAACCTGCGCAAGCTGTGAAAGCGGCTGCGTAAAAAGGCGGATATAGATCATAAACGCGACAATGACGCCGAAAGTGATCTGAGCGTTCATCACCAAGACCGCGCCCACTACGCAGACAGCAACATAGCCGAAGTTCCCGATAAAGTTCATGAAAGGCATCATCATTCCTGAAAGAAACTGGCTTTTCCAGCCTGATTCATAAAGACTTAAGTTAACTTTTTCAAAAATGCGCTTGGCTTCCTTTCCGCCGTTATACGCTTTTACAACATTATGCCCTGAATAAATTTCCTCCACATGACCGTTGACTTCTCCAAGATTTTTTTGCTGGCTGACAAAATACTTCTGTGATTTTTTCATTATTCCGCCCATTAAGGCAAAGCCGAAAGCGCTTGTTGCAATCGCGGTAAGCGCCATGATCCAGTTATTATAAAACATCATAACAGCGGAGCCTGCAAGCATTGTAACAGATGTTACCAAGCTTCCGATGCTCTGGTTCATCGTAACGCCGATTGCGTCAACATCATTTGTTACGCGGCTTAAAACATCGCCGAAACTTGTTTTATCAAAATATTTTAATGGAAGCAGATTGATTTTTTTTGAAATTCCCGTGCGCAGATTCATCGATATTTTCTGCGCGATTGTCGCCATCATATACCCCTGAATAAAGTTAATTACAGTCGAAACAGAATAAAAAACGACAAGAATTAAAGCGATGTCTCTTACAGCGCCAAGGTTGATTGCGCCTGTCACCGGCGTTCCGTTTATTAAAGCGGGCATTCCCTTCATTATTTCATTTGTCATTTCCTTTAATTTATCCGGGCCGATAATCTGAAGAACAGTCCCGATTGCGGCAAGAATCATCGCGATCATAACAACAGGAAGATATTTTTTACAGTAAACAATAAGCTTTTTCATTGTTTTCTTAAAATCTTTTGGTTTTTCTACAACGCCGCCCATCCCCGGACCCATCGGGCCGCGCCGCCTTGGCATTCTATTATTGTCGCTCATGACAGTTCCTCCTCGCTAAGCTGGCTCATCGCAATCTGCCTGTAAACCTCGCAGGTTTTAAGGAGTTCCCTGTGCCTTCCCTGCCCCGCTACCCTGCCTTCGTCAAGAACGATGATCTGATCCGCATCCATAATAGTACCGATGCGCTGCGCGACAATCATGCTTGTAACACCGGCTGTTTCTTTTTTAAGTACGTTACGCAAAACACGGTCGGTTTTGTAATCCAGCGCGGAAAACGAATCGTCAAAAATGTAGATTTCCGGCTTTCTGCAGACCGCGCGCGCTATTGCGATGCGCTGTTTCTGTCCGCCGGAAATATTCGCCCCGCCCTGCGAAATTTCCGCCTGTATGCCTTTATCCATTTTTTCTATAAATTCCTGCGCCTGCGCGATTGATACTGCGCGTTTTACATCATCTTCTGTAAACGCATCCTGTCCGTCCTTTTTGTCCGCACCGTTATCCCCGAACGCTATGTTAGATGAAACTGTCCCGCGAAAAAGAACCGCTTTCTGCGACACATAACCTATTTTATTACGAAGCGCTTCCTGTGTGTAAGAGCGGACATTTTTTCCGTCGACAAGCACTTCGCCCTTTGACGTATCAAAAAAACGCGGCACAAGATTTACAAGCGTGGATTTGCCGCTGCCGGTTGATCCTATAAAAGCGATAGTTTCGCCCCGTTTTACAGTGAAACTTACATCTTCTAGCACATAATCGGAGGCGTCAGGATACTTAAAGCTGACATTTTTAAAAGCAACTTCGCCATGAATATCCTGCACCCCTGAAGTTTCATCGCCGTCTATAATGGAAGGCTTGGTATCAAGCACTTCGTTAATGCGTTTTGCAGAAACGCTCGCGCGCGGCAGCATCATAAACATCATCACAAGCATCATGAAGGACATGATTACAAACACAGCGTAACTTGAAAAAACCACCATGTTGGAAAAAATCGTAAGCCTGTCCGTTATCTGCGCCGCGTTAATAAGGTAGGCGCCGATCCAGTAAATGGCAAGAGACAGCGCGCTCATAATAGATCCCATAACGGGCATCATTACAGCTAACGCGCGGCTTACAAAAAGATGAATGCCTGTAAGCTCAGCGTTAACAGTCTCAAACTTTTCTTCCTGATAACCCTCCGCGTTATACGCTCTTACAACACGGAGGCCTGTAAGATTTTCACGCGTTACGCGATTCATTTTATCTATCATTACCTGCAGTTTTTTAAACTGCGGCATTACAAAAATCATTAAAAACGTAATCATAACTAAAACGATTGCAACGGCTATTCCCGTCGAAAACGTCCATTCATCGCCTTTTCCCGCAATTTTTGTTATCGCCCAGACAGCTGTTATCGGCGCTTTGATAATAAGCTGAAGCCCCATTGTCACCAGCATCTGCACCTGCGTAATGTCGTTAGTGGAGCGGGTAATAAGGCTGTCTGTTGAAAAGCGGTTTATTTCTTCCATAGAGAATGATTCAACTTTATTGAAGATCCTTGATCTTAACTGCATGGAAAAAACGGCGGCGATGCGGGACGCCAGAAATCCCACGATGATTGCCGAGGCGAGGCTTCCAAGTGTGCATAAAAGCATCTTGCCGCCTGCAAGCCATATTCCGCTTAAGAGGCTGCCGGGCGTCTGCACCAAAATTGTAATTTCCGCCATGTAACCGGGTGATTTTAAATCAAGCCAAACCTGCACGATTATAAAGACAAGGCTGACAAATGTAAAAAACCATTCCCTTGGTTTGAGGTATTTAAAAATTTTTAGCACTAATTTTCTCCTTTTTAAAACAAAACAATTTAAAAATGTTCACATATCATTCATGGTTACATAATTTTTTGTTATAACCGCGCTTTTAATATTATGTCAATTTTTGCTTTTGCTTCGTCATAACCTTCATCATAAAGCTCTAATAGATTCTGGATGTTTCTGTCCGCGCTGTCATTGACTTTCAAAGGCTTTTCTGGGCGGATGATGAGTGCTCTTCCTTCTTTTTCAAGCTGCAGGCACATAGCAATCTGACTGTTATATACTTCATGGCGTTTCATTACAACATCAATCACTTTAGGGTATTTTCTATAAAAAAGTTTTAATATTTTTTCATGTTTAAAAACTGTTTTTTGATAGCCCTGATTTCTTGTAAGAACGATAACATGAAATGTATTACCGTCAGAAATTGACTTTTCTATCGGAACAGGAGATGATATTCCTCCGTCAAGAAGTTTGTACGAACGGAATTTAACAATCCGCGACAAGAGTGGAATTGAACATGAAGCGATTACAACGTCAAATCCGGGAGTAATATCGCTTTTATTAAACCAGACTGTCTGCCCTGTTTCGCAGTCAAGAGCGCCTGTTAAAAATTCTATCTCCTGTTTGGAAAATAAATCCCAGTCAAAAAAAACGTGCTTTTGGGGAACTTCATGAAAAACAAAATCCATCCCAAAAAGCGAGCGGTGAAAAAAAAGATTTCGTTTGCTGACATATTTGGGATTGGCGACATATTTTTCCACAAGCTGGCGGTTGCGTCCTTTCTGCCCTGAGACGTATGACAGCGCGTTCGCCGCCCCTGCTGAAACACCGATAATATACGGAAACAATATACCTGCGTCAATAAAAGCGTCAAACACGCCCGCGCTGTAAAAGCCTCTTGTTCCTCCGCCTTCGCAGACAAGCGCGTATCCTTTTTGAAGGATTTTTTCCGGCGCTTTTCCTTGTATCGGCGTTTGCGTATATCTAGTCAAGGATACACTTCCGCTTTTATCTTGAATAAACAAGCCCGTAAACAAGGTCAGGCAAATCCTCGATTGGAAGATACACAGAACCCCTGTAAATTACAGGCTCATGAAGCAGATGGGATTCCTGCTCATAACTTGTGAACGCAGTTTCGCCTAACGTTAAACGGGCCTGGCCGAAAGTAATTTCTCCGTTTTCAGCTAACACATACGGCGTTTGAAGAATTTCAGAGACCTGTTTTAAATCCGCAAATGGACGGCCGAATAAATTAAAAGCCGCGACTATGCCGGCAAACTCAGCCTGTGACTCAATTTCTTTCGAGTCTGAAACAGATATGTCATAATTTGTAAAAGCTAAAGAAGCGGCAGGACTTGCGTAACGAGACCTTACAGGCTGCCCTGCCCTGATCCTTAATATTTCTGTGTTATCCACTCCGACTACTCCGTTTACAAGAACATATATTATGCCTTTGGAATGTGAATACGATTCTTCCGCGGTCGCGGTATCAATTATCGTATTGTAATCAAAAAGAACTATATCGGCATCAGCTCCGATTTCAAGGCGGCCCTTGCGTTTAATATCGTCCGATATGCTTTCAAGACGGCGCGCGGGCATAATTGTCATTTTAGTGATTGCTTCCATCAGGGTGATAATTCCCAAATCACGCGCGTAATGTCCGATGACGCGCGAAAAAGTTCCCGCTCCCCGCGGATGACTGTTAGCTGTCATGATTTCATCGCTTCCGATCATCACATAGGGCTGCTTAAGAACAAGGCGCACTTCTTCTTCCGGTATTGATCCGCGCGCAAGCACAATTTTTCCTTCTCTTCTGTATAACGCGAATGATTCGGCAGTAAGACGTATCGTAGTGTTGGGAATTTGTAAATCATTATAAGTCAGATTAAAACGCTGCTGCCATCCGGGATCGAAACGCGCGTTATACACATTGGAAGCCCAGTAATCGTAAGGATAAACGCAGGATGTAAAATCAAGCCCCTCGGCGATTGCCGCGGCGACCATTGCCAGAGCCTGGTCAGCGACATGCGTAGCGCCTGTGCTTGCGATGTGTTCAATATGGGTAGAAGCACCTGTTATGCGCGCAAGATCGATTACTTCCTGAATTCCGTCAAGGCTGTTATTAGGCCCTGTTGGCGTAGAATAACGCAGATGATAAAAAGTAGTCGCGCCCATCTCTGCGGCAAGATGACTTAAAGCGAGCATTTCCGCGCCCAGAAGACCCGGGCAGTATTCCGGGCTCATGGAAACACCCAAAGCTCCGTCTGTAATATTTCGGCGGACATTGTTAATTAAGATTTCTATATGAGCGGGATTTGTCATAACGTTCCTGTCCCAGTATCCCAATGGCTGCCTCATAAGCGTTATAAAACTTGACGCGCCGTAATTTACAAAGTAAGGCCTCTGCGCGCGCTGCGCGTACCACGTTTTAGCGTCAACAGTTCCGCCGTGCATTACAAGATTTGTTGTTACTCCGTCAGAAATTTTAAAACTTCCGGCGACATCATCAAGTTCAAAAGATAAAATATCAATAAAACCGGGAGCGGCGATCAATCCATCAGCATTAATTATGCGAGCGCCCTGTAAAGGCCTTCTGGTCAGCGCAGCAATTTTTCCGTCCAGAATGCCGATGTTCATGCTTACCATATCAGTGCCGGTTTCCGGATTGATAAGCCGCGCGTTTAAAATCACGGTATCGTATATCGTCGTGTCATTTAAAGGAGACTGTCTGATGGTGATAGCCGGCAGAGCCTCTGCCGCCGCTGTTTCATTTAGTGCGTCTTTTTCCGCGGCGCAGGAAAAAAATATTACTGCAATGAAAAAAAGTAAAAATAATTGTATAAATTTTTTGATAGTCATTTTGACATTTTACAGTTTTTTTGTTATTTATCCAATACCTTGACAATTAAAAAATCCCGCTTCATTATCAAAAAATGAACAATGAATTTCTTCCAATATGGGAAAATCCTGAAATACAGGAAATAAACAGGCTTGCCGCAAGAAGCCATCTTTTGCCGTTTACAAACGTACAGGACGCTTTGGCAAACGCAGTAGCCGGACCTGAATACAGAAAGGATCTTTCTGGCTTTACTGAAAATCCCTTCTATTTTAATCTTGACGGCGAATGGAAATTCCAGCTTCGGTTAAATCCCAACGGGGAAATCGCTGATTTAAAAACTGATAACTGGCGAAAAATTCAAGTTCCCGGAACATGGTCGCGTCAGGGCGGAAATGAAAAATTTGAAAACTGTTTTGATAAGCCTCATTACACAAATGTTCAGATGCCGTTTCAGGCTCTTCCGCCGAAAGCGCCGGCGGAAAATCCGACAGGTTATTATCAAAGAAGTTTTACGCTTCCATCGTTATGGAAGAAAAGAAGAGTAGTTCTTCATATCGGTTCGGCGGAAAGCGTTGCAATAATTTATGTTAACGGCGTTTTTGCGGGAGCCGGAAAAGATACCCGCCTTCCGCAGGAATATGATATAACCGGATTTTTAACTGAAGGTGAAAATATTCTGCTTATCAAAGTTGTGCGTTATTCTGACGCAAGCTATGTCGAGGATCAGGATCAGTGGTGGCTCGGCGGAATTCACCGCTCTGTATATTTGTATTCAACAGACGACTGTTATGTGAAAGATATTAAAGCCGTTCCAGGAGAAATATGCGAAGAAGATAGAAGAAAAGAAGGAAGACTGAACCTTTGCGTCACTGCAGGCGGAAACCTTACGCACAGCAGAAGCACAGGCAATGTCGAGACTGCTTCTAAGGAAAACGATGGATTATTTAAGATAAAATACGATTTATATCCTTTTACAATGCCTGTAAGCGCGAAAGACGCGCAGGATATCGCCGGTAATCTTATAAAAAACGGCAGCTTAGTTTCCGGCAGCATGGAGTTCCATCCCGATTACAGGCTTAACAGTAACTGCGCCGCTGCCCAGCTGGTTCTTGAAAACCCAAAACAATGGTCGCATGAAACGCCGGAACTTTATATCCTTTGTGTTGAATTGCACCGTAACGGCAAACTGCTTGAATGTTTCGCCTTCTGCACTGGTTTTAGAAACTTAAAAATCGCAAAACGCGAATTTTTAATTAACGCAAAGGCGGTTTATATCAAAGGAGCGAACCGGCATGAGCATGATGAAAAAACCGGAAAGACGCTTTCTACAGAATCGATGGTGCGCGATATAAAAATTTTAAAATCGCATAACTTTAACGCGGTAAGAACCAGCCACTATCCTGATGATGAAAGATGGTACGAGCTGTGCGACCGTTACGGGATATATCTTTGGAACGAAGCAAACATCGAAAGCCACTGCTTCTGGAATCAGTTATGTGAAGATACAGACTGGTCTTACGCGTTTTTGATCCGCATGCAGCGGATGGTTTTACGCGATAAAAACCACGCCTGTGTCGTCGTCTGGTCTCTTGGAAACGAAAGCGGCTGCGGCAGCAATCATGAAGCGGGAGCTGCGTGGATACGCGGCTATGATAAAAGCCGGCCTGTACATTATGAAGGAGCGATGCGCGGGAAAGGCGAGATTCCGCAAAGATGGCAGCACGGCAAAACGTTATCTGACATTGTATGCCCGATGTATCCTGTAATAGAAAATATAATAAATTTTTCCAAATACATAGATGATGAGCGGCCTCTTATCATGTGCGAATATTCTCACGCGATGGGAAATTCAAACGGAAGCCTCTCTGATTATTGGAAAGCGGTTAAAACCCACCGCGGTCTTCAGGGCGGCTTTATCTGGGAATGGATCGATCAGGGCTTTGAGGCGTTTACTTCTGACGGGCGGAAATACTGGAAATACGGCGGGGACTTCGGCGATAATCCTTCGGATTTGGATTTTATCTGCGACGGCCTTCTCTTCCCCGATCAAAGCTTAAAACCTGCGATGGCCGAATGTAAACAGGTTTTCGCTCCTGTAAGTCTTAAAGAAATACCAGGAAAACTTTTAACATTCACCCTTGAAAACAATTATGATTTTTCCACGCTGGATCATCTTGGTGTAAGTTATAAAATTTTCGCCGATTCGCCTGCAGAAAACTCATGCGCGCAGGGAACAGCGGAAATCCTGAAAGAAGGCGTTATTGATCTTCCGCCTCTTGAACCGGGGCAAAGCATTGAAATTTCATTTAACAGCGATGAAAGTTTTTCTCCTCCTTTAATTAACGCGGACATTATATTCCATGCTGACTTTATTTTAAAAACAGACACCGCGTGGGCGGAAAAAGGCCACGTTGTCTATCAGGCGCAGAAAATCTTAAAAGAAAGTATTTTAACTTTGGAAACAATATTAAAAAACCGCAGTTTATCTTCTGATCACGGCGCAGGTAAAACTGAAGCAGCCTCCTCCGCGCTCCGGCTTGAATCGCTTTTTAAGCCTTGTCTTTACCGCGTTCCCGTTCAAAATGACGGGCTAAAAACCACTATGAAACTACGCGGCGATCCGGCGATGTCATTTTATTTTAAAGACAAGGCAATGTATCACTGGATCGATTTAGATCTTCTTCATCTTAGAACATCCGGTGAAAAAAAAGAGGAAATTTCCTATAACGGCCTTACAGCAGTCCGCTCCAGCGCGGCATTACTTGCAGGCGAAAACGCTTCTTCCAAATATAAAAATTACTCATCCGCTGCGGGGCTTGGCAGTTATACATATTATTTTTTAAATGGAAATCCTTCGATTTTGGAAGTTGTTTTTGATCTTGACAGCGGACTTCCTGAACTGCCGCGTGTCGGAATCATGGCGCAGATTCCTTCTTCCTACAAGGAAATTTCATGGTTTGGGAAAGGACCGCACGAATCATATCCTGATCGGATGGAAGCTGCTTTTCTTGGGCACTATAAACATTCCATAAAAGATTTTGAAGTGCCGTATGTTGTTCCGCAGGAAAACGGCTCAAGAAGCGGTGTAAAAAACTTTACTCTAATTAACAATGACCCGTCAAAAAATATTACAATCCGCACAGAAGAGCCAGTGAGTATCTGCTGTTCAAGGTACAGCCAGCAAAATATGTGGGAAGCTCTGCATACATGCGATTTAATCGATCTTAGCTGCGGCGATAACGGAAGTTGGTTTTTATTTATCGACATCGCGCGGCGCGGCGTCGGAACGGCAACCTGCGGACCTGACACAAGAAAAGAATACAGGGTGCGGCCTGGAGTTTTTAAAATGAGGTTGTATATTTATTAAATTTACTTTGGTATATCGGCAAGTGAAAGACTGAGTTTTCCGTCAGCCTTAACATGGGCGATACTTCTGAAATATTCGCAGTATTTTTTATCCATTACTGCTATGTGGGATAATACCCAGTCCTTTAAAAAATAACCGAATGATGTAAGGGTGAGCCGTTTACCGGATTCGTAATCCTTTGCCGTTTTTACAACCTGAATAATAAATTCTTCGTGGTTTTTTTTATGAGCCTCATAGCCTTTGTATTTTGTGGAAATCATTATTTTTTCTTCGGTCGCGAAATGGAATTTTACATAATCAACAGCCTGTTTAATCACTTCCTTAAAGTACTCATGCTCTTCCCAGTCCCGTCCTGTAGCGTGATTAAATAAATCGTTTACTATATCGATAAGCGCTTTATGCTGATCGTCTATCATTTTAATACCAAGAGCGTATGAATCAGACCATTTAACATGATCTTTATCATTCTTACTGATGACTACCGGAGCTTTACTAATCATTTTCCACCTCTATAAATATAATTTATCTTATGATGCAAGCCGGCGTCAAGCTGGTTAAAAATATGTTTTTTACGCATAAAAACCTTTTTTAATTTTATATATTTATATATTAATTGACAACATGTAAATATCATGTAACTATTATTATAGTATAAACGCTGGTTTTAAAAACTAAAAGGAGATTTTATGGGTTTAATAAAAGCTTTAACCGGAGCTGTCGGAGGCGCTTTCGCCGATCAATGGCTTGAGTTTTTTGTCTGCGAGAGCCTTGAAGCGGATGTGCTCGCCGCCAAAGGGGAGAAAAAAACTAGCAAAAGAAGCAGCAATACCAAGGGCGAGGATAATGTAATTTCAAACGGCTCCGGAATTGTTGTAAATAAAGGACAGGCCGCGGCGATTATTGATAACGGACGCATTATGGAATTTTGCGCGGAAGAAGGTCAGTACACCTACGATCAGGGCAGCGAGTCAAGCATTTTTTACGGAGGCCTTGGAAAGGGAATTGTCGGCATTTTCAAAAGTATAGAAGAACGTTTTAAGACAGGCGGAATTCCCGCTAAGGATCAAAGAGTCTACTATTTTAATACAAAAGAAATTATGGGAAATAAATACGGCACTCCGAACCCGATTCCGTATTTGATAGTCGATCCCAATATCAATTTACGGCTTACAATAAGTCTTAGGGCTAACGGCGAGTATTCGTTTAGAATGTCAAATCCTATCTTGTTCTTTTCAAATGTCTGCGGAAATGTATCAGAGCCTTATAAAAGAGATAATTTAGAAAGCCAGCTTAAAAGCGAACTTGTTACAGCTCTTGGCCCTGCTCTCGGGAAACTGGGCACAGGCCTTGAGTATCATGAAATTTCTTTCCAGACCGAAAAGCTTGCGGAACTTTTAAACGAAGCGTTAAGCGCAAAATGGAGGGACGGACGTGGAATAGAAATCGTCAACTTTGGAATTACCTGCACCGCCCTGCCTGAAGATGAAAAAAAGATAAAAGAGCTTCAGGCTTCCGCTGTTATGCGCGATCCTACAATGGCAGCGGCTGCTTTAGTAAGCGCGCAAAGCGACGCGATGCGCACCGCTGCAGGGAACACGGCAGGCGCGATGACCGGCTTTATGGGAATGGGAATGGCAGGTCAGGCCGGAGGAATGAATCCTCAGGCGCTTTTCCAGATGGGTGCGCAGCAGCAACCTGTTCAGCAAGCAGCGCCTCAACAAGCGGCGCCTGCGGCTGCTCAAGGCGGATGGACTTGTCCGTGCGGAAAAGCCGGCAACACGGGAAAATTCTGCGCCGACTGCGGACAGCCTGCTCCGGCTCAAGGATGGACCTGTTCATGCGGACACGGCGGAAACTCAGGCAAGTTCTGCGCCGAATGCGGGAAGCCAGCTCCAAGCGGAGAGTGGACATGCTCATGCGGGAAAACCGGTAACACCGGAAAATTCTGCGCTGACTGCGGAAAGCCAAAAGCATAAGTTATCAATATGGAAATAAAAGAATATAAATGCCCTAACTGCGGCGGGGCTGTAAAATTTGACAGCTCCTCGCAGTCAATGAAGTGTCCGTACTGCGACGCGGAGTTTTCTACCGCGGCTCTGGAGGAATACCAGAAACAGCTTTCGATCCCCGAAGAAGATAAGTTCGGTTTTGACGGCAAGAAAGACCTTAAAGAATGGGATTCAAACGAGCTTAACGAACTGACTCAAGGCTCCTGCCCTTCGTGCGGAGCGGAATTGTTAGGTGACAAGAACACAGCCGCGATGGTGTGTCCCAACTGCGGTAATTCGCAGATTGTTCTCCGCCGCCTTGAAGGCCAGTTAAAACCCGATTACGTAATCCCTTTTAAACTGGATAAAAAAGCCGCGGTAGAAGCTTTAAAGAATTTTTACAAAGGAAAAAAACTTCTTCCAAACAGCTTTAATAACGAGAACCGGATAAACAGCATACAGGGTGTTTATCTTCCATTCTGGCTTTTTGACGCGACAGCCTCCGGACATATCCGCTACAAGGCGGCAAAAACAAAAGCTTGGTCAGATTCCAGTTACAATTATACGCAAACCGATTTTTATTCAGTTGTAAGAGACGGAAGCATGAAGTTTGAAAAAGTGCCGGTTGACGGATCAGAAAAAATGGACAACAGTTACATGGACGCGATTGAACCTTTTAATTACGCTGATATAAAAAACTTTGAAACAGCTTTCTTATCCGGTTATATCGCGGAAAAATACGACGTAGACGCGGACAGCAGCAAGGATCGCGCCGCAAAGAGAATAAAAAATACGCTGGAAGGAGAATTCGCTTCTTCTGTTACAGGTTATTCTTCTGTAACAAAAGAAAGTTCTTCTGTAAATGCGGAAAACGGCAAAGTAAGCTATAGTTTTATGCCTGCGTGGGTTTTGAACACTAAATATAAAAACGAGAATTATATGTTCTTAATGAACGGACAGACAGGCCGCCTTGTGGGAAGTCTGCCGTCTGACACAGGCAAATCATGGAAATACAGGTTTTTATACACAGGAATAATAGGCGCTGTATTAACGCTGATAATCCAGGCTTTGCGGATTTTCCTTTAGGAGTATTTATGTTAAAAAATATTTTAAAACTTTTTATGTTAGTCATTATATTGCTCCTTGGCGCTTCTGTCTTTGCGCAGGAAAGGATTATTGATAATGCCGGTTTATTAAATTCAACCCAGAAAAACTCTTTAAACAGCAGGATAAATTCGATCAGCGCAAAGTATAATTTTGATTTAGTCATTGTCACGCAAAGAGTTATTGACAGCGGCGTATCTATTATAGATTACGCTGAGAATTTATTTTTAGGCGGCGGTTTCGGCGCCGGGCAGGATAAAAGCGGCAGCCTTTTTATCCAGGTTACTGATGAAAGAGATTACTGCATCATGACTTCCGGAAAAGCCGATAAAATTTTAAATAATTACGCGTTCAATAAACTTGAAGCCGATATATTAAAATATCTAAAAGCTGATAATCATTATGACGCGTATAATTCATTTCTTTCAAACTGGGAAGAGTTTCTGGCTCTTGATGCGTCATCCGGAAGAAGTTATAACTTTTTCTATCAATGGAATGCAGTGCTTGTAATCATCTCGTGGGTTATTGCTTTTATAATTGGACTGATTGTTGTTAGTGTCTGGAAGAGCGGAATGAACACTGCGATAGCGAAGTCACAGGCAGCGGCTTATGTTGTTCCCGGAAGTCTTTCGTTTAAAGAAAAGACTGACAGTTTCCTTTACAGCACGGTTACAAAAACTCCGCGGCCGACAGATAACGGCTCCGGTTCAGGGGGAAGCAGAAACGTCACAAGCTCATCGGGCAGCACCCACGGAAGAAGTGGAAAATATTAACCGCTTCTTTTAAACGATTTGACGATCCGTGCCGTTTGTCCGAACTCTGTACAATTTTCCGTAATCGCTTGCGTTTACATAATATATCCAATTACCGGCTGTGTTAATAAAGTAGGTTATATCATCGTTTAACTTTTGACGATCCGCTCCGTCTATCCGCATTCTGTATAATTTTCTGTCATCGCTTCCGTTAGAGTAATATACCCATCCGCCTGATGTGTTTATAAAATCGCTTTGATCATCGTTTATTTTCTGCCTCCCTGTTCCGTCAATATGCACTTTATAAATTTTATCGCCGTCATCAATATTTCTGTAGTACACCCAATTTACGCTGATATTAAAGCAGCTGCTTTTATCATTATTTAATTTCTGTTTTTGAGTTCCGTTTGTCTGTACCTTGTAAATTTTATCGCCGTCGCTGCGGTTTTGATAATACACCCATCCGCCTGACACATAAATAAATCTGCTTTCATCATCATTTAATTTCTGACGTTCCGTTCCGTCTGTTCGTATCCTGTAAAGATTTTTCGCATCGCTTAAATTCTGATAGTATATATAATCACCTGACACAATGACAAAAATGCTTTTATCGTCATTTAGCTTTTGCAGCTGTGTCCCGTCTGTCCGCATTTTATAAATTTTACTGTCATCGTTGCCGTTTGCAAAATATATACATCCGTGCGCTACATTGATTGAAAAACTGATAGCATCGTTTACCTTTTGCTTATGCTCCCCGTCTTTTTGCATTTTATAAAGTTTATTTTCATCATTGGAATTTTGATAATATACCCAGCCGTCATTAAGCGCGGCGATTCCGTTATTATCGATATTTCCGTGGGTGTTCCCGCATTCCGGCTCCGCGTCAGTAAGCGTGCCCTCTGAAACAGAAACCGGCTCTGTACAGAACGGGCACACCTTCCAGTCTTCGGATAATTCCTTCCCGCATTTTCTGCAGGTCTTTGCTGTATTTTCCATTTATATTTTCTCCTGATTTTTATACATTGATAAATTTTACAACAGAATTTCTTAATTGACAATATTTTTATAATTATTATTTTAATTTGAATTATATAACAATTTTATTTGATTTAATTTAATTAAAATCGTACTCATTATGCACTCTTAATTTATTTTCCACTTTATCCATTATTTTCGCCGTTCTGTATAAATATTGATAACTGTGCCTTGGGTATTTGCAATTATGATGAACATCGTTATGATAATGCCCGCACCACCACTGGTAGAATTTTATTTTTTTATGCACTTCATCGTTTAATTTAGCGACTTCGTCATTGATTTTATCGTAATTGCTGCCTGAGGGAACAGGAAATGAATTATGAAAAAGCATAATGTTTATATGAAGAGGGCCTGTATGCGAAATGACGCAGTCAAATGAATTGTCGGTATCAAGGAGATTAAATAAATCCATTTTTTCATGATCGCTCCAGTATTCATTTTCCCACCATGTTTCATTTTTTTCCCTTGAATATTTATCAATGGATAACGCTCCGCCAAGGGCAAGGAATTTAATTCCGTCAATTTGATAAATTTTTCCGCGCTTGAGATACGCGGCATAGGGATTATCATTTATTCTGTAAACTTTTTCTCCGATGCCGATATCATCTTCGGGGATATTTCTCTTTCCGTAAATCGGCTCATGGTTACCCATAACACAAAGAACAGGAAACGGTCGTTCGGCGAATTTTTTATATATAAACTCATCGCTTTTTCTGTTATAACGCCACATAAAGCCGCCGTCACCCAAGATTATATGATAATTTATGGAATTATATACATCTTCGCCGAATTTAATACAAAGATTTTCCTTTGTAACTAAATCAAGTTCGCCCCTTGCGTTCGCGTGAAGATCGCCTGACATTAATATTGACATTATCTCCCTCTATATGAAATATAATAAAAATCATGTTAGGCGGCTATAAAATAATGATTAAGATATTAAAGTTTTTGTTATAAAATATTCCATAATAAATCGGCTAAATTTTCAGGTCCATCGCTTTTTTTAAGAGGTACGCATGCTTTCTTTAGCTCTTCCATTTTAGAAGGATCTCCTGCGAACTTATTGGCAAGGATTACCGCTTTTTTAGCGTTTTCTACGCAAATTGCGCAGCCTGCTTCTTCATAAAAAGAGCATATCCATTTTTCTACTGGTGTTGCGCGTAACGTTACAATCGCAGGAGAGCCGAAGTATACAGGTTCTGCGATGCTGCTTGCGCCCGCCTTGCCGATAAAAAGATCGCAGGCTGCGGCAAGCTCCAGCGTTTTATCAGTAAAACCAAACACTTTAAAAGTGATATTGCAAGGCACGTCTAAATTTTCAAGATGGGTTTTTATTTTATCATTTTTTCCGCAGACTGCCGCGATGGAAAGCTTTAAAGGCGATTTAAGCAGCAGTTCGGCTGTCTTTTGGATTTTTCCCGCGCCGTATGCGCCGTCAGAAAGCAGTATTAGAAAATCATTTTCAGGAAATCCAAGGCTTTTACGGTAATGCGCTTTACTTTCTTTTAAATCCTCCACTTCTTTGCGGATTAAAAAAGGAATTGAACTTAAGCCGGAAAAACGCTTTTTATAACTTTTACGTATCTTCCCGCTGAATGTAAAAATATCAGCGCGGCTGTCCCATTGCAGTCCTATCACAGGATCTGGGCAGTAGGCGGCTATCTTGGAATTAATTATTCCAAGCCTTTTAGCCTCGCATGCTGTGTATAAAGTTGCAAAATGCGTACTAAAAAGAACATCCGCGTCCAGCTTTTTAAGATATTCAAGTGATTTTTCATATCCTCTTTTATATCTGCGCTGCATAACATATCTTATGCAAAATTGCGTGCCTAAAAGTTTTAAAAAAAAGAACTGTAAAAAACCGTGTATCTTATTACTGTTATGAATTTTCACTTCGCGTATCAGTTCATCTTCAACATACTTCATGTCAGGATCATGGGTATCCTTATAAAAATAGGTACGTATTATTTCTGTTTTATCTCCGTACTTTTTCTCAAAAACATCAGCTGCGGCAGTCATGGGCATTATATGGCCTAATCCGGCTTCAACAAAAAGAAAAGCAACTCTAATTTTTTTTTTATCATTTTGCATAATATTATTTATAGAATCCTTTTCGTTTTTTGTTCTAATATTAATTGCATTATTTTTTTTATTATACATCATTTTGATTATTCTGTTAAGACCGGAAAAAAAATTCCCATTAAACATCATAATCAGGCCGCCTGCTTGTTCCATATTAATTAAACCTGCGCTCATTCTGCTCAGGCTTCGCACAGGCGTGTTATAAACGCCCATATACAGCGCGAAAGCCTGTTTATGCTTTCCTAAAAAATGTAAAACGTCATAAATTGTTTTTACAAAAAAAGCGGTAAACCTTCCAAACCAGCCCTGGGCGTAATGCAAGTCGCATATAAGAGTGTTAATCTCTGTAATGATTCTTTTCTTCTTTTTATTTTTTATAAATGGTAAGGATGATTCCGGAGGCTTTTTGCCATAAAGCTGTTCAAATTCAATTTCACTTACGTTTGCGACATTACCTGAGTAATAAGAAGGCAGTTTTGAAACAATATACGGTACAGGTGTATTTTGTTTTAATTGAAAAATATCTTCTTTAATCACATAACATTCTTTTAAACGAATGTCATCTGACGAAGCGCCAATCAATACTTCATATTCACATGGTTCTTTTTCCCATCTTTGTGAAATTATGTTATAGTATCTGAATGTATATTCATTAAATGAAATATATACGCGTTTTTCTTTACCCGGCTGCAGGAAAACTTTTGTAAAGCCTTTTAATTCTTTTAACGGACGGAAGATTTTACTGCCAATCGCGCTTATATATAACTGAACAATTTCAGAACCTTCTTTATTTCCTGTGTTTTTCAGCGTAAACGTCGCGCCTTCGTTATTAATAAAAATATCAGAGTATTTAAATGTCGTATAACTTAAACCGAATCCAAACGGATATTTAACATTAATTTTGTTTTTTTCATAATAGCGGTAACCTACATATATGCCTTCTCTGTATTCTACTGTCATTTCTTTCCCCGGAAAATTCGAGTAGGAAGGACAGTCTTTAAAATAATACGGATAACTCTCAGTTAATTTTCCCGATGGATTTACAATACCTGTAAGAACATTTAACGCCGCTCTTGCTCCTTCCTGGCCGCAAAGGCTTGTGTGAATAACAGCATCTGTATAATCAGTCCAGTTCATTTCAATGACACTGCCGCTTGATAAAACAGCGATAATTTTCTTTCCTGTTTTTTTAAGCTGCGCGATAAGATCAAGCTGATTTTCCGCGAGTTTCATTGATTTTCTGTCTATACCTTCTGTCTCGTCAAGCTCGCTAAGACCGATAAAAAGAAGAATAAAATCTGACTTTTCAGCTAACGCACACGCCCTTTTTTGAAGATAACGGCTCTTTCCGCCAAAACGTTTATATCCCTTTTGAAAACCAGTAAATTCAAGATCATATTCTTTTATACATTCTATTACGCTATTCAATTTATATGGATTAACCGCTGACGATCCGGCGCCTTGATAACGGGGCGTTTTCGCAAAATCCCCGATTACAGAAACCTTTGCGCCTTTTTTTAAAGGAAGTATGTTATCATTGTTCTTTAATAGAATTATACTTTCCTGCGCCGCTTTAAGCGCGAATAAGCTGTTGTTATTTAAATCCGCCGTACTTATATTTTTTACCGCTTCGTTTGTACTAAAAATGAGTTTTAATAAACGGGTTAAAGCTTCATCAAGGTAGCTTTCTTTTAACGTACCTTGTTTTACAGCTTTTATTACCTCCCGGCTGGTTTGCTCGCCGTTTCCCGGCATTTCCAGTTCCTGAGAGCATCTTAAAGCTTCTATCCGGTCATTGCATCCACCCCAATCGGTTATTATAACGCCTTCATACTTCCATGCTTTTCTTAGAATATTTATTAATAAGTGTTTATTTTCGTTTGTATATTGACCGTTAAGCCGGTTGTAAGAAGTCATTACCGCGGCTGCGCCGCCTTCTTTAACTGCGATTTCAAAAGCAGTAAGATATATTTCTCTTAACGTACGTTCATCGACAATTGTATTAATTGCCATCCTGCGCGTTTCCTGATTGTTAGCTGCAAAGTGTTTAGGACAGGCGGCGATTCCTTCTTTTTGTATCCCTTTTATATAAGCGGCGGCCATTACGCCTGTCAGATACGGATCTTCAGAAAAATACTCAAAATTTCGGCCGCAAAGAGGATTTCTTTTAATATTTAACCCCGGACCTAAAAGAACATTAACTTTTTGCACGGCCGCTTCCTGCCCCAATAGTTCGCCCTGTTTTTCGGCAAGCGATACATCCCAGCTGTTTGCGATTGCCGCCGCAGCGGGATAGCAAGTTGCTTTTATGCTTTTATTTAATCCCAGATGATCGGCTGCTTTTATCTGCCGCCTGATTCCGTGAGGACCGTCAGCCAAAAACATCGAAGGTATATCAAGCCTTTTTATGTCGCATGATTCCCAAAAATTTTTTCCGCTTATAAGCGAGGCTTTTTCTTCAAGAGTCATTTGCGATATGATGCTTTTAATAAACATATTTATTTTAATTCTAGTTCAGCCAGTTTTAACGCTTCTTTTATTACTTTATCCATATCAAAATACCGGTATTGACCCAGTCTTCCGCCGAAAATAATATTTTTCTCCTTTTCCGCCAATGATACATATTGATTATATAAATCATTATTTTTTTCATCGTTAATGCTGTAATACGGTTCATTTTCATCAGAATAATCCTGAGGGTATTCATAAGTGATTATTGTCTTTTCCTGAGTCCCGTATTCAAAATGCTTATGTTCGATAATTCTTGTATACGGCGTTTCTGCATCAGTAAAGTTAATTACGGCGTTTCCCTGGAAATTTTCTTCATTTAAAATTTTAGTATCAAAGCGAAGGCTTCTATATTCGAGTTTTCCAATTTGAAAATCAAAATATTCATCGATCATACCTGTGTATATTATTTTTTTTGCTTTCAAAAAAAGAGAACCGCGATTCGCAGTAAAATCAGTATTCAGCATTACATCGGCTTTCAAAAACATTTTTTCAAATATTTGAGTATAACCTCCGATTGGTATTCCCTGATATATATCGTTAAAATAATTATTATCAAAAGTAAACCTGAGCGGTAGGCGTTTAATTATAAAAGCAGGAAGTTCCTTCGCTTTTTTATTCCATTGTTTTTCTGTGTAGCCTTTTATCAGTTTTTTATAGATTTCTGTTCCAACTAATTTTATTGCCTGCTCTTCAAGATTACCCGGCTCTATAATACCGGGTTCTTTTATCTGATCGTTAATTATTTTTTTTGCTTCCCTGGGTGTCTTTACTCCCCACATCTGGTAAAATGTATTCATATTAAAAGGAAGGTTATATAATTTATTTTCATAATTCGCAAGCGGACAGTTTGTAAACCGGTTAAACTGCGCAAAACGGTTGATATATTCCCACACATGCGAGTCATTAGTGTGAAAAATATGCGGTCCGTATTTATGAAAAGTAATTCCCTCTATTGTTTGTGTATAGGAATTTCCTCCTATATGATCTCTTTTATCCACGACAAGAACTTTTTTCTTTGCCTTTACGGCTTCATGCGAAAAAACCGCCGAAAAAAAACCCGCTCCTACAATTAAATAATCGTACATTTTAATATACCCGCTATTTATTTTTCTTTATAACATTTTCTTTTGACTTAAGCTCTTGTTTACGCGCCTGCTCTGCAATTCTATCCGCTTCTTCCTGCTCAAGACGAAGACGCTCTGCCGGCTCTATCCATTCAATACCCTGAGATAATGCTTCGGATTTCTGACGTTCAAGGATTATTTTATGCTCTTCTTTTAGATTTTTTTCTACATTGAAGAATAATAAAATAACAGCTCCAAGCGCGAACGCTCCTGTTCTTATCCATATATATCCTACTGTAATCGCGCTCTTTACTTCAATACTTTGAACTCCGTCTGCGGCCTTTGAAAGAGAGGCGTCATAACCTGTTGCGCCTAACATTCCGTTTAATACTGTCATCGCCGCGCCCATGGAGACAGCCGCGATCAGACTGTAGATCGACATCGTAAGGCCGTCACAGCGGAAGCCGTTTTTGGCTTCAAGATGATCCAGTTCATCTGCGAGCATTGCTAGAATCAAATAACAGGCGGGAGACGCGCCGAAACACTGAAGAGCGATTCCCACAGCCACATGAACAATGCTTCCTGCGAATAATCCTGCTAATACACCGCCAATAGCTCCAATAATTAAGCCTATAACAGTCATGTTTTTCTTTCCGAATTTATTTGAAAGCGGCCACACAATAACAACAGCGGCCGCCATAGGTATCGCGCCGCAGATGGAAAGGACTGCCATTGTCAATCCGCCGTCGCCGTTTATAGAAGCTACCACCCAGTTACTGAAGTACCACATCGATACATTTTGAATAGTGCCGGCGACCTGAACAAGCAGCCAGAAAATGATTATTACCCACCATGTCCTGTCAGATGTGACAGCTTTAATCTGCTTTAACATCGGCGTTTTTTCTTTTTCAATGCCGGATTTTAAAGTTTCTTCTGTTACGCGCTCACGGGTAAAAAAGTACTGAAGAAAGCACGCCAAAGCGGCAAAGACTGCTATAGATAAAACAGCGGCAAACCAAAGAGAGCGGCTGTTTCCCAGAAACATTGATACAATAACAGGAAACACCATTGTACCTGCTCCCATTACAGCTAACGCGGATATATTGTTGGCGGAAGCTAAAAGACCGCGCTGCTTTACATTCCTTGTGGAAACAGCGACCATCGTGCTGTTAGCTGTAATGTAAACAGGGTACGCTACTGCATAGAAAAGGTTATAAGAAATGCTCAGCCATATCATTTTCCCAATTGGATTTTGAAAGGGGGTTATAAACATTAAAACGCTTGCGGCACTCAAGGTAAATGCCGATAGCAGTATCCAAGGGCGCGCCTTGCCCTGCATTGTCCTTGTGCGTTCAAGAAGCTGTCCTACTACAAGGTTTCCTGTTACAACAAGAATTATTGATAATAAAGGAAGCAGCGTTAAAAACCTGCTTACGCTTTCTGATACTTTATCATCAGCCATTTCACCTATAAAAAGCACGTCGGTAAAATACGTGTTTAACATTGCGCTGAAAATGCCGCTTGTAAGAAGAGCGCCAAGCGGTCCTAAAAGATAGCCTAATATTATTTCTTTTGGATTTACATTAGCTGATTTTACTCGGGTGTTAAAAAACGGCTTTTCAAGCACCATCTTTATCTGCCTCCTAAATTATTTAAACATTTTCCATATTAAAACATTATATACTAATTTAAACATTGCATCTGTACGCGAAAATACCGCTAGTTAATTTGTACTGGGTACTGTCAGGCAGTGTTAATAAACATTCAGTATCTACAGGAATACTAACATCTATAGTAAATTCATTGCCATTTATTTCCCACCGCGAAACTATTTCACCGTAAGGTGTCATCACCTTTGCCTGTGCTGATGTAATACCGCCTCCTATTACAGGACGGATGCAAAATGATTTATATCCGCCTGTCAGCGGCTCTATTCCCGCGATGCGGCGGTATAAAAAAGAGCCGGCTGCTCCATTTGCGTAATGGTTAAAAGATACCA